>Ga0308398_1000850_pt1 | contig 18107 bp, 13 predicted proteins | sample Hotspr20SampleT9_FD_202360 | JGI IMG/M metagenome (GOLD analysis project Ga0308398, IMG submission 202360) | Hot spring phototrophic mat microbial communities from Mushroom Spring, Yellowstone National Park, Wyoming, United States - 20051001_T9 ...
GACCTGCGGAGAAGTCGAGATTGCCCGGAACGATCGTCTCGAGCGGCAGAAGCCGCCGCAACGGCACGTATTCCCCGAACGGCACCAGGTGATGCTTGTCGTAGAGGCCGATCACCCGCGCCTCTCCGTCGAGCGCGACCAGGCTGTTCCAAATCCTGACCGGCGGCGCCGCGCCGTCCGGCAGACGCTCGAGACGCGTCGTTCCCGCGATCAGGACCGCGCCAGGGGGGAGCGCCCGGGCGGCCGCTTCGCGTGCCCGCTCGTCGGTGGCGAGTAGGTAGGGCGAAGCGGTCTCGGGCCAGACCACGACCACCTGCCCTTCTCCCTCCTGCTCCCGCGGCAGCGGAACACCGGCGGTGAGGCCGAGGTAGTGGCGGAAATGCGCAAGCTTGAGGTCGTCGCGCCACTTGTGCCCCTGGGCGATGTTGCCCTGCACGATCCGGATCGCCACCGGCTGCACCGGCGGCTCCTCCGGCCACAGGCGCGCAAGCCCGACGGCGAGGCCGCCGAGCAGGATCGCGCCGCCCAAAGCCGCGGCGCGCCGCGACCACACGAGCGGCAGGCAGGCGATCAGAACGGTCGCGAGGCTCAAGCCCCAGGCGCCGATCCAGGCCGCCCCCTGCACCGGCAGCGCCCCGAAGGCCCAGGCCGAGCCCACGAGGTTCCAGGGAAACCCGGTCAGCACCACCCCGCGCGCCATCTCGCCGAGCGTCCAGAGCCCGGCGAAGCCGAGCACGCGCGACCAGCCGTCAGGGAAGAGGCGAAGCGCGACCACCGTGGGGAGGGCGGCGAACAGCGCGAGAAGGGCGGCGATCGCAGGTACCGCGATCGGCACGAGCATGGCGACGATCGCCCGCTCGCTCTCCATCACGAGCGCGTTCGAGATCCACCACAGCCCGGCGATGAAGTGTCCCCAGCCCCAGGCCCAGGCCGTCCAGAACGCGCCCGCAAGCGTGCGCCGGCTGCCGGCGAGGATCAGAAGCCCGGGGAACGAGAGCAGCAGCGCGGGCAGAAGGTGCAGCGGCGCGAAGGCGGCAGCACCCAGAGCGCCGAGGCCGAAGGCGGTCGCGCCCGCGCGCCAGCCCTGGCGCGAGCGGAGATGCGCATCGATGCGTGCGGCGAGGCGATTGATCATGGCGCCCGCACCCTGGCCGGGCTTCGACGCTCGCGGCAAGGGCTGTCGGAAGGCGCCCCGCCTCACTGCCGTGATCGCGACCGGGCAGCTAACGGATCGGAAAGCTCGCCCCTCTAGTGTGTCTCCATAACTCTCCTCTAGTGTATCTCCATAACACCGGAGCTTTGCCGTGCACGACGCTGCGCTGCGCGATCATCAAGGCCCACTCGCCACCCCTTCAGCCGAGCTGTTCCTCGAGATCGCCGGCGTGGGCGGCTGGGAGCTCGAGCTCGAAGGCGGCCGCGCGCGATTCCTCCGTTGGAGCAGACTCACCAAGGCCATCCACGAGGTCGGGGAGGACTTCGTCCCAACGCTCGAGACAGCGCTCGCCTTCTACCCGCCCGAGGCGCGGGCGGTGCTCGAGCCCGCGATCGCCGCCGCCATCGACACGGGGGCGCCGTGGGACCTCGAGCTTCCCTTCGTCACCGCGCGCGGCAGGCCGATCTGGGTGCGCGCGCGCGGCCGCGTGGTCGAGCGAAACGGCGCCCGCGTGCGTCTCGCTGGAACCTTCGAGGACATCACCGCACGCCGGCAGAAGGCGCTCGAGCACGAGCGCCTCGCCCTGGTCGTCAGCCAGATGACCAACGCCGCGATCCTGACCGACGCCGAGGGCAGGACCGTCTGGGTGAACGACGCCTTCGTCTCGCTCACCAGCTACACGCTCGAGGACCTTGCCGGGCGAAAGCCGGGAGAGGTGCTGCAGGGGCCGCGGACGGACCGAGCCGAGGTCGCGCGCATTTCCGCGGCGCTGCGCGCAGCCGAGCGAGTCGAGGCCGAGCTCCTGAACTACCGCCGCGACGGCACGCCCTACTGGATCGGCATGACCATCACCCCGGTCCGCGACGCCTCCGGAGCGCTCACCGGCTTCATCGCGATCGAGACCGACGTCACCGCGCGGCGCGCAGCCGAAGCCGAGGCGGCGGCGGAGATGAACTGCCGCCGCGAGGCCGAGGCGCTGTTGCGCGACGTGCTCGACGCCATCCCCTCCGGCGTCATCGCCTATGATCGGGAGGACCGTTTCCTGCTCGCCAACCGCGCCTATGCCGCCCTCTACCCCGAGCTCGTGCCGCATCTCGTGCGCGGCAGGGCGCTGACGGAGATCCTCTGGGCGGGGGTCGAGGCGGGGCTCTATGTGCGCGAGCTCCCCGCCGACGCGCCCGCCGAGGAGAAACGCGCCTGGGTCGAGCGGCGGGCTGCCGAGATCCGAAGCGCGCGGCGAAGCCGCGTATTCCAGACCGCCGATGGTCGCTGGCTGCAGGGGCGGGAGGGGCGCTCGCCCTCCGGCAACCTCGTCTGCGTGCGCACCGACATCACCCGCCTCAAGCGCGCCGAGGAGGAGATCACGCTGCGCGCGGAGACCGACCCGCTCACCGGGCTCGCCAATCGCACGGTCCTGTTCGCCCGGCTTGCACACGCGTTCGAGACACGACGGGCGCGTGACCGGGGCGGCCTGCTCGTCATCTTTGACCTCGACCACTTCAAGGATATCAACGACTCGCTCGGGCATCAGGCAGGCGATACGCTCCTGCGCAAGCTCGGGCGGCGGCTTGGGGCCGCGGTGCGGGCGGAGGACACGGCGGCGCGCTTGGGCGGCGACGAGTTCGCCCTGATCCTTCCCGGGCTTGTGTCCCTTGCGGAGGCGGAGCGGTTCCTCGCCCGGCTGGTGGCGCGGCTCTCCCGTGCGATGACCGTTTCCGGGCACAAGATCGCGCCCGCGCTCTCGCTCGGCTGCGCCTTCTATCCGGGCGATGCCGGCTCGCCCGAGGAGCTCTACCGCGCCGCCGATGCCGCCCTCTACGAGGCCAAACGCCAGGGCCGCGGGCGCTGGACCTTCTTCGATCGCGCGCTCGAGGCGGAGACGCGGCGTCGCAGGACGCTCAGCGAAGCCCTGCGCAGAGCTCTCGAGGAGGAGCGGATCGAGATCGCGCTGCAGCCGCAGGTTCGGCTCGCCGACGGGGAGCATGTCGGCTTCGAGGCGCTCGTGCGCTGGAGCCGCGACGGGGTGCCGGTGCCGCCCTCGGAGTTCGTCCCGATCGCCGAGGAGACGGGGCTGATCGTTCTGCTCGGCTCGAGGGTGCTGCGGGCGGCGCTCGCGGCGATCGGAGCCATGCTCGCCCGCGGCCTCGAGCCGGGACGGCTCGCGGTGAACGTCTCGTCGCCTCAGCTCACCGACCCGGGTTTCGTGAGAATGGTGGAGCGGCTCTGCCGCGAGGCGCGGGTGAGCCCCGCGCGGCTCGAGATCGAGGTGACGGAGACCGTCCTGCTCGACCGTTCCGCTGCCCGGATCGCCGAGGTTCTCGCCGAGCTCCGCGCGCTCGGGGCCACGATCGCGCTCGACGATTTCGGCACCGGCTACGCCTCGCTCGCGCATCTGCAACGCTTCCCGGTGCAGCGTCTGAAAATCGACAAGAGCTTCATCGCCGCGATCGACCGCGACGGGCGGGAGGCGAAGATCGCTGCGACCGTGATCGGGCTCGCGCGCGGCCTCGGCATGGAGGCGGTGGCCGAGGGTGTGGAGACGGCGCGGCAGCGGGACTGGCTCGCGGCGCAGGGCTGCGCGATCGGCCAGGGCTATTTCTTCGCGCCGCCGCTTTCGGTCGAGGCGGCGGCTGAGGCGCTCGCGCGCCGCTGGACCCCCGGGCCGCGCGCCGCCGTGGTGCCGCTGCCGCGCCTTCGCCGTCGCGCCGCGGCCCACCGCGCCGCCGGAACGGTCTGAGCGCCGTTGGCCTCCTTGGCCTCGGCTGCGTCACACGCCGGGCGGTCGGGGCTCGAGCCGCGCGACCCGGCTCGGTGACCCGCCCGCGCCGATGACGGCCTTCCGCAGGGGCGACCGAGCTGCCCGCACGGTCGAACCATGCCCCGCAGCGACGGCTGATCGGCCCCAGTATGGTGACGGGGGGAGCGCGCAGCGCTTCGCCGGCGCTCCCTACGCCGCGTCCGCCTCCGGCGCCGAGGCGGGCAGGGTGACGCGGAGCGTGCGGATACGGCGACTGTCGGCCTCGAGCACGCGGAACGACAGGCCGGAGGGGTGGGTGATCACCTCGCCGCGCGCCGGCACCCGGCCCGCAAGAGCGAGCACGAGCCCGCCCACGGTCGCGATCTCGGACGTCCGCTCGTCCTCGGACAGGAGCGCCCCGACATGGCGCTCGAACTCCTCGACGGAGAGGCGGGCGTCCACCTCGAGCGTGCCGTCGGGGCGGGGCTGCACCTTGGGCGCGTCCGGTTCGTCGTGCTCGTCGGCGATGTCGCCGACGATCTCCTCGACGATGTCCTCGATCGTCACGAGCCCGTCGATGCCGCCGTACTCGTCCACCACCAGCGCCATGTGCATGCGCGAGGCGCGCATCTCGCGGAGGAGGTCGAGCACCGGTTTCGAGGACGGCACGAACAGCGGCCGGCGCAGGAGCGCTTCGATCGCGACCGGCGCGTTGCCCATGCGCGCGGCGAACAGGTCGCGGATGTGGATCATGCCGATGATGTCGTCGAGCGTCTCGCGGTAGATCGGCACGCGCGAGTGCCCCTCGCGCTGGAACAGGCGCGAGAGCTCCTCGAGCCCGAGCGAGGCGGGGGCGGCGACGATGTCGGTGCGCGGCACCATCACGTCGCCCGCCGTGGTGCCGCGCAGCCTCAGCACGTTGGCGATCAGCGTCCGCTCCTGCGGGTCGAGCGGCGGCGGCTCCTCGCCTTCGCGCGCCGCCTCCTCGCTCCGCTCCTCGATCAGCTGCTCGAGGCTCTCGCGCAACGCCTCGTCACCGCGCCGGAAGAGCAGCCGTCGCAGCCGGTCGACGAGGCGGGCGATCGTTCCGTCCTGGCTCATCGCCGCGTCCGGTAGGGGTCGGGCACGCCGAGGCGACGCAGCACCATCGCCTCCCGCCGTTCCATCACGCGCGCGGAACGCTCGGTCGCATGGTCGAACCCGGCGAGGTGAAGCGTGCCGTGCACCACGAGATGGGCGAGATGGTCGGCGAGGCTGCGGCCAAGCGCGCGCGCTTCGCGCCGCACCGTGCCGAGGGCGAGCGCGAGGTCGCCCCCTCCGGCGGGATTGGGGAAGGAGAGCACGTTGGTCGGCCGGGGCTTCCCGCGGAAGCGCGCGTTCAGCCGCGCGAGGGCGGCGTCGTCGGCGAGGAGGAGCGAGACAGGTGCGTCAAGCCGCCCGGCGCGTGCGGCGGCAGCGAAGGCGCGTCGCGCGCGCGGCTCGAGCCCGCGCACCGCGCTGAGCCAGCGCGGCTCGGCGATGGTCACGTGGAGCCCCGGTCCGCCCCGCGCGTCGGGCTTGGGCGCGGCGCGGCCGGGGCGTGGACTACTGCCCGGGTCCATTGGTCGCTGCCGGCGGCGCTCGCTCGGCCGCGCGGGTGCGGCGTCGCGTCTCCCGCTCGGCCACGGCGCGTCGGCCATAGGCCTCGATGATGCGCGCGACCAGCGGGTGCCGCACCACGTCCTGGTCGGAGAACCGCACCACGCCGATGCCCGCCACCCCTTCGAGCGTGTCGAGCGCGTCGGCAAGGCCGGAGCGCGTGCCCGGGGGAAGATCGACCTGCGTGAGGTCTCCCGTCACCACCATGCGCGCCCCTTCGCCGAGCCGGGTCAGAACCATCTTCATCTGCACCGGCGTGGTGTTCTGCGCCTCGTCGAGGATCATGTAGCAGTGGGAGAGGGTTCGGCCGCGCATGAAGGCGAGCGGGGCGATCTCGATCTCGCCGTTCGCGATACGCCGCGCCACCTGGTCGGCGGGAAGCATGTCGTGCAGGGCGTCGTAGAGCGGGCGGAGATAGGGGTCCACCTTGTCGCGCAGATCGCCCGGCAGGAAGCCGAGACGCTCGCCCGCCTCGACGGCGGGGCGCGAGAGCACGATGCGCTCGACCCTGCCGGTGGCGAGCAGAGCGACGGCCTGGGCGACCGCGATATAGGTCTTGCCCGTTCCGGCGGGGCCGAGGGCGAAGACGAGGTCGTGCCCGGCGAGCGCCTCCATGTAGCGCGCCTGCGCCGGCGTGCGCGCGCCGATCGTCGCTTTGCGCGTTCGGATCGAGGGGATGTCGGAGAGCGGCAGGCGCGGCTCGTCCTCGGCGTCCGCGAGCCCGGCAAGTGCGTGCGCGGCCATCCGTACCGCACCGTCCACCTCCGCGCCCGAGACCGGCTCGCCGCGCCGCAACCGCGCGTAGAGCGCCTCGAGCGCGGATCGCGCCACCTGCGCTTCGCGCTCGGGCCCCGCGACGGCCACGCGGTTGCCGCGCGCGGCGAGCCGCACACCGAGCCGGTGCTCGATCCGCGCGAGGTGCCGGTCATGCTCGCCGAACAGGAGCGGCAGGAGCGCGTTGTCGTCGAAGGCGAGATGGAGCGTCACGTGCGGGTGGGCGGCGGCGGCCGCGGCGGGCAGGTGGTTCATGCGGCGTTGCGCTGCGCGGCGGGGGAGAGCGCCTCCCCGGCCAGGCTGTTCGGATGGGCTGCGGTTATACGCAAGGGGACGATCTCTCCTGCCAGGGTGGCGGGAAGGGTGGCGTGCACCGGCTGGAGCCAGGGGCTGCGCCCGACCATCTGGCCGGGGTGGCGGCCTGGCTCGAGCACCAGCACGGGGATGACGCGGCCAATGAGCGACGCGGCGAAGGCGGCCTGCTGGTCGCGCAACAGCGCCTGAAGCTCGTGCAAACGCCGGTCCTTCTCGGGCTCGGGGACGGGGTTCCGTGCCTCCGCTGCCGGCGTACCGGGGCGCGGGCTGAACTTGAAGCTGAAGGCCTGGGCGAAGCCGACGCGGCGGACGAGGGCGAGGGTGGCGGCGAAATCGGCCTCCGTCTCGCCCGGGTGGCCGACGATGAAATCGGAGGAGAGGGCGAGGTCGGGCCGCGCGGCGCGCAGGGCGTCGACGAGGCGGAAATAGTCGTCCGCGCTGTGGCGCCGGTTCATCGCCCGGAGCACGGCATCGGAGCCCGACTGGACCGGAAGGTGCAGGAACGGCATCAGCTGCGGCACATCCCGATGCGCCGCGATCAGATCGACGTCGCCGCCATGCTCGGCCATGAAGTCGCGCGGGTGCGAGGTGGTGTAGCGGATCCTGAAGAGGCCCTCGAGCTCGGCGAGAGCGCGGATCAGCCGTGACAGGCGCCAGGGTCTGCCGTCCGGTCCCTCGCCGTGATAGGCGTTCACATTCTGCCCGAGCAGGGTGATCTCGCGCGCGCCCGCGGCGACGAGCTGCCGTGCCTCGGCGAGCACGGCCGCGGCGGGGCGGGAATATTCCGCGCCGCGGGTGTAGGGCACGACACAGAAGGAGCAGAACTTGTCGCAGCCCTCCTGAACGGTGAGGAACGCCGTCACGCCGCCGAAAGACGCGGGCTGCGGCCCCGCTGCCTCAGGAAGCTCGTCAAACTTGCTCTCGGGCGGGAACTCGAGGTCGAGCAGCGCCCGCTCGCCTGCCTCGGCGCGGCGCACGAGAGCGGGCAGGCGGTGCGTCGCCTGGGGCCCGATGACGATGTCGACATAGGGCGCGCGCTCGAGCAGGGCCACGCCTTCGGCCTGGGCCACGCAGCCGGCGACGGCGATGATCAGGCGCCGGCCCTCCGCCGCCCGTGCCCGCTTGAGGAGCCTGAGCCGGCCGAGCTCCGAGAACACCTTCTCGGCGGCCTTCTCGCGGATGTGGCACGTGTTGAGAACCACCATGTCGGCCGCCTCGACCTGGTCGGTCGGGGCGTAGCCGAGCGGGGCGAGAGCGTCCGTCATCCGGGCGCTGTCGTAGACGTTCATCTGGCAGCCCCAGGTGCGCACATGGACGCGCTTCGAGGGGCTCGGGCGATCGGTCATCGGCTGCGGGAGGGGGGATCGATGGCGCGCCGCCCCGCCGGAAAGTCCTCCCGGACGGTCCGCATCTGGCGGGGGGGTGTGGCGTCCTCGCGGACGGGCTCTCTCAACGGCGCGGACCTCTCCTCTCCGCACCAGTGACGCCATAGCGGGGGAGGCCGTGTCAAGCGGCGCGAGGTGTGGCGACCGGGCCGCCGTGATGAAGAGTCGGCGACGCCCACTCCCCTGCGTCCACAGGCCGGCCCTGGCGCAGGGCTGCGCACCCCGAATCCACGGCGGCGAAGGCGGCGTCCGCAAGCGCCTTGCGGGAGGGGAAGGCGGCCGGGTCGAGCGGCGGATGCAGAAGCACGGTGGCGCGCGAGGAGCGTCGCGAGAGCATCACCCAGGCATGGTCGGCGATGTTCATCGCGCCGTACCAGGCGAAGTGCGGCCTGTCCTTGCGGCCGATCGGCAGACCGTCGAGCCGGTCGAACACGAGCGACACGGGCTGCACGAGCGGACCGCCCCCAGCCGCCGCCCCGGTCTCGACCATGCCGAGCAGGGCAGAGCGGAAGGGCAGGACGCGGCTTCCGTCGCTCGTTGTGCCTTCGGGGAAGAGGATGATGCTGTCCCCGGCGGCAAGGCGTGCGGCGAGCTCGTCGCGCTCCCGACCCGTCTCGGTGCGTCGTCGGGAGACGAATACGGTCCGCCCGAGCCGCGCGACGGTGCGGATCAAGGGCCAGGTGCCGACCTCTGCCTTGGAGACGAAGCAAGCCTCGAGCACGCCGCCGAGAACGAGGATGTCGGCCCAGGAACTGTGGTTCGAGACGAACACCACCGGCCGGCCCGGGCGGTTCGCGGGCGTGCCGATCACCCGGACAGCCAAGCCCGCGATGCGGCAGTTCACGGCGTGGTAGACGCGCGCGATCACCACCGCCGGCCGCCGGCCGAACACGGGCATGCCCCAGATCGCGAGCGCCTGTACCGGGGCGCAGAGGAGCATCCAGAGGAGCAAGAGCAGCACCCGGCGCGCGGCGCGCACCTGACGCCAGGGCGAGAAGGACCGCGCCTCGGCGAAGTCGCGCGCCATCGACCGCTCCGCCTCGGCCATGCGCTCGCGCCAGTCGGTGTGCGCGGGCGGGCGGACGAGAGCGGTGCGGAAGCGTTTGACGGCAAGCCTGCGTGCCATGGCCGAAGCCATGGCGCAGCCTCGGGGCGTGAGGCAAGAGGCGGCCGCGAAGAGGAAGGGATGGGGGGAGGGGACGGGGAGAGCGGGAGGGGGAGAAGGAGGCGGAGAACACCTACTCGAGGGCGGCGAGGCGAAGCTCCGCCTTGCGGCGAAGCGCGGCGAAGAAGGCGGCGCGCTCGACCGCGCTGAGCGGGCCTCCGGCGATGGCCGGCGGAGCGGTCGCTGGCCCCTCGCCGTCCGGTGTCGGCTTGACGGCAGATCCTGTGGCGGGCGCTTCGATCCTGAGCGTGAGTTCCACCGTCATCGACGCTTCTCCTTTCACGAGCAGGGTCGCAGGGAGAGGTTGACGAGGTGTGAACGCGCCGCGACGCTGGGTCGTGTTCGCGCGGCGTCGCTTCCACGGGCCGTGACTGGGCGCGCCGGGCCGTCCGCGCTAGAGAGGATCGCGATGCGACGACGCGACCTCCTCGCCGCCGCCGGCGGCCTGACCCTTTCCGCGCAGCCCCTCGGCGCGCAGCCGGCCGCGCCCGTGCTCGGGCCGGCGCAGCGCGAGGCGGTGGCCCGCGCCGAGGCGGCGCTCTCCGCCATCCGCACGCTCAAGGCCCGGTTCCTGCAGGCGGACTCGCGCGGCGGCACGGCGCAGGGAACGGTGTGGATGCAGCGGCCGAACCGTGCCCGCTTCGCCTACGACCCGCCCGCGACCATCCTCGTCGTCGCCGACGGCACCTTCGTGACCTTCTTCGACAGCGCGGTGAACCAGACCTCCTCGCTGCCGATCGGCTCCACGCCGCTCGGCACCCTGCTCGCCGAACGGGTTCGGCTCGACGAGGGCGAGGGCCGCGTCACCGCGGTGCAGCTCGGCGAGGGGATGATCCGCATCACCGTCGTCAAGCGCAGCAACCCGGCCGAGGGAAGCCTCACCCTCACCTTCTCCGACCCCCCGCTCGAGCTCAGGCAGTGGACGGTGATCGACGCGCAGGCGCGCGAGGTCCGGGTCACGCTCTACGGGGTCGAGACCGGGATCAGGATCGACCCGGCTCTGTTCCGCTTCGTGCCGCCCGAGTTCGGCACGCCCGCGCCGGGCTGATGCCGCCTTTACGGTGCCGCAATCGAACAGAAATACTGTCCTATCCAAAGCGACATCCCTCGCTGCCGAAGGAGTCGCTGCGCGACAGATAAGGCCTGAGGCATGAAGCCGCTGATCGGCATCTCGTGCTGCATCAAGCCGTTCGGACCCTACCAGCGGCCGAACCACGCCGTCTCCGACACCTATGTGCGTGTGGTCGACCTCGTCGTCGGCGGGCTTCCCTGCCTGATCCCGGCGATGGGCGAGCGGGCGGACGTCGCCGGCTTCGCGGACGCGATCGACGGGCTGATCCTCACCGGCAGCCCCTCCAACGTCCGGCCGAGCCATTACGGCGGCCCGCCGCACCCCGCGGGCGTGCCGGAGGACCCGGCCCGCGACGCCGTTACACTGCCGCTCGTGCGCGAGGCGATCGCGCGCGGCGTGCCGCTGCTTGCGATCTGCCGCGGCATGCAGGAGCTGAACGTCGCGCTCGGCGGCACGCTCGACCAGAGGATCCAGGACCTTCCCGGCCGGATCGACCACTCGACTCCGACCGAGCAGGCCTTCGGCCCGGTGCGCACCGCCAAGGCGCACGCGGTGCGGCTCGCCCCAGGTGGCGCGCTTGCGGCCATCGTCGGGCGCGAGGAGCTCGCGGTGAACAGCCTGCACAACCAGGGAGTCGCCCGCCTCGCGCCCGGGCTCGTCGTCGAGGCGACGGCGCCGGACGGCACGATCGAGGCGGTGCGTGTCGCCGGCGCGGCGGGCTTCGCGCTCGGCGTGCAGTGGCACCCCGAATACGACTTCGAGACCGACAGCGCCTCGCGGGCGATCTTCCTTGCCTTCGCCGAGGCTGTGCGTCGCCACGCGGAGGCAAGGCGTGGGGAGGCGCCGCGGCGCCTCGCGGCGGAATGATCGCGCGGTGGTAGAGCGAGGCAGGGCGAACTGACGCAGCGGTCGAGAGAGCGAGGCGCGACAGCGGGCCGCGTGCACAGTCTCGCGGTGTCACCATTTCCGGGTTGCGCCCCGTCACCATTCAAGTATCCTCGTCATCCTCGGTGCTGTTCTGCGCCGACGTGCCGCGGGGGACGGTTTCCCCTGTCGCCCCTCGCGGGTTCCGTACGGAACGAGCGGCGCCCGGTTACCCCCCTAACCGGGCGCTTTCTTTCCCGTCCTGCCGGTCGGTCGCTCCGCCCTCCCCGGGATCTGGCGGCTCCTACGCACGTGCGCAGGCGCCGCGTCGAACGAGCCTGATCCCCACGCTTGCTCTCTTGCGCCAGCTCTTGCCGTTTGCGGCCCTGCCGCGGCGCGCTATGCCTCGCCCATGCCCAAGCGCCGCACCCGGCTTCGCATCGCCACCTGGAACATCAACTCGGTCCGCCTCCGCCTCGCGAGGCTCGGCGACCTCGTCGCCGCGCTCGAGCCGGACGTCCTCTGCCTGCAGGAGACGAAAACCCCCGACGAGCTGTTTCCCCGCGAGGAGATCGCCGGCTTCGGCTTCCGCCACATGCTGGTGCGAGGGATGAAGGGCTACAACGGTGTGGCGATCCTCTCCCGCCTGCCGCTTGCTCCCGTCGACGAGCTGCCCGACTGGTGCGGCCGGGACGATTGCCGGCACATCGCCGCCGACCTCGACCTGCCAGGGGGTCCATTGCGCATCCACAACTTCTACGTCCCTGCCGGCGGCGACATCCCCGACCCCGAGGCGAACCCGAAATTCCGCCACAAGCTCGATTTCGTTTCCGAGGCGACGCTTTGGTTCGCCGCCGGCGCGGCCGACCGGGGCCGGACCGTGCTCGCGGGAGACCTCAACATCGCCCCGCTTCCCGAGGACGTCTGGAGCCACCGCCAGCTGCTCGACGTCGTCTCCCACACGCCGGTCGAGACCGAGGGCCTGCTCCGCTGGCAGGCGACAGCGGGCGGCTGGGTGGATGCCGTGCGCGAGATCGTTCCGGTGCCGCAGAAGCTCTTCACCTGGTGGAGCTACCGCAACCGCGACTGGCGACGCTCCGACCGCGGCCGCAGGCTCGACCATGTGTGGCTCACCCCTGACCTGCGCGGCGCGCTCAAAGGTGCTATGGTGTTGAAGGACGCGCGCGACTGGCCCCAGGCGTCCGACCACGTGCCGGTGCTCGCGGAGCTCGTGGTCTGATCCTGGCGTGAGGGAGAGAGGCCGCGTCCCTCCTGCCAGACCCGCGCCTCCTTCAGCATGGGACCGCACTGCAGGAGCGATTCGTCTCTGCCCCGCGCCGTGCCGAGCCCCGGATCGGCGCGTTTCTCCGGGCGGCGACGGGCGGAGCCATCCGCTGCCGGGTCTCGGTCTTGATCCGGTTCGATTTGCTCATTACGGAGCGGGACTGATGATCGCAACGGCGTGGGCATTCGAGCCACCATGTTTGCCGAACCGAACCTGCAACACCCGCCGTTTCACCCCGGCCAATGGGTTCGCCTGAAGGGCGATGCGCAGCGCACAGGTATCCGCGAGGACGTGATGTCGCGGCCGGGCGGGCATCTGGCGGTCGTCCAGACGCCGACCAGCATCGTTCGCTGGCCGCTTGATCAGATCGAACCCGTCCCTGCCGCACGAGAGGAGCCACTGGCCTTTCTGCGCGCAGGCCGCTTCAGTGAACCGGCCCGCCTGCGCCAGGTGCTGACGCATATCCGGCTGACCGGCAGGCTCGCCGACATGATCTACAGCATGGAGGCGAGCGACACCGACGTCCACGCACACCAGTTCAAGCCTGTCCTGAAGCTGCTCGCCTCGCCGACCGGCAGCCTTCTGATCGCGGACGAGGTCGGCCTAGGGAAGACGATCGAAGCCGGGCTCATCTGGACGGAGCTACGGGTTCGGTTCGATTTCCGGCGCCTGCTCGTCGTCTGCCCGAAAGTGCTCGCAAGGAAATGGGAGGACGAGCCTTCGGGGAAGTTCGGCCTCGACGCGAGGGCCTTCAGCGCGGCCGACCTGCTCGATGCGGTACGTGACAGCGACCGTTGGCAGCGCGGCTTCGTCGCGGTCTGCAGCCTGCAGGGGCTCAAACCACCCCGCGGCTGGGACGAAGAGGGATCGCCCGGCTACGGCCCCGCCCGTGCGGAACTCGCCCGCCTGCTGCGCGAGCGGGCGGACGACGAGCCAATCATCGACATGGTGGTCATCGACGAGGCGCACCATCTCCGCAACGCCGAGACGCAGAGCAACACCCTCGCGCGGCTTCTCCGGCCGACGACCCAGCATCAGGTCTTCCTCTCGGCGACGCCGATCCACCTCGGGAACGACGACCTGTTCTCCCTCCCCTCGCTGATCGACCCAGAGACCTATCGGCACCCGACTGTCTTGGACGCCATCATCGAGGCGAACCGCCCGATCGTCGAGGCGCGTGCGGCGGCGCTGCGCGGCGCGCCGCTCGCCGAGCTTCGCGAGCGGATCGAGGCCGCATCCCGCCACCCTCTGCTGATCGGGACGCAGAAGATCGCGGCGGTGCTCACGAGCCTCGACGCCTGCCGCGACCCTCTGCCGCGCGCCGACCGCGGCCGCCTGGCCGACGAGCTCGACACGGTCAACCTCCTCGCCAACACGGTGACGCGCACGCGCCGCCGGGATGTCCAGGAACTCCGTGTCGTCCGGCAGGTTCGTGCCCTTCGGGCGAAGATGGCGCCGATCGAGCGCGAAGCGTACGACACGATCACCCGGGCCGTGCATCGCTACGCCTCCCACACGGACATGCCGGCGGGCTTCTTGCTCGCAACCCCGCAACGGCTCCTGGCCTCGTGTTTGCCGGCAGCCGTCGCACTCTGGCGAAGCCGGTTCGAGGACTTCGAGGACGAGGACGAGGACGCAAGCGACGAGGATGCCTCAGATAAGGCGGCCGGGGTCGGCGAAGGCGCCGCTCCTCTGGTCCAGCACCTTGCCGAGGCGTGCCGAAGCCTGCCCTCAACCGCGGAGCTCGAGCGGCACGACAGCAAGTTCGCAACCTTCGTCAGAGCGTTGCACTCTCTCTTCCGGGAACATCCGGCGGAAAAGGTCGTCGTCTTTTCCACGTTCCGCTCGACGCTGCGCTACCTCGCCCGGCGGCACGCTGACAAAGGGATCGGTTGCGAGATGATCCACGGCGCGGTCGAGGATCGCCAGTCCGTGCTCGAACGTTTTCAGTCAAACGAGAGCGTGCGCGTCCTGCTGTCTTCCGAGGTCGGAAGCGAGGGGATCGACCTGCAGTTCTGCCGCACCGTCGTGAACGACGACCTGCCGTGGAACCCGATGCGTGTCGAACAGCGTATCGGCCGAGTGGACAGACTCGGACAGGCGGCCGAGTCGGTGATGATCCTCAACCTCCTGCACCGCGACGCGATCGACGACGAAATCTACCGGCGCCTCTACGAGAGGCTGAACGTGTGCGAGCAGGCGCTCGGCGGGTTCGAAGACGTGCTCGGGGAAGGAGATCGGCAGGCTCACGCCGGAGCTCCTCCGCGGCGGCCTCACACCCGAACAGGTGGCGCAGCGGATCGATCAGACGAGCCAGGCCATTGCGAACAGGATGCGGATCGAGCGCGCGCTCGAAGAGGAAGCGGCGGCGTTGATCGCGCATGGTGACCGCATCCTGCTGTCGATCCGGGCGGCTCATGAGCTGCAGCGTTGGATCGGCTCGAGGGTCTCGGCCGCTACCTCGCCGACACCTTGCCTGCTCTCTTTCCAAGCAGCGCCGTGCGTGATCTGGGCCGCGACGATCTCTACGAGATCAGGCTGACGCAGGAGGCACGCGTCGAGTACGGCTTTTGGCTGCAGCAGCGCCGGCTGCCCGGGGGCGGACGGCTCGAGCGGGAGACAGGACCGGTGACGTGCCGTCTGGCGCGACCAGCCGGTCCGCGTGGGGCGCAGCGAGGCATCGAGGCGGTGACACAAACTCATCCCCTCGTCCGCTTCGTCTCGGAGCGTCTCGCGGAGACCGATGCGCCGAAGCTCCGGCCAGCAATCGCCGCGCGGGTTGCGTCAGCTTCCCTCCGCCCGACGACGTTCGTGCCGCCCGGGCGCTACGCGGTTCTCGCGATGCTGTGGCGCTTCGGCGGCGGGGTTGCACAGGAGCGGATCGCCTACGCGGGCGTGGCCGTCCCTTCCGGCGAGATCATTCCGGATGACGACGCCGAGCGGCTGATGCTCGCAGCGGCTGAAGCGGGAGCGATGTGGCCGGAAGCGGCGTCGGAGCTTTTGACCGAGGACGTTGCCGAGCTCTGCGAAGGAGCGTTGCTCGACCGGCTGGCGGTCCGGTTCGCCACCGAACGGTCAGCGCTGCAGGCAGAGCGTCAGGACCGCGCGTCATCCAACTTCGCACGCTCGAGCAGAGGCTCGAGGACGATCTTCTCAAACAGCGTGAGATCGTCGATCGGAACCGAGAGGCACTCGGGCTTCGGACCGAGAACGAAGCGAAGGCCAAGTCTCAGATCGCGATGGCCGAAGGAAAGATCCGCACGCTCGAGGAGAGGGCGTCGCAGAGGCGGGCCGCGATCGCGCGCAGCGCCGAGCTGAGGGCAGAGGAAGAAGAGCTCGCTCTCGCGGTCATCGAGGTGCTGCCGTGACGCGGCGCCCACCCAGAGAGCAACGGCACAAGGATGGGGCCATGTACCAGGCCATGCTGCGCGCCGCCTTGTGCCGCCAGAGCCGACCCATCCGGACGAGCGGCCGGACGGGGGCCGCGGCCCGAAACCACGGGGTGTCGCAAAGCCTTCGGGCACCACGCCGGCCGGATCGGAACGCGCCACAGGCGCGGGCGCGTCCGGAACGTGGCAGCGGAAAGACGATCGATCCGCCCGTGGGCTCAAGACGATTCAAGAACGATCCCCCGTCGTGGCTCGCGAGGCGCAGCGGCCGCACACACCAGCACCGGGGATGCGACACCAAACCGATGCGGTAACGCGACAAAATCGATCCTCCCTTGCAGCGTGACCGGAACACCGCGAGCTCTCGAGGGCACGGGCTTGGGCGAGGCTTGAGCAGCGCCTTGTAGGACTTCCTGAACTCATCGCGCAGCGCGCGCGGCAGGAGGCAGAGCACGCAGGCCTCGCTTCGAGCCAGGGTCTCGATGATCTGAGACGGCGGCTGAAGGCCAGCCACGACATCGATCGGCAGGCGTTTTCTGGAGGCCGGCAGGTCGAGGTCGTGCTCGGCATCGACTTCGGAACGAGCAGCACGAAGATCGTCGCGCGGCTTCCCTACGAGGCAGGGGCCCCGGCGTTCGCCATTCCCGTTCCCGGCTTCGCGCGCGCGGAGTCCTGGCCGCATCTCTGGGCATCCAGGCTCTGGCTGGCGCCGGACGGCTCCTTTTCCCTGTGGCCGCACCCTCATGCTGTGCTTGGCTGCGCGCTGAAGACCGCCCTGATGCGGGTTGGAGCGAATGACGATGTCGTCCTCCGCCACGCCCGAGGCCCGTCGGCCAGCGTGGAAGAGGCGGTGACGGCCTTCCCCGCCCTGCAGATCCGGCAGGCAAAGGGATGGCTGGCGACGGCCAAGGCGCCGCTGCTGCGGAGCGCTCCGCCGAAATGGTCCTACAATCTCGGCTTCCCGGCCGCGTCCCTCGATGACAGGGAACTCCGCTTACGCTACGAGCGATGTGTGGCGGCAGCGCTTCGCCTTCTGGAAGACGCGGGCGAGATCACGGTGACGACCGTCAGGCAGAGCCTCACCTCGGTCCGCGAGAACGCCTCCGCGATCCTGGGCGAGAGGCGCGCTGCGCTGCACCCGGAGAACGCCGGGGCGATCGCGGGCTTTGCGAACTCGACGCGGCGCGAGGACGGGCTCTATGCCATGGTCGATGTCGGCGGAGGAACGGTCGATTGCTGCACGTTCACGCTGTTCGCGGATCGAACCGGACAGGCGCGGTGTCCGATCCTGCTCGCACAGGTCGAGTTGCTCGGCGTGGAACCGTGGCGCATCTGCGAGGACGGTCAAGGACGTCGCGACGACTTTAAATTCCTGATTGATGCGCTCCAGAACCTTGTGATCTGGGGAACGAAGCAACGCCTCGACCCGAACAGTCCCCGCTGGACAACGGGGCTTCCTCTCTTCTTTATCGGCGGCGGCGTCCACTCGTCTGTGCACGAGGAGAGCGTCAGGGGCCGCGATCTCTGGCTCAGGCAGTTCACCCGAGACAAGGCGGGCGTTCGCCTCGAGACGTTGCCCGAGCCGCATATCGAACTCGCTGAACACTCGAGGCACGACATGCATCGGCTCGCCGTTGCCATCGGGCTGAGCTGGCCTTTCGATGCCATCCCTGAGGCACAACTTCCGAAAGACATCCCCCGCATCCCCGGGGTCTCCCGCGTTCCGATCGAGACGCGCTTCGTCGATAAGGATCACGTCTAGCGCACGCCCCTCACAGACGCGCTGTCGCGCGGGCGCTGGCATAAACGGTCCTGTCAGGTGCAGCGACACGCCATGGGAGGGCGGATCGCTCGAAGACGGAGCGCGACGCGACCGCCGAACCCGGCAACGACCCGCTCCGATGGGACTGCCGGTCGCGCAGGCGTCTTTTCAACCATCTGGCGCTCGCCTAGGGTCCGCGCGCGATGAAGGACCGGCCACCCCAGCGCCCGCCGCGCGGCGGGCAGCGCGACGACCGCCCCGGCTCGGACCGGCAGCGTGACGACCGGCCGCGCCCGCAGGCGTCAGGCGGAGGCGGCAGGCGGGCGTGGCGCGAGAACCGGCCGGCGCCGGTCGTGCTCCGCTCCCCCCCGCGCGAGGCAGAGCACGAGCGCGACCTCCTGCGGATCGCTGGCATGCCCGCCGTCGCCGCCCTGTTCGCCCGCTCGCCGCAGCGGGTCGAGCGCCTGTTCTACGAGGAGCGGCACCGCGAGGCCGTCGGCCCTTGGGCGAAGCTGCTCGCCGCTGCCCGCAAGCCCTACCGCATGGTGCCGCGCGAGGAGCTCGACCG
>Ga0308398_1000875_pt1 | contig 17711 bp, 15 predicted proteins | sample Hotspr20SampleT9_FD_202360 | JGI IMG/M metagenome (GOLD analysis project Ga0308398, IMG submission 202360) | Hot spring phototrophic mat microbial communities from Mushroom Spring, Yellowstone National Park, Wyoming, United States - 20051001_T9 ...
CGCTGATGGCCTGCTCAAGTGCTGCTGTCTCGCTTAAGCGATCCCCAGGATGATCGGTAATCACGATAGGGGTACGGCGATAATGCCGTATCGGTCCGATCGCCAGTCCTTCAGCGGCTGCAATACCATAGATTGTTGTAGCAACGTGTTGTGGTTCCCAATCGCGATAGGCTATGTTCCGGTGGTTGATCGATGTGTCAGCGTTTGTTTCCTCCCCTATGCCGGAGTCAATCAGTTCTTTGAGGGCCATCAAAGCTTCTTGAGCATCAGGACCTTGCGCAGAAATTGTAATCGTTGCCCCGGTCGTGATCCCCAACTGCAATAGACTGAGCAGACTCTTACCATCAGCGACGTTCTCACCGTAACGTATCCGAATGCGAGCCTGGAAGCGCCGTGCTGTTTCCACAAAGGTAGTGGCCGGACGCACATGCAGGCCAGTCAGGTTGCGGATAACTACCTGTACTGAATGCTCGTAATCGGCAAGGGACGAGGTCGGCGATGGTGGACGGGTACCGGTTAGTGCTTCAACAATGTCGGCAGCATTGTTGGTTTGACATAATTGTTTCACCAGGTTCGCATCGCCGAGGACGTGAGTCAACCGGCGCAATACGTCAATGTGCTCAGCAGAACGAGCAGCAATTCCAACGATCAAATAAGCGGTTTCACCCTTATTCCACGTTACTCCGTTTGGGATTTGCAGAATAGCAATGCCGGTTTCAATAATCAGATCGCGGTCTTCAGGTCTGCCATGCGGAATAGCGATCCCGTTGCCCAGAAACGTATTGGCCAGCTCTTCGCGGGCCAGCATACTCTCGATGTAGGCGGGTTGAATATGACCGGCCTCTACTAACACCTGCCCAACTTGGCGGATGGCATCAATTTTTGACGTTGCGAACGCTCCGATGCGAACACACGCCGTACTTAGCTTTATCATACACACTCCCCTGTGTGGTAGCCTGCGCGAGCTGAATGACCTGTTTTATCGCTCCATTGCGATCAATCGACAACGCGCCATGCAGGGACGTGTGTAGCTCAGGCGTGGTTGCCGATTTCACCAGCGGTAGATGGGCTGCAAGCTGAACGATTTCGTTTGATGGTTGTATCATACCATATGTTTTCGTTTTGTCAAGATTTGATTTTGTTATTTTGTTGAAAAATTTTGTTTGTTTTCGTTTTGGTTTCGATGGCGATACAAGCGCAGCATGTGTTGCTTACCCTAGAGTATGGGCCAAGACTGACAACCGGTCTACTCTTCCCCAGACATTTTTAAAGTATCCATCCAACTCAGCAGCAGTGAGAGATCGGCAAGTGGAAAGCGAAACGAGCGCAGCAGGGTGTGTAGAAAAGGCGGCTCCTGTTCTGTCGGTGGTGGTCTGCGGCCAAAAGCCGCTGTCTTGCAGGCTTGGTTTGCGAAAACTGTGTACAATCCTACCAGATGAAAGGCGGTAAACGGATATGGTCATTGCTGCACAAGGTTGGTAGTTATGATCCACGGTCTGTGTTGACAGTATTGGTATCAGCACCCTGGAGGTAGCACATGGAACAGAGCATTTTTTCGCCACTCGCATTTTTGCGCCGCTGTGTCGGTGACGTGGCGCAATCTGGGTATTTGGATGAATACCAGGGGTGGTGGGAGCGTGAGGGGAAGAGGATTTCGGCTGCGGTTGATCGTGCCGGGACACCCTGGTTGCGTATGTTTGATAGCGTAGGTAAGCGTGTCGATGAGATTCTCTATCCGCCCGACTACTGGCAGATGCTCAGGCGAGGGTATCAAGCCGGTGTTGTCTGGCGTGTCTTTGCTGAACATTCGCTCATCCCGCACTACTTGTTGGGCTATCTTACCTCTTTTTACGATGCTGGCCTGTATTGTCCGTATACCGTTTCGCTCTCGACAGCAGTACCGTTAGCGAAATACGGCACCGAAGCGGTAAAAGCTCGTTTCTTGCCCGCGATGCTGCGTCGCGATGAGACGGTCTGGCAAGGTGCAACCTGGATGACCGAGATCGGTGGTGGCTCCGATCTCGGTGCTACGGTGCAGACGACAGCCGTTCAGGCGGCGGATTGCTGGTATTTGAGCGGTGATAAGTATTTTGCCAGTAATGTTGGTGCAGAACTGGCCGTGGTTGCGGCACGGCTGGCGTCTGGCCCGGCTGATATTCGTGGTCTGGGGCTATTTCTCGTTCCGCGGTACCGTGCAGACGGTAGTCTCAACTATACAATTCGGCGTCTCAAAGATAAGATCGGTACTCGTTCGGTTCCAACCGGTGAAGTAGAATTGCGGTACAGCGAGGCTTATCTCTTGGGGTTAGCAGAGTGGGGGATTTATCTTATCCTTGAAACACTCAACCTCTCGCGGGTCGCAAATAGTGTCGGAAGTGTTGCTCTGGCACAACGAGCACTGGCCGATGCTATAGACTATGCCCATCGTCGGCAGGCTTTTGGTAAGCCAATTGCTGAACATCCACTTCTTCGTCATCAGATCGAAAAACGAGTCGTTGCGTTAGAAGCAGCTTTTGCGTTAGCCTGGGAGGCGGTACGGCTGCTCGATCAGCTCTGTCAGGCAACCCCTCGTTATCCAGAACAGTACCATCTCTTTCGTTTGCTTGCGCATTTAGCGAAATACTGGACGGCTGAATACGCGGTGCAGACGGCCAAGTGGGCAATGGAAATATACGGAGGCATTGGCACTCTGGCCGAGTTTGGGGTTGAGCGTTGGCTGCGTGATGCTATGATTCTGCCAATCTGGGAGGGAACTCCGCATCGTCAAATCCTGGATGGTCTGGAAGTGATGGAGCGCAAAGGAGCGCATCGGATGCTCTTTCAGTATCTTGCACCCTATGCCCAACCCGAAGCGTGGGCAGCGATGCAAAGTCGCGTGGAAGCACACCTTGCTTTACCGCAAGACGAAAAAGAGGCCGGTGCGGAAGACTTGTTCGGTGAGCTGGCCTCCTTTACGGCTCATACCTTGCGCATGCGCGGATTGTAATTCTGCACCCGCTATGCTTCAGCGCGTAATGCTTGACGCTGTTCATGCTGACGACGTACAATAACATCGTAAGCAAACGAAACGTTCTGCAACTGGAGATCATTTTATGCAAACCGATGAAAGCGTGGTCGGTGAACGTAGTCCTCTCATGCTTGATCGACGAAGCCGGATTGCCGAAGTCGTGCGCCAACGAGGGTCAGTACGAGTCAACGAACTGGCCGACATGTTTGGCGTGACGCCGGTAACGATTCGCAACGATTTGGCTGCTCTTGAACGTGAGGGGGTGTTGCTCCGTGATCACGGCGGTGCTGTGGCATTACCGGCAACCAGTGCATTAATTGCTTTTGAGCAACGGGCTGGGATTCGGCTTGAGGCCAAAGCCCGTATTGGCGCCGCAGCCGCTCAATTTGTCCAGCCTGGTGACACGATCTTGCTCGATGCCGGAACGACCGTCGTTGAAATGGTGAAGCATCTGCGCCAGCGCACACCACTGACTGTTGTGACCAACGCACTGAATGTTGTTATTGAATTACGTCACCTCAGCGATATTCAGGTATGGATGCTTGGCGGTACCGTTAATTATGCCACCTTTGGTACCCTGGGCCCCCTGGTTGAGCAAAGCCTCGGTGATCTGGTGGTGGAAAAGCTGTTTTTGGCTGCCGAGTCGGTTGATTCAGGATACGGTGTGACCGATTCAACCATCGAGATTGCCCAGACCAAGCGAGCAATGGCGCGGGCAGCACGACGGATTATCTTGCTTGCCGATTCGAGCAAGTGGCAGCGGCGTGGGTTTATCAAGGTTCTTCCTTTAGAGTCGATTGAGACGATTATTACCGATACCGATCTACCGGACGAGGAGCGGCGGCGCATCGAAATGGCCGGTGTGCAATTGGTGCTGGTCTGAGGCAGTCGCACGCCTCTCACCTGACTATTGTTAGAATTACACTAGAACTTTTCATCGATCATTGACACGCCTCCGCTAGCGTTTCAAAATATAAACAGTGCGGAAGTTCTGTTCCGCGGAGCAATGTGGAGACGTGCTATGAATGATGAGACGGTGCGGGAACAGACGACTGCTGAGGCTGATATTCAATCGCCGGATCAATCTGCCGCTGAGTTGATAGAGACGCTGCCGCTCATTCCACTCGAGGGAGCAGTCGTTTTTCCACATATTGTCGTCAGCTTGACGCTCGATGAGTTGGGAGTCGCTGCTGCCGAAGCAGCGGCTCGTGAAGGGCGCTATGTCTTGCTCGTTGCCCGGCGGCCCGATGCTCCAGCCGACGCCCCCATTACTGAGCGATTGTTCAAAGTGGGGGTCGTGGCCCGGATCGAGCAGTTCGGGACGCTGCCCAACGGCGCAAGTGGTGTGGTAGTGCGCGGGTTAGTGCGTGCCGAATTAGGTGAAGCCGTCCAAACCACACCCTATCTGCGCTTTCGATTCACCCGACGGCCTGATGTGTTCGAGCGCACTCCTGAACTCGAACAGTTGATGGTTGAGGTGCACGCAGCGATTGATGCTGTGCTCGAATTGCGCCCCGGTGTAACCCAAGAGATTCGCAACTTTGTGCGCTCGATTGACGATCCCGGTCATCTGGCCGACAACACCGGCTATTCGCCCGATTACACGTTTGCCGAGCGTCAGGAATTGCTCGAGACCTTTGATGTGGTCGAGCGGCTGCGGAAGGTACTCAACTTTTACCGGAAGCAATTTGCGTTGCTTGAAGTGCAGGCCAAGCTGCGGCAAGAGGTACAAGAGAGCGCCGCCAGGCAGCAACGAGAGTTCTACCTGCGTCAGCAATTGCGGGCTATCCAGAAAGAGCTGGGTGAAGATACGAGCGAAGCTGCTGAACTTGACGACCTGCGCCAGAAGCTAGCCGCTGCCGATCTTCCAGAGGTGGCGCGCAAAGAGGCTGACCGTGAGCTGAATCGGCTGGCGCGTATCAATGCCAGTTCGCCAGAATATCAGATGGTGCGCACCTACCTTGAGTGGCTGGCCGAGTTACCGTGGAATAAGTATACCGGTCAACCAATCGATATTGCTTTTGCCCGTAAGGTACTCGACGAAGACCATCATGGTTTGCAGAAGGTTAAGGAGCGCATCCTCGAGTATCTGGCCGTCAAACAGCGACGGGCCACCCTCGGCGAAGAGAATCTGCGCGCCAATCGCGAACCTATTCTGGCGTTTGTCGGACCGCCTGGCGTAGGCAAGACCAGCCTGGGGCAGAGCATTGCCCGTGCGCTTGGGCGCAGTTTTATCCGCATGAGCCTGGGTGGCGTTCGTGATGAGGCAGAATTGCGTGGCTTTCGCCGTACTTACATTGGTTCACAACCAGGACGAATTATTCAGGAATTGCGCCGCGCCGGTACTGCTGATCCGGTCATTTTGCTCGATGAGATTGACAAGCTTGGTATTGACTACCGTGGCGACCCGGCAGCCGCGCTGCTAGAGGTGCTCGATCCCGAACAGAATCATACCTTTACCGACCATTATCTCAATCTGCCGTTCGATCTCTCGCGAGTGCTCTTCCTGGCGACGGCCAATACGTGGGATACAGTACCGCCAGCCCTACGCGACCGGATGGAAGTGATTGAATTGTCGGGGTATATCGAAGATGAGAAGGTGCAAATCGCCTTGAGTCATCTTGTGCCACGCCAGTTGCGGGCTAACGGTCTGCGTCCTGAAGAAGCCGTAATCAGTGAAGAGGCGCTCCGTTGCATTATCAACGAGTACACCCGTGAGGCGGGGGTACGCAATCTCGAACGCTCGATTGGGGCAGTGCTACGCAAAGTGGCACGTCGTCTTAGTGAAGGTGAGATTGATCCGGCCTGTCTACCCTTTGTGGTTGATGCCGCATTCGTGCGGACTGCACTAGGGCGGCCACGGTTCACAAATGAAACTCGTGAGCGTATCGATCAGCCTGGAGTTGCGATTGGCCTGGTCTGGACGCCAGTTGGTGGAGATATTATTTTTGTGGAAGCCAGTGCGGTAGAAGGGAAGAAAGAACTCATCATCACCGGTCAACTAGGCGAGGTGATGCGAGAGAGTGCTGAGGCTGCGCTGACGTATGTGCGTTCGCGTGCCCGTTCGCTTGGTATCGAGCCGAATTTCTTCGAGACGCATGCCATTCATATCCATGTACCGGCTGGGGCTGTGCCGAAAGATGGTCCTTCGGCGGGGATTACGATGGCGACAGCACTGGCTTCAGCCGCAACTGGTCGTCTGGTTCGCGATGACATTGCAATGACCGGTGAGATTTCGCTGCGCGGGCGGGTGTTGCCAATTGGCGGTATCAAAGAGAAGGCGCTCGGCGCACATCGGGCCGGTATTCGTACCATTATCTTGCCTAAACGCAATCTGCTTGACCTCGAAGATTTGCCCGCCGCCGTGAGTGCTGAGATGACCTTCATTCCGGTTGAGACCCTTGATGAAGTGTTAAGTATTGCCCTCTTACCGCCAGATGATGTGACAACGACCCTTTCTGTTCCTCAGCGGAGCGATGCACTGACACCGGCTGCTTCCTGAGCGGAACCCCCTCACCTTCCCCCCCTGCCCCCCTCCTCTCCCACGCTGCGGGAGAGGAGGGGGGAGATTGTGTCCCTCACCTTCCCCTTCCCCTTCCTCTTCCACGCTGCGGGAGAGGAAGGGGAGAGATTATGTCCCTCACCTTCCCCTTCCGCTTCCTCTCCCACGCTGCGGGAGAAGAAGGGGGGGGATTATGTCCCTCGCCTTCCCCCTGGCCCCCTTCCGCTCCCACGCTGCGGGAGAGGGGCTGGGGGTGAGGGCAGCCCCTCACCTTCCCCTTCCGCTCCCACCAGGTGGGAGCGTAGGGGGGATGCGCGGAGCAGGGGCGATCCTGCGGCTGTCCAAATCACCCCTCTCCCGCAGCGCGGGAGAGGGGCTGGGGGTGAGGGCTATCCGCAGCGCGGGAGAGGGGCTGGGGGTGAGGGCTATCCGCAGCGCGGGAGAGGGGCTAGGGGTGAGGGCAGCCCCTCACCTTCCCCTTCCGCTCCCACCAGGTGGGAGCGTAGGGGGGATGCGCGGAGCAGGGGCGATCCTGCGGCTGTCCAGATCACCCCTCTCCCGCAGCGCGGGAGAGGGGCTAGGGGTGAGGGCTATCCGCAGCGCGGGAGAGGGGCTAGGGGTGAGGAGCACCCCTCTCCCGCAGCGCGGCAGCGGGGCCGGGGGTGAGGAACACCCCTCTCCCGCAGCGCGGGAGAGGGGCTGGGGGTGAGGGCTATCCTTACATAATCTCCTTACGCCGCTGAACATCGCGTAAAAGATACTACGGCAGCCACTGTTCCAGCCGATACGCACTGTCCCAGAACATCCACTCCAGGCGTGATGAATAGATAAAGGCATCGCGCATGCGCTGTTGTTGAGTCGCCGAGACCTGTTCGGCGATACTGTCGGTCAACGCAATTGCCTGCTTGACCACCTCATCAAATTCTTGTCCGGCGTAAGTGTCGATCCACTTCTGATAGGGGTTGTTGGGGGCTGCTCGACGGTAGATGTCATGACCGACTTCCCGATAGATCCAGAAACAGGGCAGGAGTGCCGCCATCCCTTCTTCATAACTACGAGTAGCTACGGTAGCCAGTAAGAAATTGGTATACGCAAAGCATGCCGGTGCTTGTTGGCGGGTTGGCGTATCGATCCCAAATTCGCGGAAATAGGTGTTATGCAACGAACGTTCGACAACCGCTACCCCTTCAGCAAAGTGAACAAACTGAAGGATCGCAGCTTCGTCGGGTGATCGCCCGGCCATTGTTGCTAGCGCTCGCGCAAAATCAGCCAGGTAGAGCGCGTCTTGCTGCATGTAGAAGGCGAATTTCTCGCGTGGGAGTGTACCCTGGGCCAATTCTTCATTAAAGGGGTGCTGAATAATCGCCTTGTAGATGTCGGTAATCGATTCCCAAAGTGTTTCGGTGAAACGCATCACAATCCTCCCTGCGTCTAGATGAGGCACTTGCCCGCAGGAAGCACATTGCACGAGAGGGGAAAAGCGGCGATACCGGGGGATATTGTTCAGATCCGTTCCGATTTCCTACGCCGGCATTACCCGGATCAGGTGCAAGGGTGCCTCTCAGCCTCGCATACATCGCGAAGCGCCCCTACGGAACATTTATAATATATCCGAAGACGAGCGTGCGTGTCAAGCGTTTTTTGGGTTCTTCAGGGCTGCTCGAAGTGTTCAGGTTTTGGTTGAGTTTGTTAACGGATGTTGTTCGTACCCGCATAACGAGACCACCGGTTTGCGTCGGATGGACATGTGAGAAAAGAACCCTTTGGAAGCGGGCATAATGAGAAGATTAGGAAATGAGAGGGACTGATGCTCTTGCTAACACCCTTCCGCTTTCCGTGAAGGTGAAGAAGAACCGCGCATCCCGGCACATCTCCTTTCCCTGCCCCTAGTGGGAGATTGAAAGGGGGTTGGGGGAAGGTGAGGAGGGGAAACTGTTCCTACCGTGCACTGCGTTGACGGCATGCTGATAGCGGGTGGAACAACGTGCAACCGTGGGGTTGCGAAAGACATTCCCTGGCGAACACCGACAAAACCCAAAAACGCTGGTGTTAACCTCTAATAAATGCTGTTAACCCGCTTACGGCGAGTCTATCGTGAACCATTGCGACAAATGCCTGAGTTGCCGCACAACGATAGCCGTGGTGGCGGAAGAGGAACCCAACCGTTCGTCGTGGGGTTGGGTCTACAAGTGGAATGCCAATAAGGTCGGGTTGATTACATAACACGAAAGAAGGTAACACAGTAGCCACTGAGAGTTGCCGTACCGCAGCCAGAATATTGCTAATCGTATTCATTTCGACCAGTACCTGTGGCTCTATTCCTGCCGTGTGGGCGCAACGATCCCACAACCGCCGGGTACAGAATGCAGGCGAGAGCAGGATCAACGGCTGTTGGTGTAACGCCTGTACCGGTACTTGCGGAAGATGTGCCCACGGATGCTGCCTGCCAACGATCAGAACCAGCTCTTCCGTGAACAAGTCTTCACCTACAATTCCACTCGTCTCAGCAGGAGTGAAACTGATACCAAGTTGTAGTCGGCCTTCGGCTACACCCTGCTCAATATCGCTGGCCGCTAACTCTTCAATGTGTAGACGAATAGCTGGATAGGTTGTGGCAAAAGCCGCGACGAGATCTGGGATCAGGTAGGCGTTCACCGTCTGTACCACACCGATCTGTAGAACCCCCCGTTGTAAACCGGCCAGTTCAGCAAGTGCGGTTTGCGCTTCCGCCAATTCTTGCAAGGCACGACGAGCATGGGTGGCGAGGATTTCTCCAGCGGCAGTCAGGCGAATGCGTCGTCCGATTCGTTCAAGTAGCACTGCGCCGATTTCCTCTTCGAGCAACTTGATCTGTTGCGATAGAGCCGGTTGTGAAATGTAGAGCTTTTCAGCGGCACGGGTAAAGTGTCCTTCATCGACGACAGCCAGGAAATAACGTAGTTGGCGAAGTTCCATAGTCTGATAAGCGTAACTTATTGAAAAGATAAGAACCTTCTATTTTACTTATCATCATAGCGCGTCTAGACTGATCTTGTCAAACGCAGGATAAGGATTAAGAACAAACCAGGGAGGGTAGCGATGAGTGATGTAAGTATTCCCGGCTACACATATGGTACGGCGGCAGTAGCCCAATCGCCGATCAGTGAGGAAGAATTTGCTTTGCTGAAACAAACCGTGTTGTGGAGTGATGAAGACGAGCAGTATTTGCGCATGGCGGGTGAGGTGCTTAAAGACCAGGTCGAGACGATCCTCGATCTGTGGTACGGTTTCGTCGGTTCACACCAACATCTGCTCTACTATTTTACCGGTCCTGATGGTCAGCCAATCGAACACTACCTGGCACGAGTGCGTCAACGTTTCGGGCAGTGGATCCTCGATACGTGCCAGCGCCCTTACGATCAGGATTGGCTGAACTATCAGATGGAGATTGCGCTCCGTCATTACCGTACCAAGAAGAATCAGACCGATGGCGTGTCGTCAGTACCGATGATTCCATTGCGCTATATGATTGCCTTCATCTATCCCATTACCGCGACGATCAAAGATTTTCTCGCTCGTAAAGGGCATTCGGCTGCCGACGTGGAGCGTATGCATCAGGCATGGTTCAAGTCGATTGTCCTGCAAGCAACGTTGTGGAGTTATCCGTATGCCAGAGAGGGCGATTTCTGAGCGAGAACCGGGATAATTCCCTATTCGGATTGAGAAACCGCTCCAACGATACGGTGACGGGCATGATCGGCGAGAGCACGAGGAACTTGGTCGCCGATCGCAGTCGGAACAGGAAGCTACCGCTGCTGTGCTCGTTCCGCTTCCTTGCTGCTCTCCCCTTGCTCCTCACCTTACGGGTAGTGATAAGAACTGTGAAAAGCTCTATCGACACACACTGAGTCTTGACAGATACCGCAACAGCAGCATATAATATCGCTCAACTACGATCACGTGATTCGGTACGACAAATGAAAATGTGTGTAGAGGGAGCTCGGGGAGCCGGGCTGAGAGGATGGTCAGATCCACCATCGACCTCATGAACCTGCTCTGGGTAATGCCAGCGAAGGGATTACACCGTCGCACCACCGGTGCTTGTCCGGTATTTACGCCACCCTTCGCGGGTGGCGTTTTTAGTTGGAGGAAGGGTATGTCACTACAAACTCGTTTGCGCGAATGGCTACCGCGCCTGCAAGCTCCTCCCGCATGGGGTATTGATCCTGTGCCTGCCGAGCATCGTCGGTTGCGCTGGTTCGACATCTTTGTGCTGTGGTCGAGTCTTGGTGTTGGGTTACTGGTGTTGGAAGCAGGAGCCTTGTTGGTTCCTGGCTTGAGTTTGCTGCAAGCATTACTGGCAATTCTGGTCGGGACAGCAATTGGCACCCTCTTGCTAGCGCTGGTTGGGATATTGGGAAGTGAGCACGGTATCCCCACGATGGTTCTGCTCCGCTCGGTGTTTGGAAAGCAAGGTTCTTACCTGGCAACGATCTTTAACGTTGTGCAACTGGTGGGCTGGACAGCCTTCGAGCTGTGGGTGATTGGCTTAGCTGCCGATCAGGTCGGGCAAGCCTTGTTTGGTGTGAGTAATCGTACTCTCTGGGTAGCAATCTTCGCGGTCTGGTGTACCCTGCTCGCTCTCGGTGGTCCCCTTGTCGTAGTGCGAGAATGGCTAGAGAAGTTTGGTATCTGGATTGTGTATGCGGTAACAATCTGGATGACGATCTACCTGTTCACTCAGTACGACATTCTGGCGCTGTTGAGTCGACCAGGGACTGGCGAGATGCCATTTTGGTTAGGTGTTGATCTGGTAGCGGCAATGCCTATCTCCTGGATACCGCTCGTAGCCGATTATAACCGGTTTGTCCGTCGCTCGAAGGATAGTTTCTGGGGGACATACCTTGGTTTTGCGCTGACTAATATCTGGTTTTATAGCCTTGGCGCACTCTTTTTGTTAACCGCAAATGTGAGTGAGCCAACCCCTGAACATCTCATCACGGCGATTATGGCGATGACGGGAGGCATCGTGGCGTTGGCGGTCATTCTGGTTGATGAGACCGACAATGCGTTTGCCGACATCTACTCGACAGCAATTTCGATCCAAAATGTCTTTCCGCAATTTAACCAGCGTCTCTTGATCATCCTTACCGGCGTCATCGGTTTTATCTTCGCAACCATCCTCACAATGAGCGAATACTTCAACTTTTTGCTGTTGATCGGTTCGCTATTCGTACCGCTCTTCGGCATCGTACTGGCAGATTATTTCGTAGTGCGTCGCTGGGGATTGGCCGAAGAAGCTGGTGAATGGCGGATTAGTGCTCTGGTCGCGTGGTTGGCAGGTATCTTGATCTATCAAGCGATTACGCAGTGGGCACCGCAAATCGGGGCTAGTATTCCCTGTTTTCTACTGACATTCTTGTTGTACACCGGTTTACGTCGGCTCTGGCAACAGCGGCTGGTGCGTGTCTCGCGTGAAGGATGACGAGTGGGAAGGACAGGGGCGGTTACCGAAGTTTTTGGTGAGCGAAGGTCAGAGCCTTCGTTCACCGGCCATCGCAAACCTCTCTGCAAGACAAATGACCTGATCGTTTACCGGTATTTACTAAGAGAAAGGAATGGCCGTGAAGACACGTTTTATTGCTCAGGCGGTCGTACTTATTGCACTGGGGGTGGCATTAGCGCCGTTTACCTCATTTCCGGTCGGTATCGCCCGTATCAATCCTACCCAACACTTCATTAATGTGATCGCTGCTGTGTTGTTGGGTCCGTGGTGGGCAACCGGTATTGCTGGTGTGATTGCCGTGTTGCGCATTTCGATGGGGGTTGGTACAGTCCTGGCCTTTCCAGGTGGGATGATCGGGGCGTTGCTGGCCGGTCTGGTCTTCCGTTTCACGCGCAATATCTATCTGGCCGCCCTGGGTGAGATTGTCGGTACCGGTATTATCGCTGCCCTCGTAAGTGGCCTATGGATTGCGCCGGTCTTTATGCAAAAGTCAATGGCGCTGAGCCTGCTGATCGCTTCGTTTCTCGGTAGTACCATCGTCGGATCGGCAATTGGATTAATCGTTCTCAAAGCGCTTGAGCGTGCCGGTGTGGTTCGTCTTGTCGAGCAACGTGGGAGTGTCAATTGACCGGTAGCCAGATTGAAGTTCGCCGTTTCTCCTATCGCTATCCGCAGTTGGGATCGCAATGGGCGTTGCGCAACATCGAAGCGCAGATCAACGCTGGCGAGTATGTGTTGCTCTGTGGAGCGAGTGGCAGCGGTAAATCGACACTTGTGCGGGCACTCACTGGCCTTATTCCTCACGGGTACGATGGGGTTATTGAGGGTTCAATCGTGATTGACGGGGTTGATACCCGCAGCCGACCGCTCGCCGAGTGGTTGATGACGGTCGGTGTGGTGTTTCAGTCACCGCAGTGGCAACTCTTTAACAGCACCGTTACCCGTGAGCTGGCCTTTGGCTTAGAGAGTCTGGGTTGTCAACGACAAGTGATGCGGCAGCGGATTGATGCAGTCGCTGCTCAGCTTGGTATTGAACATCTGCTTGAACGCAACCCACAACAACTCTCTGCGGGTGAACAGCTTCTGGTTGCGTTAGGGACGGTGCTGGTGGTTGGTGCACGGATTATTGTTCTCGATGAACCGTTTGCCAATCTCGACGGTATGCATGTGGCCCAGGTGCAAGCGATCCTGCGCACACTCCATCAACAGGGCGTGACGATCATTGTAGCCGAGCATCGTCTTGGCCTGGTTGCTGCCGATGCCACCCGGATGATCGTTTTGCACGAGGGGCAGATTGTGCTCGATGGACGACCCGCTGACGTTTTGGCTCACGATATTCGTCGATTCCATCTCGAACCACCGCTACCGACGCAGATCGGTCGCGTTTTGGGTCTTGATCCGCTGCCGCTTACGGTTGAAGCATTGCTGGCGCGAGTCGATCGGCAGCAGTTTATGGAAGTGTATCAGCCATCAGTTGTGACCCTTCAGCGGGGCAATGGCTCGCCCCTACTTCGCACACACCAGCTCACTTACGCTATCGGGCAACTGCAATTGCTCGATAGCATTGATTTGCAAGTACATGCAGGTGAGAGTGTAGCTATTGTTGGCGCTAATGGTGCTGGTAAAACCACGCTGATCAAACACTTCAACGGCCTCTACCGTCCACAACACGGTCGCGTGAACGTATTGGGTCGCGATACACGCACGACACCAGTTTCGGAACTAGCGCGATCAGTAGGAATGGTATTCCAACATCCTGATGATCAACTGTTTTGCGCTAGCGTGCGTGATGAGGTGGCAATTGGTGCCAGAGTGATGGGTGTCTTCGATCCGGCGCGGCTGAGAGATGTTTTGCAAGCACTTCAGCTTGAACCGCTTGCCGACCGGTCGCCCTTCGCGCTCAGCGCTGGCGAGAAACGGCGTCTGACGCTGGCTGCAGCAATGCTGATCGATCCGCCCATTCTGTTACTCGATGAACCAACCACCGGTCTCGATTGGCCTGCTCGCCAGACATTAGCAACGTATATTCGTGAACAGACTGCCGCTGGCCGAACGATCGTGATGGTTACTCATGATCTGGATTTTGCCGGTATGGTGTCATCGCGCTGGTTGGTGATGGCTGGCGGACGATTGATTGCCGACGACTCTCCGCTCGCTATCGTCAGCGATCCGGCTTGTATCGCTACGGCTAAGCTGTTGTTGCCCGAACGTTACCGACTTGCATTGGCGTTGCAGAGCAGCGATTCAGCGTCAACGACGATGATCCGTCAGGATGAGGTACCGTATGCCGGCTCTGCAAATTGATCCACGAGCGAAAATGGTGATCGCATTGATCTGGACGGTCGCGATGACGATGGTTGAGAGTATTGCGGCCCTGATCTTGGGCCTGATCCCGATCATTATCATCGTCTACTGGAGCAAACAACAGCAGGCGTTTGCGCGCTGGCTTCGGCTGGCTCTGCTGATGATTGCCGGTTGGGTAGTGATTGCCTTTCTCACTCTCGATTGGCGGATGGCAGTGCTGATTGGCTTGCGGATTCTAGTGCTGGCGGGGATCTTTTTCGTATTCCTGCGCACCACCTCACCGGAAGACCTGGGTGGCGCGTTGCAGCAGATGGGGGTTCCGTTTTCCATCACCTTCCTGCTCACCTCTTCCTTGCAGTATGTTGGCGTGATGGAACATCGCATTCGCCAGATTATCGACGCTCAACGGGCGAGGGGTATTCCGCTAGAGCCGGGGTGGCATGCGCTCCGTTTTTACCCGGCATTACTCGTTCCGCTTCTGGTGCAATCTTTAATGGCTGCCGAACATCTAGCGGCGGCAATGGAGGTACGTGGGTTCAGTCGATCAGGTCGTAGTCAACTGGTCACGTATCACTGGCGCTCTCGCGACACGCTGGCTGTTGAGGTCACGTTGCTGGCAGCGCTGTTGATCTGGTTTCAATGTTGAGTGAAAGGAGCATGACACAACATGTCAACGATGTGATATACTCTCTGACCTGATGAGCAGATAATCCCCGTGTTCATCTCGGATAGTGCTTCAGCACTAGATTACATAAAACGAGTTTTGTGCCATGTCGTGCACAGCAGCAACAGAGGCGATCAATGGGCTGATTGCGCTTGGTAGGGTTTGTTTGTGTTCGGGAAGTTCTGAGATGTTCTGGAGGTGACCATGGTGTACAGATGGCGTATTACGTGGACGATGCTACTGGTCGTGACAGTCATCATCTTTGCCGGATGTGGTGCGCAACAGTCGCAGGGGTTGCCAACAACCGTACCTGCAACAGAAGCGACGGCTGTTTCTCAACCAACTGTAGAACCAACCACGATACCGATGCCAACGGAAGTACCAACTGCAGCGCCAACATCTAAGGAGAAACAGAAACTCACGATTCTTTCCTGGCAGGCGGTGACGACGCTTAACCCGCATCTAGCAACTGGCGTCAAAGACTTTAACGGCGCCACTGTTATTCTCGAACCGCTGGCCCGCTACAATGAGAACGATGAATTAGTACCATTTCTGGCGGCCGAGATACCAACAATAGAAAATGGTGGTATCGCGCCCGATGGTACCAGCATAACCTGGAAGATTAAACCGGGCTTGAAGTGGTCGGACGGCAGTGATTTTACGATTGATGACATTATCTTTACCTGGCGCTACTGTGCCGACGAAACAACCGGCTGTACCAACAAGACATCCTTTGACCCGATTGCCAACATCGAGCAGATTGACGAGACGACCTTCAAGATCACATGGAAGGAACCGAACCCCAATCCGTACATCTCCTTTGTTGGCTCGGCCGGGATGATCCTGCAACAGAAGCAATTCGCGAATTGCATTGGCTCGGTTGCGAATACCGATGCCGAATGCCAGGCAGCTAATTTGGCGCCGATAGGTACCAATGCCTGGAGGCTGAAAGAGTTTCGTCCGGGCGATACCGTGATCTACGAGCGCAACCCTTTCTATCGCGATGCCGATACGGTTTTCTTCGATGAAGTTGAGTTGAAAGGAGGAGGTGATGCAGCCTCGGCAGCGCGTGCGGTCTGCACCACAGGAGAAGGTGATTTTGCATTGAACTTACAGGTACCCAAAGCAGTTCTCGAACCGATTCTGAAAGATGGTACTTGCGATGTAATTGCCGGTGGCTCAACAGGAGGTGTAGAGCGGATTGTGATCAACTTTGCCAATCCCGATCCAGCATTAGGCGACAAGCGTAGTGAGCCTGATCAGCCACATCCATTCCTGACCGATCCAGTCGTGCGGAAGGCGATTGCACTAGCAATCGATCGCAAGGCCATTGCCGAACAGCTCTACGGCCCGACTGGCGCGCCTACCTGTAATTTGCTCGTAGTGCCAGCAAGTGCCAATTCGCCTAACACCACGTGCGAGCGCAATGTTGAGGAAGCAAAACGCCTGCTAGATGAGGCCGGTTGGGTGCTTAAGGGTTCCGTGCGTGAAAAGGATGGGGTGAAGTTAGTTGTTACGCTTCAGACCAGCATCAACACCTTACGCCAGAATACCCAGGCCATTATTAAATCAAACCTGGCCGAGATCGGGATTCAGACGTACCTTAAAGCGATTGATCCCGCTGTCTTTTTCAGTGGCGATTCGGGGAATCCGGACACCTTGAACAAATTTTATGCCGATCTCCAGATGTATACCTTTGGTCCAAGCTCACCCGATCCGCAATCGTACCTGGAGGGTTGGATCTGCGCCGAAGTAACTTCATCGGCTAACCGCTGGAATGGAAATAACGTTAGCCGTTACTGCAATCCGGCCTACGACGAACTCTTTTACCAGTTGAAGAAGGAATTTGATCCACAGCGTCGTATGGAACTGGCGATTCAGATGAACGATCTGCTGGTCAACGACATTGTGGAAATACCGTTGATCAACCGGTATACACCGGCGGTCAAGCTGAAGAACCTGGTCGGCCCAACGTTCAATACGTTTGACAGCAGTTTGTGGAATATCGCGACCTGGCGGCGAATTCCATAGCGAGTAGTTAGGGTAAGGCAGGTTGAGCACCTGCTGGGGTGGTACGTCTATTGTGGACTGCTGAAGCCATGCTTCAGCAGTCTGAACCTGTGTTTCAGCTCTCACTCGGTATAGCAGGAACCTATAGGCTGGCACATCAGCGCACCATCGTTACCCTCCACCCCCAAGCCCCCCGCTTGCGGGGGGGAGACCGGGGCTATGGCCTGGGTACGCGGGCCGCTGGCCCGCCTAAGTGCGGGGGGCAGAACCATTGTTACCCCCCAAGCTCCCCCGCGTGCGGGGGGAGACCGAGGCTACGGCCTAGGTTCGCAGGCCACTGGCCCGCCTGGTGCGAGGGGGCTTGGGTACGTGGGCCACCGGCCCGCCTGGTGCAAAGGGCGAGGGGTATTACCTGGGGACGCGGGCCACCGGCCTGCCTGGTGCGGGGGACGAGGGGTATTACCTGGGTACGCGGGCCACCGGCCCGCCTGGTGCGGAACGTCTACTGACAGCGCGTTGGATTATTGGCCTGCTCAAATACCCGCTCAAACTCGGCAAGATACGCTGCGGCTAGGGTGGGGTCATCGATAATCAACAGGTTCTCGTCGTTCCTGCGCTCAGCACGGCTGGTGAAGTTGTACGAACCGGTAATCACAATCCGTTCATCAATCACGATCACCTTGTGGTGCATCGTATAGCAATTCCCATCGGGCAAGACATTCAAACCTGCGTCTCGCAA
>Ga0308398_1000876_pt1 | contig 17700 bp, 17 predicted proteins | sample Hotspr20SampleT9_FD_202360 | JGI IMG/M metagenome (GOLD analysis project Ga0308398, IMG submission 202360) | Hot spring phototrophic mat microbial communities from Mushroom Spring, Yellowstone National Park, Wyoming, United States - 20051001_T9 ...
TGGCGGTTGAATTTGCGGAGCAAAACAGTGGAACAACTTCTGTCGCCAGCGAGGTTTGCCAACCCGTTGGGAGGGTAGTTTATCGAAGCATATGCTGACGTAGATGAGTTGTATTCACACGGTCAGCACCTTGGATTCGCAAAGCATCTCGCTGGTACGGCGAAACAATGAATGGCACCACTTTGACCCGTTGGGCACAGCGCAGGTGATTACGAACAGCAGTGCGCAGGTGGTGAGCAACAACGTGTATGACCTGTTCGGGGTGTTGCGCCATCCGCAGGGCAGTGCGCAGACGCCGTGGAGGTGGAGTGACGTTCATGTATCTGACGAGGACCTGGCAGGGACGGATGGGAAATATCTAATCACAAAGGTGAACTGTGCGCTGCGGGTCTACCGAGCTGCCATTGGTATTGACATCGACATGGACTGTGTGAAGGAATGCCTTGACAAAGTGCTCATAGGAGCAATCTTGGGCTGCCTCAGCGGAGCAGGGCATCAGTGTGGACCATGTATCCTTTTAGTCGTGGGAACATGTATCCTAAATCCACCGTCGTGCGGCCCAATGTTCTCCCTGTGCAGTCTTGTATGCAGCGGCTCCGTAATCAAGTGCGTTTGGGGGGCAATCATCGGCGGTGCGGGGTTGTTTCTCAACTGCTATCGCGACTGCGTACGCAGAAAACAAAGGCACCCTGTTCTGCTGATGAGTGGTGAGAGGGTATATCTGTGATTACCGCTAACAGGCATAATGGTCGTTCCGTTCGCACCGAACAGGTCGGTAGCATTGCGGAGCAAATTCGCTGGGAATAAGGATGACTACTTAGGCAGGATGAGTGGTCGCGGTTTGACCATCTTCCTTAGCTTGTGCCCTATGCGCCGATACTGTTTCGGATGTGCGCAGGCTGGGAAAGGGTCTAGTTTATGCCTTTTGGTCGTACGAATGGAGGTAAACGCCATGCTATACAAAGTAGCATTTTACACCTTACTGGGGTTCTGGATTTGGACACTCAGCGAGCTGAGCCGTTCGGATACCGAACCATTCTGGCTCGCCCTATTTAGCCTTGGATGCGGATACGTGTCAGCCATCGTATATTCACGCGCTTGGGGCTTAATTGTGATCCGAACACAAGCCGATACTTTTCTCACCTCGAATCGCTGGCGTCTGTTTATCGCGGCAGTAATCGGGCTAATGGTATACTTCGCAGGGTTGACATTGATATTGCACCGAATAGACCCGCCCGTGCGTGGCATCCTGATTGCCGTCGGGTTCTACTTTGCAAGCTACTGGCTGACAGGGGCGGTGATGACCTTGAGGCGTGTTGAAGCTTGAACGCCCTCGCTGGTGCGTCGAAACAATGAGTGGCATTACTTTGACCTGCTGGGCACGGCGCAGGTGGTGAGCAACAACGTGTATGACGTGTTCGGGGTATTGCGCCATCCGCAGGGCAGTGCGCAGACGCTGTGGAGGTGGATAGTTGTCCAAGTTGGTGATGAACCAGGCACAGGGCTGTTCAACAGCTATCTGTGGATTGTCGACAGAGGCATTAGTGCATCCTATGCGACGGCGAGAGGTTTCTTCTCCAACTGGACTGGGTGGTTGCGCCCGGTTGTAACTCCAGTGTGCCTAGGCTGCCTCGGAGGCTTTGCAGCACCGCTCTTGGCGTTAATCGCGGATTGCGGTGTACCAAACCCCTTCAATATGCAGTGGAGGGAGTGCGTGGCAAATGCTGTCGATGCCTTCAAGCAGGAGTGCGAAAAGGATGCCATTTGCCGCTGGATATTCAAAGGGTGTGTTAGTATATGTGGTGCCGCTGGGTGGATTGGGTTGCAACCCAAGCCAGAGGAGCCGGCGAAACCCGTAAGAAAGCCTTACCCGATACCGAGATACAAGCGGCTGGACATCTCGCAGTATTAGATAAATCGCGGTGAGCAGCAAACCTGCTCACCGCAGATGGCTTGGAGGAAACTATGCAACGCGACTTAGTGCATGAATGGGGTTTAACCGCAGCGGAGACGTTTGTCTTGCTCCTGTTGCTCATACGCACCAGCGTAAGCGCATGGGTATGGCTTCCGGCTCTTACCCTGATATCGGTTTATACCTTACTTGTACGATATAATGCATCCTCGCGCTGGCGGACACTTACAGCCTTAGTGGTTGGAATGGCTGTAGTAGTGTATCTGGGTAATGCCATTCCGTTGGTTGCCTACGGCTCCTTCTGGCTCATCCGCAGGCTGCACCTGTACGACTCTCTGAGCGAGGACTTGCGATGGTGTAGGCACCTGAGAGGCCTGTTTGGATCTGGTCTTTTCATTATAGCTTGGATGAGCTTCTTCAGCGACATAAGTTCAGCTGGCTTTGTTACGCTCTCTGTACTGCTGGCTCTGATGGTACTCAATGTGTTGCTACAAGAACCTAAGGAAACCACCGATAAATGCGATACCACCATTACGATGTGCTCTGGGGGCAAGCGCTGCTAGCAGGGCAGTGCGCAGACGCCGTGGAGAGAAGGGGGGAGAGTTCTGGGGTTTGCCTCTCCCTCCTTTCGATGCTGGTCACCATGCTAAATCGGCGCTTCGGCTTCCATCTGCGCCACGAAGTAGGCGGGGTTCAGCCTCTCGCCGGTAGCGTACTCGAGAGCCTCCTCCCAAGGCACCGACGCGCCGGTGGCGAACACCTTCTGTCTTAGGAACGTGCCCACCTTCGGACTACGAACGAGAGCGTCCGCTGGCTCGCCTGCCAGTACCCTCGTGCGCAGCACATGCACCAGCTGCGACGCCTCCATCTCGCCCAGAATGTAGTTGTGGTAGTAGACGGGGGCAAGCGCGATATGGATTTTGGCTGCCCAGTCGGGGGCGTTGCGTCCTTCCGGCTTGCGCAGCCACTGATACCGCTCCACCAGCTGCCACCAGAGGCTGTTCAGGTCGCTATCGGGGTCGGCGTACATGGCGCGCTCGAAGTGCGTCATCACCAGCACCCAGCGGGTAAATACAATCAACGACGCCTGCATCTCCTCGATGGCGGGACGCGCCACCGTCTGCGCCTGCTCGTCGGGGATGCCTACATAGCGTTTCAGCCACTCCGCGTTGCGGTGCATCCTGCCGAACAGCATGGCGATGGCTTCGGTGCTGAGCGTGTGTGCGGGGGTGCGCAACAGGTAGGGTAGCGAACGGTCGATATAGTAGTCGTACACGGCGTGCCCCAGCTCGTGCAGCATCGTGCCCATCCACCGCTCGTTAGGACGCAGGTTGCACAGGATGCGCACGTCGCCCTCGCGGTCGATGTCGATACAGAAAGCGTGCTGGCTTTTGCCCTCCTTCTCGTAGAGGTCGCTGCGCTCCAGGATGGGCTCTACCGGCAGACCCACGTCGGCGTAGAACGCACGCGCGATGGCTTCGATGTCCTTGTCCTCGAACAGCGGGTTCAGGTCTACCTCGCCGGGCGGCGGGCTCTGGAAGAAGGGGTCGGTATAGTGCCACGGACGTAAGTCCTCCACTGCCACCCCAAACCGCTCGGCGAGGCGGCGATCCAGCTTCTCTTTGTAGCGGCGGAACGGTTCGTTGCTCAGCCGGTGCAGCTCCTCCAGCAGGGCGAACAGCCGTTGCTCGTCCAGCTCTTGCAGCTCCAGCTGCATGGCGTAATAGTCGCGGAAACCCAGCCGCTGCGCCTCGCGGTTGCGGATACGTACCAGTTCACGCACCGCCTCCGCCACGCGCTCGCCAATCTGTTTGCTGGCTTCCCACGCCTCGCGCCGCTCGTCGCTGTCGTCGCTCTTTTGCAGCACTTCACGCAGGGCGTTGTCGCTCACGCGCTCGCCGCGAAACAGCGCGCGATAGGTGTTGTACTCCTTCTCGATCTCCTTTTCGCGCTGTACGATTTCATCGATCACCTTCTCCGACATCTGATGACCGCGATACTCGTCCAGCAGCAGTTTGTGCTGGCGACGCAATAAGGGGTCGGAGAGGCTGTCGTTAGGGATGCTTTGCAGCAGGTGGTACTCGTCTTCTCGGGCGTATATCTTCATCAGCTGCGCCTGCAACGATGCACCGCGCTCGAACGCCTCTTCGCTACCCGTCACGTTCGCTTCCCACCACGCCAACGCCGTCTCTTTGGCGAGCGGGCGAACCTCGTTCACGTGCTTTTCCAGAAACTTCGTAAAGCGGTCTGGCATAGCCACCTCCTGATACGGATTGCCTTCCTGTCCATCTCTTTAAGTATACATGATGCTGTCGCGGTTTTGGGTGGTCCTGCCCTCACCCCCAGCCCTTTCCCGCCCACACACCTGTTGCCTCTCGGTCTACCTGTTTCTATGGGGCAACACGAAAGGTATTCACAGGAGACATGCCTTTTTGCACGAAGATAATGGTTAATCTACTTTGGGAGGAGACTGATGAAAGCGGTAGCACGTCGTTTCCTTATCCCAATGATTCTCCTGGAGGTCGCAATGGGTGTTGCGTTTGCCGAAGAGGCGTTGTGGATTGTTCGCGGCGTGCCGTCACACGGGCTGGTGGTATCCCCGGTCAACCTGCGCTCTTTGACCGGGCGGACGGGAACGCCCTCCGTAACCGCTGTCACCTTGCCCGATAAAAAGCCGGTTGCGGTGCAGTTTGTGCTGAATGACAACAGGAGCAGTGGCGTTCTGGTGGCACAGTTACCCGGAGCGGGAGACTGGAAACTGCAGTTGCAGATTCGTGGCAGCGGTAACGACAGCGCCAAGCCGGCAGGTGTGGTATCCACCGAACACTACGAGATGCTTTTTACGGATACCCGACAGGCGGGCTATCCTTCAGCCATATTGTATCGCTCCACAGGCAAGCGTCTGGAGACTTTTGTCTGGAACGACCGGGTGCATCACCGCACGCTGGGCAGTTTCCATTTGCGCTATGACCCCGAAGCGCGTGCGGAGGTGGTTTCGGATGGTGAGATATGCACGGTGGTGCGCGTGCAGGCTCGCTACTGCCAGCCCGGGGGCAAACGACCGCCTTCGGAGCCGTCGGCGGTATATCACTGGTTCCTGTTCAAGCGGTTGCCTCTGGCTTACGTGACAGCGCGGGTGCAGCAGAAAGAACCCTTTGCGTGGGACGAGTTTCACTTCCTGGAGTTCAACTTCCCGGATACCAGTTTTTCTCGATGGGCGGGAGGCGAGCCGTTACGCCAGGAACCGCTGGTGGCAGACGGCGGCAGTGTCCGATTCGACGGATGGGGCGCGCTGTTCGACGGGCAGAACGCCATCGGTATGTGGGGACAACCGCTCATCATCCACGACGGACGAGGGGCATACGGTACCTACCTGCACTCCACGTGGCAGAGCTGGGACAGCACCTCTCTGCAGGTCTCCACATGGCTATGGTTGGGTACCGCGACAGACCCTGTGAATGCCGTACGGCAGGCGTCGCAAAGCTTCGGACGTCCCGTATCGACGGTGGTGACAACGCCTGCCCTGCGCCAGCGTATCGAAACATTCCGGCAGAAGGCTTCCTCCCTGCGTGGTCGCGAGCGACAGATGTCGCTCTGGACGGCTGCGCTGGCGGAGAGGCTGGAGGCAGAGGGCGATTTTGCCGGCGCGGAAAAGACATTGAGCGGGCAGACACCGCCGGGATGGCATCGGTTCTCCGCGGGAGACCTTGGGGTTTTTATCGAGCAGACGGAGGAAGGGTTCCGCCTGCAGAGCCTGTACGACCTGCTAAACGGGCGCGAACTGCTTGCGGCGGACAACCCACCGCTTTTCACCCTCAGCCTGCGAGATGCTGAAACACGGCAACTGCTTGCCCTGAGCGCGGACATAGGGTGGCAAAAAGTGGCACTGCAACGACGCCGCGACGGCTTTGTGCTGCAGTGGAGCCAGCCCCGTGACGAACGCTTTGCGGGCATCAGCGTGACCGCACAGGTGCGCACCGATAGCAGGCAAAACGCTTTGCGGTGGAACCTGCAGGTGCGCAATGAGAACAACAGCTGGAGCCTGTGGCGTGTCATCTTCCCGCAGGTGGCGGTTGCGGAGCCGGGCGACGATGCCACCGTATTGTTCCCGCGCGGTCCGGGCGAAATCCAGCAGGGTGTGTGGCGACGTAACTTCGGTTATCGCAGCACCTATCCCAACGGCTGGTGCAGTATGCAGCTGCTGGCAGCCTACGCGCAAAAGCCTCACCCAACCGGGCTGTACTTTGCCGTGCATGACCCGATGGGCTGCACCAAAGAGATTGGTATGCAAAGCAATCCCGCTGGTCGCAGTGTACGGATGACTTTCGAGCATCCCGTCCCAAACATGGGCAAAGCCGGCAACTCTTTCACCCTTGTTGGGCAGGCGGTGTGGCAGCTGCTGCGCGGCGATTGGTACGATGCCGCACGAATCTACCGCCAGTGGGTGATACAGGAGGCGCAGTGGTATCCTCGCGGAGGCAACACGAACCCGCGTCTGGGCAACGCGAGTGCATGGACTGCGCCGCGCCCGTTAAAGACATTTCGCGAGTGGATGCGAGACCTGCCCGCGTGGTCACTGGCAAGCGGGGGAGCACAGGAGGTGGTGCCGCCCGTAGAGGAATTCGCGAAGTTCTGCGGCGTGCCAGTGGGCTTTCACTGGTACAACTGGCACCAGATACCCTTCGACAACGATTACCCGCATTACTTCCCCGTCAAAGAAGGGTTTGCGGAAGGCGTGAAGCGGCTGAAAGAGACAGGTGTGTATGTCATGCCCTATATCAACGGCAGGCTGTGGGATACGCGCGACAGGGGGATGGAGGACTTCCAGTTCAGCACCGTCGCCAGACCCGCCGCCACGAAGGACGAGGACGGCAACCCGTACACCGAGGTATACGGTAGCAAGGAAGCGGACGGTAGCCCGGTACGTCTGGCGGTGATATGCCCCACCACCGGGCTGTGGCAGAACAAGGTACGCGAGATTGTGATGCGCCTGTTCGGGGAGTACGGGGTGAACGCGGTGTATGTCGACCAGGTTGCCGCCGCGCCGCCAGTACTCTGCTTTGACGAATCACACGGGCATCCACTGGGCGGGGGGCACTGGTGGAACGAGGGCTACTGGCAGATGCTGGAGCGCATTCGTCGCGAGATGCCTGCCGACCGCGCCCTCACCACCGAATGCAACGCCGAACCCTTCATCGCATGGTTCGACGGATACCTCACATGGCACTGGCAGCACGAGGGGCAGGTTCCCGTCTTTCCTGCCGTCTACTCGCAAGCCATCCAGATGTTCGGGCGTGCCTATCGCGGCGGCAATACCAAAGACCTTGCCCTGCGCATGAAGGCGGCGCAGCAGCTGGTATTTGGCGAGCAAATCGGCTGGATAGACCCGAACATTATCCTTGAGGAGAACAACGCGCGCTTCCTGAGACAGGTGGTGCAGCTGCGCTGGCGGTATAGCCAGTTCTTCACACACGGAGAGATGGCGCGTCCACCCAAACTGGAGGGCAACATTCCTACCGTCCGCGCCGACTGGCAGTGGGAAGGCGAGTGGTGGGTGAGCGCGCCGGCGGTCTATACCGGCGCGTGGCAGATACCGGAGCAAAAGCGACTGGTGCTGTTCTTTGTAAACGTGGCGGACGAACCGGTCACGGCAACGATGCGCCTTAACCCGTCGGCATACGGCATCCGCGCGAAGCAGCTGCAGCTCACGGAGAAACGCGGTGAGGACGATTCGGGCAGGACGCAAACCGTTCCCTCTCGCTTCGAACGCCAGCTGACCATCGCACCCCATCAGGCAGTGGTGTGGGAGATGCTGTGGTAAGGACGGGGCATCGCGGGATGCCGCGATGCCCGCTACTTCGACCAGTCGACCACCATCTTCTTGCGTCCGCGCAGCTGTTTCTCCACTGCTATCGCCGCGATAGCCCCCTCTGCTGCGGCAACCACTGCCTGCTTGATGTGGTTGCAGATGACGTCGCCAACGGCGTACACACCTGGAACCGTTGTCTGATACTCCGAGTCCACCATGATACATCCACCCTCACTGAGCGGAACCTGTCCAGCAAGGAAGTCCGTAATCGGATGTCCGCCCTGCAGGTAGATGAACACGCCCGCTACGGGCAGGGTCTCTTCGGTGCCAAGAGGCGTGCGGTAACGGATGGCTTCTACCTTCTGCTCGCCGATAACCTCACGCAACGCCGCTCCCCAGTACATGGTGACCTTCGGGTGTTCGCTCAGCTCACGCACCATCTCAGGGTCGGCGTGTATCTCTCTCTTCGGCGAGAGGAAGTGCAGTTTACTGACAAACTGTGTGAGGAAGAGGGCTTCTTCTACCGCCTCTTCGCTACTGCCGACCACAGCCACCTCCGCGTTGCGGAAAAAGGCGGCATCGCAGGTGGCACAATACGAGACCCCGCGCCCCAGCAGGCGGTCTTCGCCCGCGACGCGGTTGCCTCGCCCCATCGAGCCGGTGGCGATAATCACCGTCTTCGCCTGGTATGTCCCGTTGATGCCGAACAGCACCTTCGGGTTACTCAGCAGGTCGGTCGCCTGAATCCTGTCCTGCACGAACTCCGCGCCAAACGATTCCGCCTGCTGGTGCATCCGCCGAACCAGCTCTTCCCCGCTGATTTCGCCCAGAACGCCTGGGTAGTTGGCGATTTTGCTGGTGATACCCAGTGCACCGTTGGCGATGCCCTTGTCAATGACCAGCGTCTTCAGGTTTGCCCGGGCAGTATAGATAGCGGCAGTGGCTCCCGCAGGCCCACCACCGATGATGGCTACATCATACACCCCTTCCTCCTGGCGAGGGGGCGGCATCAACTGAATGTCGAACTTCATCACATCACCTCGTTATGCGTTGCTGAGTCTCGCCAAAATGTTACCCGATTCCAGTAAATGACTCGTGACTGAGTATCCACAGGCTCCGCGTCCTCTGTGTGTTTTGCCACAGTATTAGATACGCAGGGATTGGAGGCAGCTTCTTCAGTAACCGCTGAGCAGGCAGGTGGATTATACCGCCACTCCTATCCCGCTGACCTTCAAGCTCGGAAACACTCTCGCCACGTTCGGGTTGCCCAGGCGCCTCTGCACCACCTCCGCCAACACTTCGCGGTAATCCGTGGTGACCCTCAAATCGCCGGGTTCCTCCAGCTGATGCGGTTCCAGACCCGGCCAGCGGGCAAACACTTTGCCTCCCCGAACGCCTCCACCCAGCACCAGCATTACACCTGCCCGTCCGTGGTCGGTACCCAGTCCGCTGTTCTCGCGCACGCGCCTGCCGAACTCGGTCATCGCCACCAGCATGATATGCCGCATGGCGTCACCCATATCGGTAGCGAAAGCTGCGAGGCTCTGGGCAAGGTCGGCAAGGTTGCCCGCCATCCAGCCACTGATGCTTCCCTGCGCCACATGCGTGTCCCAGCCTCCCTTATCCAGGCAGGCCACCTCCAGCCCCACCTGAGCTTTGATCAGGGCGGCAACCTGCTTCAACCCGCGTCCGAGGCTGCTATCTGGGTAGACGGCTCCGCGTGCTGGCTGGTAGCGCGTCGGGTCGATGCGCTGCAGCGATCGAAGCACCTCCAGGGTATCCTGAGCGGTCTGGCTCACCCCGCGTCGCCTGTTCCGCGCATACATCTCCTGCAGGATGTGCTGCATCTCTTCCGCCTGCGTGATGCCCATCGTCTTGGGCATGGCGAGGCGGAAATCGGAGAGGGTCTGCAGCACCACAGCGTCCGTGCTGCCACGCAACGACTCAGGCAGTACGTTACTGAAGGCAACCGCCCGCAGGGGCGAAGACTGCCTGCGAGGCACGCTCAACAGGTGGCGTGCAATCCAGCCGTTATTGATTCCCACTTTCGCCTCGGCAACGCCGCGTTCCATGGCGGACATGGCTTCGAAGTGCGAACGCGATTTCTCCATCGAACCGCAAGCGTGGACGAACGCCAGTTTGCCCTGCTCGTACAGCGGGTAAAGCGGCTTCAGGGCGGGGTGCAGGGCAAAACGGTCATTGAGTGCGATGGCGCGTTCGTTTGCAGGGCGTCGCCGGTCGTTGGGGGTAGGTATCGCCAGCGACGGGCGGTTGCGGTAATAGGCATCCTCTGCATAGGGGATAACCATATTCAGCCCATCCACGCCGCCACGCAGAAACAGGCACACCAGCACATCGCCCTTGCTCTCGGTGCGGGGTGGCTTCAAAGCGATTTGTGCCAGCGCGCTGTTCCCTCCGAGCAACCAGCCCAGCATGGCAGAGAAGCCACCAAGCAGGATTTGTCGCCTTATTGGTGAGTGGTCGTCGTCGCCCACATACCTCTCCATCTCTTCCCTCCGCTGATTCCGTCCTGTGCCAGGTCGTCATCATCGCCACTGAAACTCTGGCGACGCCAGGATTAACGCCGCCTGCTGCGCCAGTGTACCGTGCAACCTCTCCCGCAAGAGACGCAACGGCGGTGCGTCCGGCGGCAGGCAGAAAACGGTCTGCAGCAAAGCGTCCCCCGCAGGCATCTTACCCACCAGCGCAGGCAAGTCCACATACGTCCCGCGTATCTCGTTGGCGCACAGCGCAATCGCAAAGTTCCACCTTGCCAGCAGGGTTCCCTTCCACGCCTCTTCGCCCTGTGGATAGCCATCTGGCAACGGCCACTGGTAGAGCGGTTGCCCCATCTTGTCCAAATGCTCCTGCAGGGGACGGTTGCCGTCGGTCAGGGCGTACAGCGCGCGCAGCGCGGATACCATGTAGTCGAAAGGACGCTTGAACGCCGGCGGCGACTGCAAAAACTCCTCTGAGAGCAGTAACTCGCGCAGCACCTCGCTGATATCACCTCCGGTGCTCAGGTACACCTCGCTGAGGCGGCGTACGGTCGTTCCGGGGACTTGCGCCACGAAGTGCGCGCACAGCTTGGCGCAGAGATGTCGTGCCGTGGAGGGGTGCATCGCCAGCATCTGCAATACCTGCTCGCCCTCATCTTCCCCACCACCAGCCGGGATGCGTCGCCCCAGGATGTGCTTCTCGCCGTCATCATGCTGGGACGGGTCAAAGCGGAACCTGCCGCGTGGGCGCAAGAAACGCTCTTCCACCGTCCACCCGGTGAAGCTGCGGGCAACTTCCTGCACGTCCTTCTGGGTATAACCGCCATGCACGCCCAGCGTGTGCAGCTCCATCAGCTCGCGGGCATAGTTCTCGTTTGGGACGCCGCGTCGGTTGCGGTAGTTATCCAGATAAAGGAGCATGGCGGGGCTACGAGCAGTTGCTTTCAGCAGGTCGGGGAACTTACCGAGCGCGTATCGTCGCAGCACGTCCCGCTCATACTGGGGCAGGTAGTATGCGCAAAGCCCTTTGCGGGCGTCCACGTTGAAATGGTCGCGCCAGAAGTCCACCATGCGCTCTTGCAGCTGGTAGCGGCTGTAAACAGCGCGCAGGACGGCGTGTTGCTGCAGCTGGCGGAGCACTTCGGGAACGGGCAGGTCGCCCAGCTCGGCGGGGGCAACCTGGAATATCTCGAAACCCCGCAATCGCAGTCGCACCAGCCATTCCTCGCCCTCCTCATTGGGATGCAACTGCTGCTCGAGATAGGCGACCCTGCCCATCTCCGCCAGCCGGTCCAGCTCGGTGAGGGTCACGCCGAAGGTCACGCGGTTGAGCCAGATGGTGTCGTCGGGCAGACCCCTGCGCGTTGTCAGACCGGCGACAAGCGGTGGCGGAGCCATTGCCCGACGCAAAACCGACTGGCAACCGGAGAGCAACCCAGCCCCTGCCACCAGCCCTAGATGCAGGCACTCTCTGCGGGTCAGTTGCACTGTTTTCACCTTCTTCCGGCTAAGAGACGGTGGTATTCGCCGGTTGAGAGGGCGCTAAAGCCGGTGAGCGGGTGAACAGGGCTTCCACCCCAGCACCCACCGACGCGAAACCTATCAGCGGCCCCACCACGAACCAGCCCAGTATCGGAACCAGAGTCGCCAGCACACAGAACAACGCGCCGCGCGATAGCGCACCGTATGGAGTCAGCGAGGGTTCCAGCTGTTTCAAACGCTGTGCCACCAGCGCCGCCAGTCCGCTAAACCCGACTGCCGCTGTAAGCAGTAGCAGCAGGTACATTATCCATCCGACCAGCTTCAGCAGACCGTTTGGCTGGTTCAGCAGCGCCGCCACGATGATACCCAGCACCAGTGCAATGACTGCGCCCAGCAGAGTCACCTTGCCCGGAGAATGTTCGATCCGCTCGCGAGCACGCGCCGTGCGCTCACCGAACAGCACCGACACAGCTATCACCAATGCCCACAGGGAGACTACCGTCGCCACCACAATCCCGATTACCGCGAGAACATCGCCAATCGTTGCCATCTCTTATCACCTCACTAGAGTAGACGTTGGCAGGTAGAAAAAGTTTCCTGCTCTGCACATAACCACTGGGTGGAGCCTCTATCCCGCGCTTAACCACCGATGCAGCGTGCGTGCATCCTGCAGGAACGCCTCCGCAGAATCCCCTCGCACGAACTCCAGCAGTATCCAGTGTTCTCTCTGCGACAGGTGGACGACCTGAAGGAAACGGCTCCACGCCTTCTCGCCCTCCTGCAGCGGGCAACGCTCGCCCGAACTGCTCCACCAGAAGGCATGGACGTTCACCAGCCAGGGCATTAGCCTGCGCAAATCGCGCAGGTTTGGCAGAAGAGACTGTTCCACCCTCGGTTGCCAGTAGGTACGCACGGCGGGATGCGCAACTGCTTCCAGCAGTCGCCGTGCCGATTCCCCCGTATCGGTGAGCGTGTTACCGTGAAACTCGTAGCAGATGGTGACCCCCTCGCGCGATGCGCTCTGTGCGATATTTCGGGAGTCGTCCACTACCCTCTGCCAGTATTCCGGCGACGCCTCGCGCGAGCCCTGTTTGCCCGCCCACACGCGGATGACAGGTGCTCCCAGCTCTTTCGCGGTTGCCAGCACCTTTTCAAAGGGCAGTTCGTCCCCGTGCCCGGCGCGGTAGTAGGAACCATAGGAGCTGACCACCAGCCCTGCTTCGCGCGTCTGACGCGCGACCTCACGCGCCGCTTGCAGGTCGCCGTGGGGTACGTGGATATCGCCGCCCCACTCGATGCCCTGCAAACCAGCCTGCGCCGCCAGGCGAATCACTTCCTGCGGCGGCAGCTTGCGAAAGGTAACGGAGCATACACCTGCTCTGAGCATGATACTCCTCCTCCTTCTACTCGCCCGGCTGATTGCGCTCCGCATGGTCTCCTTCCTGGACGCGCCCTACAACCAGTTCGGATTGACCACACCTTTGATGTAGCCATCCTCCTGCGATAACGCCATCTCGAATGCCCTGCCAATGTCCTTGAGGGCGAAGCGGTGGGTGACCATTTTTTCCATCGGGAAGATGCCTTTCTGCGCTGCCCACAAACCACGTCGGATGTCTTCCTCCGGGTTCAGCGAGTAGGCAGGATGCGGATTGTGCACCACTGCGCCGTTCGCCCAGTGCATGGTCTATCTCCAGACCGTCGGGCACACGGGCAATCTGTGAAGGGTCTGCTGCCACATGCGTGGCGAAGCCGGGACCGGGCAAACAGGTCACCCGGTCGCCGACCTTCCATCCCCGCACCTCGCTACCCACCTCTTCGATAACGCCGGCGTGCTCATGTCCCATTTTGAGGGGGAAGCGCATACCCTGCCACTTGCTCAGGTAGAATACCACACGTTTGCGTTTCATCGAAAACCTCCTCGCAAAAGTTGCATCAGCCGGGTTTGCCCTTTTTCTATTCGCGCACGCACTGGGCACACATGCTGCTCGAGGGTATGTCCAGAAATCTGACACGATATTCGCGGTGTGCGTCTGTTTTCCTGCCGCTTGCGTTCCCCGTGCAGGATGTGTTATGGTGAAAAAAACGGCAGGAGGGCACCATGATCAGGAATACACGCATCATATTGCTGCTGATTGCTGGATTGACGCTGGCGGTAGCGACCCTGTGGGCGCAATCCAGAACACCCACGCCCGCAGTCACCCGCACACAACGCGTCGAACTGGTAGACAAAGACGGCAGGATTCGCGCCGAACTGAAGACCTCTGGAGAAGATGCCCTGCTGGTGCTTTACGATGGGCAGGGGCGGCTACGTACGCTCATCAACACCGAGAGCGTGGTATTCTACGGGTCGGACGGCAAGGTCAAAACGAAGATTGGGGCACAACAGCCTGGGGAAGGAGCTGAAGAGGAGCAATAAATTATACAGCACTACTGAACGAGCCAAACGGGTGGTCCTGGGAAGCTGGCTACTGGGCAAAGATAGATATCGAAACACGTTAACAGGGGGAGCCTTCCATCTCCCCCTGTCCGTCATAACAGCCGTGTTCGCAAATAGACCTTACAGTCTCTCCTGCAACGCGAAGCGGAACTGATAGAGCTTGGCAGTTGTGCCCGCCGCACCCGTACCAGAACCACCAGTGCGCTTAATGTTGCCAGCATGACCGTCCACAAAGGTGACAGTTGCCGTCTGGTTGTGGCGGAAGCGCAGGTTACCTACCCTGCCAATCGCGTTATACGGATTAACCTCGGGTCCCTCCTGCTCCGAATCAAGATTGGTACCGTCCGGCAGTCTCCACAGCAGCACCGACTGCGGGTTCACCTGGTTGTCATCCCAGTAGTTGGGCGGGGGAACAGCACCGGAGGCAGGGTCCTGCCAGACTTCGGGCGTCCACCAGTTCCAGAAGGTGGAGGATCACTGCCAGCCCCACACCTGTACCTGACCTGTATCGCCCTGCAGGATAGTCTCCGCCACCCGAGGAATCGCCGCCACCGAGCGGAAGTTGAGAGTATCGTTGTAGGCATATGCCCACGTAGAGGGGCTTCGTGCAGACGGGCAACCCCGAATGCCCGAGCCCGACCAGAATTCGGTGTCCTTGACGTAGGGTAGCAATAGTCCCATGTACCACGCCTGCTCACCAGTGTTGGGATCCTGATACCACCCTGGAGGCATCACCTCATCATGGTCTTGGACATACATCAGGGTAGCCAGTCCAATCTGCTTGCAGTTGGAGAGGCATCGGGTTTGGCGAGCCTTCTCCCGTGCCTGCGAGAAGACAGGGAACAGAATCGCTGCCAGAATCGCGATAATCGCGATGACCACCAGCAGCTCGATTAAGGTAAAAGCGCTTGTGCGTTTCATGTTGCGAACCTCCCTGATAGAAATGGTGTTGTCAAACTAGCGCCCTACCACTGCAGGAAGATGTTGGCGGAGCGCGAACACGGCTGTTATGAAACGATTAAGCATTACACTTTTAGTACACATAAGGTTTCCAAAAGAGTCAATAGGGTGAGAGGGTGTTCTCAGTAAGATTTTTCTGAAAATGTAATGGAGTGGGTCACACAGGTGCGAATACTGCTCAGTGCGTCGGGCGTGGTATAATTAAAACCCAAAGGAGGTTGTCGCACAATGCCCACGCTGTTCGAGAAAATCTGGAACGCGCACGTCGTCCACGAAGAGCCCGGACGACCTGCTTTGTTATATATAGACCGTCACCTGGTGCATGAAGTCACCTCACCACAGGCTTTTGATGGCTTGCGCGAGGCGGGACGTCGGGTGCGCCGTCCCGATCTGACCTTCGCCACGATGGACCACAACGTGCCGACCGACAATCGGCTGGTCATCGAAGACCCCATCTCGCGCAAGCAGATTGAAACCCTGCGGCGCAACGCGCAGGAGTTTGGCATTACGCTTTTCGACCTCACCAGCGAGGATAACGGTATCGTTCACGTCATCGGTCCAGAGCTGGGCATTACCCTACCCGGGCTGACCATTGTGTGCGGTGACAGCCACACCTCCACGCACGGCGCGTTTGGTGCGCTGGCGTTTGGCATTGGCACGTCGGAGGTGGAACACGTGCTGGCAACGCAGACACTACCGCAGATGAAGCCACGCACGATGGCGATCCGTCTCGAAGGGAAACTTCCTGTGGGCGTCACCGCGAAAGATATTATCCTGAGTATCATCGGACGCATCGGCACGGGCGGAGGCACTGGCTGCGTCATCGAGTATATGGGTGAAGCCATCCGCGCGCTGAGTATGGAGGAGCGGTTGACGATATGCAACATGTCTATCGAGGCAGGCGCACGTGCGGGCATGATTGCTCCCGATGAGACCACTTTTGCTTATCTGGAGGGCAGGCGCTTCGCCCCGCAGGGCAAGCAGTTCGAGCGCGCCGTCGCCTACTGGCAGACACTGCCCTCTGACCCCGACGCACGGTTCGACCGCGAGGTGCAGTTCGATGTCTCCACCTTCGAACCGCAGGTCACCTGGGGCACCAGCCCCGAGCAGGTGGTCGCCGTAACCGGGTGCGTCCCAGATCCTGCCTCCTTCGCAGACGAAACCAAAGCCAGAGCGGCGGAGCGCGCCCTGCATTACATGGGACTGACCCCGGGCACGCCCATTCAGGAGATAAAGATAGACCGCGTGTTCATCGGCTCCTGTACTAACGGACGCCTGAGCGACCTGCGTGCGGCGGCGGCAGTGGTAAAGGGCAAAAAGGTGGCGCCGCACGTGCGGGCGATGGTGGTGCCCGGCTCGCAGCGAGTGAAAAAGCTGGCGGAGGAGGAAGGTCTGCACGAGATTTTCCTGGCGGCAGGCTTCGAGTGGCGCGATTCGGGATGTAGCATGTGCCTTGGCATGAACCCCGACATCCTGCAGCCGGGCGAGCGATCCGCTTCCACCAGCAACCGCAACTTCGAGGGCAGGCAGGGACGCGGCGGACGCACGCACCTCGTCAGCCCGGAGATGGCAGCTGCCGCCGCGATTGTCGGACACTTCGTGGACATTCGCGAGTGGTACCGGCAAGGCAAAATCGCCGAGGAGGTCTTGCGCCGATGAAACCGTTCGAAAAGATGACCGCGCTGGTAGCACCGCTAGACCAGCCCAACGTGGACACCGACCAGATTGTGCCCAAGCAGTTCCTGAAGCGCGTGGAGCGCACGGGCTTCGGGCAGTTTCTGTTTTACGATTGGCGGTTCCTGCCGGACGGGACACCGAACCCAGACTTCGTGTTGAACCATCCCCGTTATCGAGGAGCGCAAATCCTGCTCACACGCGAGAACTTCGGCTGCGGCTCCAGTCGGGAACATGCACCTTGGGCGTTGCTGGACTATGGCTTTCGGGTGATTATCGCGCCCTCCTTCGCCGATATCTTCAGGACGAACTGCTTCAAGAACGGGATTTTGCCCATCGAGCTATCGGCAGAGGTGGTCGACGACCTGTTCTATCGCGTGCAGCATCAGGAGGGCTATCAGCTTACGGTAGACCTTGAAGCGCAGACCATCACGGGGAGCGACGGTTTTACGTGCCGTTTCGAGATAGACCCGTTCCGCAAGAGGTGTCTGCTGGAAGGGCTGGATGACATTGGCTTGACGCTGCAGCACGAAGACAAAATCGCCGCGTATGAGGCAACCCACTGCGAGCCCTGGCAGGCGGCGGTCGCTGGACGGTGAATGTGCCGTTGCTGCTATGGTACAATGCAGTTGAGCGACGGCGCGGAGCGACAAAATGGCACTGAATACCAGCGATATTGAGCAACTGATCGAGATTCTGCGCAATGACCCTGAGTTGCGTCGCAGGGTGTTTGTTGCGCTGGCAACGGACGAGTTCCTCGCCCTGCCTGCTAAGGTCGATCGGCTAACAAATGAAATTATTGCCTATCGGCAGGCGTCGGAGGAGCGGTTTGCCCGCATTGAAGCCGCTTTAGAACGCCAGACCGAGGAGTTCGTCGCCTATCGGCAAGTATCAGAAGAGCGGTTTGCACGCATTGAGGCAGCTTTAG
>Ga0308398_1000879_pt1 | contig 17692 bp, 15 predicted proteins | sample Hotspr20SampleT9_FD_202360 | JGI IMG/M metagenome (GOLD analysis project Ga0308398, IMG submission 202360) | Hot spring phototrophic mat microbial communities from Mushroom Spring, Yellowstone National Park, Wyoming, United States - 20051001_T9 ...
GTAGTCGTATGTCATGCTGAACCAGGTGAAGCATCTCATTGCGAGGGGACGTTGACGGAGGGAAAAGTCCGAAGGCAATCACGGAAAATGCGCCGATAGGCAGTTTCTCACTGCAGCACGGCGCATTCCACACTTTTTGGTAGCCGGTTACTGGTTTTTCTTTGGAAGAAGGGAACCCGCGGTGGGCTCACCGCAGGTCCTTCCACTTTACCCTACGCGCGCTTGCGGCGCAACAGCGCGAGAGCGGGCATTCCACTCAGGAACAGCATCCACGTCGAAGCGTCGGGGATGGCCTGAATGTAGACCACAAGGTCTTGGTAATCCTTGTCTCCCAGGCCAGGCAAGTCCTCGACCCCGATGTAGTAGGCAGGATACGCGGCATTCGGGGGCGTGGCCCTGAAGAACGCGAAGTGCTGCAGGTTCTTGTCTGGGCCGCTGTTCAGGCTCGACTCCGAGAAGAAGGCACGCAGCACCGTGCCCTTGTTTGCGGAGTCTTCAGTTGCCAAGTAGAACCCGAAATCGGTCCAGGGGCTGACAAAGGTCAGAGACGCACCCGGGACGTCGGTCCCCTTGAACAGCAGCATACTCTTTCCGGAATCTCCCAGTGTGCCGGGCGGCGTGGTCAGCAACTCATTAAGGTCGCTAGGCAGCTCGCCCTGCTTGTAGATGCCGAAGTAGTTCCAGTTGCTCAAGCCCGCGATTTCAATCTTCAGGGCTGCCCAGTTGGGCGCGGCGGACTGGAAGTAGACGTCAATCGGCATCCCGTTGGCACCCGCGTTAGTGCCCGTTCCCTTCAGGTATGGCATGGACGGATTGTTCGGGCTTTGCGGATGTCCTGCGAATGCACCCGTCCCCGCTATGAAGTTGCCGATGTTGCCGGGCTGCGTGTAATCCGATGAGTTGCCATCCCAATAGGGATCGCCGTTCTCGTTGGCTGTCCACGTGGGCTCCCAGGTAACGCCGGTGGCGGCGGGCTGCAGCGTCAGCGCCCACGCGCTGCCCACCGCCAGCACCAGACCGGCTACCAATACGAACAGTACGAACCGTTTCATGCTCACGTTCCCTCCTTTTCGGAATATGGTTCAGGGCTGCGAGAACCCTTTCCATCCTATATATAATGCAAGATTCGTGCCGTAGGAGGGGTATTTGGGGGTTTTGAGGGAAAAATTTTCGGAATTTTTCCGCCTGTTGCACTGCCCCCTCATCGCCAATAATGGATGTGGATTGTGCTATAATGTTGGCTACTGCTGAAGGAGCAATGTCTATGCCAGACCGTTCAGTCATCGTGGTCATCCCGACCTACAACGAGCTCGATAACCTGCCACTGGTGTGCGAACAGGTCTTGCGACACACCGACGGCTCGGTGCATATCCTCATCGTGGACGATAACTCGCCCGACGGCACGGGCGAACTGGCAGACACCCTGGCGCGCAAGCACCCCCAAATCCACGTGCTGCACCGGCAGAAAAAGGAGGGTTTGGGACGCGCCTACGTCGCCGGGTTCAAGCAGGCGTTGCAGATGGGCCATGCGCTCATCGCACAGATGGACGCCGACCTCTCGCATGACCCCAGAGATTTGCCGCGGCTGATTGAGACTGCTACGTCTGCCGACCTCGTACTCGGTTCGCGCTACGCTCCAGGCGGCGACGTCAGCAACTGGTCGCGCCAGCGGTACTGGCTTAGCTTTTTTGCGAATCAGTATGTCCGCATGATCACGAGAATCCCCGTTCGGGATGCAACCGGAGGCTACCGCTGCTGGCGGCGCGAGGTGCTGGAAGCCATTAATCTGGACACTATCCGCTCCAACGGCTATGCCTTTCAGATCGAGATGGCGTACCGAGCTTGGCGGCTGGGGTTCCACGTGCAGGAAATACCCATTGTGTTCACCGAACGGCGCGCCGGCAAATCCAAGCTCTCCAGACGGGTCATCTGGGAAGCCATCTGGCTACCGTGGAAGCTGCGCTTCTCCAGAGCCTACAACTCCCCTTGCACCGAGCAGGGTGTTTCCCCTCCCGTTTGACATCTTCGACGCCCCACGATATAATGTGTATGACAGGATGGCGTAGCATTATATAACGCTGAAGAGTGCGTTCGCAAATGCACAGCCGGTTCGTGCGGTGCCAGGTGCGATGCTTCGCCTCCGCTTAGCATGACAACATTAGTGTCGTTTAGTGTCATTCTGAGCGAAGTGAAGAATCTCAGATGCTTCACGGAGTTCGGCATGACGATACACCGGTTAGAGTGAGGAGGAGTCTTCGCAAGTAGTACTCCGCATCAGTAAAACGAAACGAAAATGAATCTCAGAGGAGGGGCGTCATGCGCTCTACGGAAACCGATGAACCGCGATACCTGCGCATCCAGCGTATTCTGGAAGAGCAGATTCTGCAGGGCAAGCTGCCCGCAGGAAGCCAGCTGCCCGGCGAACGCGACCTCGCACGGCAGTTCGGCGTCAGCCAGATGACAGTGAACCGTGCCATTCAGGAACTGGTGCGCAAGGGACGCCTGTACCGCCGTTCCGGAGCAGGCACCTTCGTCACCGACGCGGTACAACCGGTGCGTGTGCACGGTGTGGTGCTGGTGGTTCCGCATGCCGAACATCCGCAGGCGGATACCTACCTGCGCGAGCCGTTCCGCGCGGTGCGCAACGTGGCTCAGGCACGCGGGCTGACTCTGCACATCGTGCAGGCAGACGTCTCCGAATACACGCAGGTCGTTGACCAGCACGCGCATGGCGCCCTGTTGTTCGTTGCGCCTCCTGTGAACGCACACGATGTGCTCTCGTCCCTCTGGCAAAAAGGCACGCGCTTCGTGGTGATGGGTGCGTCGTGGCAGAACACCTCTTTCCCCTGTGTCGATAGCGACAACTTCGGTGGAGCACGCCGTGCGGTCGAGTACCTGCTCTCCCTGGGGCACCGCCGTATCGCGTACATCAACGGCTGGGAAGGCAGCACCAATTGCGCCGACCGCCTGCACGGCTACGAGCACGCCATGCAAAAGTGGGATGTACCCGCGCGTTCGGAGTGGGTGGTGCAGGCAGGGTCGGACTCGCACCTGTGCGTGCAAGCCAGACAGCACCTCACCGACCTGCTCATCCGCACAGAGCGCGTCACTGCGGTTTTCACCGCCGGGTATTACCTGGCATTGGAGACGCTGACCCTGCTGCGCTCGCTGGGGTTGAGTGTGCCCGACGATGTCAGCATCATCGCCTTCGACGACCCATCGAGCGCCGCACACCTGAATCCTCCCCTCTCCACCGTGCGACAGCCCCTTTATGAAATGGGACAGCGCGCGATGGACCTGCTCATGGAGTTACTCGCCAGCCCAGAGCCGAACGCCCTCTGCCAAACCATCTACCTGCCCACCGAGCTGGTCATCCGCGAGTCGTGCGTGAGGTTGGGATGACCGTTTGTTTACCGGCTTTTGTCCCCTAGAATGCGAATGCCCGTAGATTTGCGGTGCAAAAGCCGTCCCTGTCTGCCGACATCAAAAACGGTGGAACTGCAAACAGGAGATGACATGATGAAGACGCTGATATACTGCCACCGAAACTGGGACGACAGCGTGCAGGAGTGGGAAGAACGGCAGAAGTTGTGTCGGGAGGTAAGCCGGGAGCTGGGTTCATCCGATGCAGTGGAAGCGGAAGACTTCGCCACTCTTCAGCGCTTATGTCTGCGTGAAGGCTACCAGCGCGTCATCCTGCCGAGCGCAATGCACACTCCCCCTGAGGTCATCCTCTGGCTCAAGAACCACCGCATCCGCATCCACGATGCCATGCGTTTGCAGGTGCAATCGGGTTAATAAATCGCCTTCTGTGTCTCCTTATCAAACAGGTGCGTCTTGTCCATGTCCAGCACAATCTCCAGTTCCTCACCCTCCTTCGCCTTCGTATCGGCGTCGATGGTGGCAACTATCTGGTGGGTGCCTAACGTCAGGTACATCGTGACTACGGCTCCCATTGGCTCTATCACGTCCACCATCGCCTTCAGGGTGTTGCCGTCATGTGCGGTGGTTGTGGGGGCGAGGCTTTTGTCAAAGATGTCCTCGGGGCGCACGCCAAACACCACCTGTTTGTCTACCCAGGGCTGCACCTTGTCCGCCGCGAATTTGGGCAGTAGCAGTTTGAAGTCGCCGCCGTCCACATAGTAGTCCTCTCCGCTGCGCTTCAGCGTCACATCCAGAAAGTTCATCGGGGGCGTACCGATGAAGCCTGCCACGAACATGTTGGCAGGATAATGATAGATGTTCAGCGGGGTATCTACCTGCTGCAACACGCCGTCTTTGATCACTGCGATGCGGTCGCCCATCGTCATGGCTTCCACCTGATCGTGCGTGACGTAGATGGTGGTGACCGCCAGTCGCCGCTGCAGTTTGATGAGTTCGGCACGGGTCTGCACGCGCAGTTTGGCATCAAGGTTGGAGAGCGGCTCGTCCATCAGGAACACCTGCGGCTCACGCACGATAGCCCGTCCCAGCGCCACACGCTGTCGTTGACCGCCGGAGAGCTGCTTCGGCTTGCGGTCCAGTAAGCCCTCCAGCCCGAGCAGCTTGGCCGCCTCGTGCACCCGCCGTTGAATCTCCGCTTTCGGGAACTTTCGCATCCGCAGCGCGAACGCCATGTTATCATACACTGTCATGTGCGGATACAGCGCGTAGTTCTGGAACACCATCGCGATGTCGCGGTCCTTGGGCTGCACATCGTTCACCAGCCGGTCGCCGATGTAGATTTCACCGGAGGTTACCTCCTCCAGCCCCGCAATCATGCGCAGCGCGGTGGTCTTTCCGCAGCCCGAGGGTCCTACCAGCACGAGAAACTCCTTATCTTTGATTTCCAGATTCAGGTCGTTGACGGCAACGACGTTTTTAAAGACTTTGGTCAGGTGTTTTAACGTGACCGATGCCACAGCTCCCCGCCCTCCAGATGAGTCTTTGTCTACTATTCATCATATGGGAATTGGATTCCTGCTGTCAAGGTTGAAATGTTATACCGTCGCAGGTATACTGTAGGTGCATTCAACTAATTGGTTAATGATTCGACGTAAAAAGACAAAAAAACGAGGAGGCAGAACAGTATGCCAGAACAGCAAGTATCCAGCAAGCGGCCAAGCGCGCGTGACCGCATCATGCGAGCAGCAGAGGCGCTGTTTGCCGAACGGGGCTTCGAAGCGACCTCTATCGGCGAGATAGCCCTGCGCGCGCACGTGAACCGTGCTTTGCTGTACTACTACTTCGAGCATAAAGAGCAGCTTTACCACCAGCTGCTGCAGGAGGGCATAGACAAGTTGCGTGCAACGGTACTTGCCGCCACCAACACCACCGGCTCTGCCCGTGAAGCAGTGCGCACCTTCCTGCTGGGGTATCTGCAGACCACCTACCGCGACCCCGGGCTGGTGCGCATCGTCTACCGCGAGATTGTGGGAGCGCAGCGGGGAGATGAAGAAAGCAAGGTACTGGTGCGGCAGTTCATGGAAACCATCGCCCAGCTGGAACAGGTACTGCAAAGAGGAGTAACCAGCGGCCAACTAATCCCTCACGATACCAGCAAGAGCGTGTACCTGCTGTTCGGAATGACCAACGTGTTTGTAACGCTCGCTTATCTGGAGCAGGCTTCCTACCCGGTAGAAGAGGTAGTAGACCACATCATGCACGTGCTCTTCGAAGGTTTAAGCGCACGTCGATAGCTCTCCACCGAAGCGAAAGGGGCTGGTGCCTATCAGGTTTCTAGCACCAGCTCCGCTACTGTGCTCAGTAGTTCCGCATCGTGTCGAGTAAACTTGCGCGGTTGCAGGGTGTATACCGCCAGCAGTCTGCTCGGCTTCTTCCCCCCGATTGGAACCGCAAGGCATGATGCCATTCCCTCGCGCTGCACAAAGGGGTCATCCCGAAATCGCACGTCCGACGACGCCTGATACGCCAGCAGGGGGCGTCCCGTTTTCACGACCCATGCCATACTTGCCATGCCCGACGCTTCCTCATCGTCCAGAAGCGTTGCCATCCGCGAACCGCTGACCGCCAGGGGCTGAATCCGATTGCCTTCTACCGTGTAGTATATTGCCCGGTCTGCACGCAACACCTCTGCGGCGATATTGGCAATCAGCTGAGGCACCTCCCCCTGCTTCACGGTGCTACCGATAGCCCGCGCTACCCTCAGGAAGTACTGTCGTAAGTCCTCCGATTTTTGGCGCTCCTCTTCGTAGCGCAGAGCGTTATCAATGGCTACCGCCGCCTGATTCGCGATAGTGTACAGAAGCTCCATCTCCGCAATGGTGAACAACCGACGACGGCTGCTCATCGCCAGCATCACACCCATTGGCTCCATACCCACCTGCAAAGGTACACAGGCCAGCGAAATCACGCCCTGACGGTCGAGAGGCGCCGCCGCATTGCGCGGGTCCGCCGCAACGTCCAGCACATACACCGGGCTCTGAAACTCCAGCACCCAGCCGGGTATACCCTGACCCTTGGGGGGACGCAGGCGGTCAAAGTATGCGGGGTCTACGCCGCGACTGACGTAGGTGCGCAACACACCTTCGTTCCCGTCATAAAGCATGAGCGCAAACTTATCCACTTGAAGCAGTCGCACGACGCTATCAGCCACCAGGTTCAACACGCTGTCTAATTCCAGCGAGGCGTTCACCAGCTGGGACAGTTCGTAGATGGAAGTGGCTTCCTCGGCGCGGCGATGGGCATCCTCGTAAAGCAGGGCGTTCTCAATAGCGATCCCCGCCAGTGATGCCACACCGTTCAGCAGTTTCATGTCTGCTTCGGTGTACGCATTGCGACTGGTGCTGGTTACCAGAAGTAGACCAAGCGTCTTCGTACGCGACGTGACAGGCGCGTACAAGGCAGAGTGTATCCGAAGGCGCGGCACGAACTGCTCGACGCGCGGGTCTACGTCCGCTGCATTGACCAGACGGGGTTCGCCGCTACGCAGCACCTCTGCTTGCAGCCCTTCATCCGCTGCAAGCATCACCTCGAGTTCGTCTCCTACCAGACCGCGCTCCGCCGCGATGAACAGATGCGTCCGCTCATCGTTCAGCAGGAAAAGTACCGCAAAAGCGTGGGGTAAATGTGCCGCAACCTCTTCCAGAACCGTATCCAGCACCTGATTGAGGTTCAGGCTGCTACCGATGCTTTGCGCGGCGTGGTACATCACTTCCAGTTCGCGCCCCAACCGCTCGCTGCGCTGTTCCAGTTGCCTGCGTCGCCACAAACCCGCAATGAACGACGCCAGTATCTGCAAAGTGCGAATATCTGAGGAATCGAACCGCGAGCCGTCTCGCTTGTTCAGCACAGCCAGCGCGCCCAGTACCTGCTGGTCGCATTGCACCGGAACCACCGCCGCCCCGCGCAACCGTGTTCCACCCAGAAGGCTTTCCATCACAGGGTCAGGGCGTACGGGGTAAAAAGGAATGGCGTTCTCCCCGCGCCGCACGGTGTTCTCCATCAACGAGTTCTCTACTCGGAACACTGTGCCCCGCAGGTCTTGAACCTCTTCCCCGGCTACCGCGACCAGCCTCAGCTTTGAACTGTTGTCTGTCAGAAAGGCGAGCGCGCTTGCGCTCGCCTCTGTCAGAAGGCATGCCTCTTCCGCAATGCGCTGCAAAGCATCCTCCAGCGGCAACAGGTCTACCGCCACCTGTGCCGCACGGTAAAAGCCCGCTACCTGCTGCTCAACCGAGACAGCGCCTTGCGCATCCATCTGCATCGCCTCAGTGAATGAATCTAATGGAGAACATCTACATCATTGTTACTACATTTGTCCATCCTTTGTCAAGCGCATTCGTAGCCTCCACTTCCAAGGCTCCGTCCTGCCGGTAGCCGCCGGCCTCTACATGCATGCGGGTTTCTGTTCGGCACCTTTCGCCGTTCGTCCTATGCTATGGAGTCACACCGAGACACTTTTTATGGTAAAATATCAGGTAATCAAAACATCCAAGACCGCGTCAGGGGAGGTGAACATCATGAGCGATGGCATCAGCGCCGAGGCAATGCAAGCGCACGCCACCATCGAGGCTCTTCTGAGTGAGAACCGAGTTTTCCCCCCGTCAGAATGGTTCCGAGCTCAGGCGAACGTGAACGACCCGAACATTTACGACACTGCCGCCAAAGACCCCGAAGCCTTCTGGGCGCAGTTTGCCCGCGAGCTGGACTGGTTCGAGCCTTGGCACCAGGTACTCCGATGGGACCCGCCTCATGCACAGTGGTTCCTGGGAGGCAAACTGAACGCCTCAGTCAACTGCGTTGACCGGCACGTGCGCACAGCTCGCCGTAACAAGGCGGCAATCATCTGGGAAGGCGAACCTGGCGAGGAGCGGGTGCTTACCTACTGGGACCTGTACCGAGAGGTCACCAAGTTTGCCAACGTCCTCAAGCGGCTGGGCGTGCATCGCGGCGACCGCGTCGTCATTTATATGCCCATGGTGCCCGAAGCCGTCATTGCCATGCTGGCTTGCGCTCGCATCGGTGCCCCACACTCGGTGGTGTTTGGGGGCTTCTCGGCAGAGGCTTTGCGCGAGCGCATCAACGACTGCGGGGCAAAGGTGGTCGTCACGGCAGACGGTGGTTACCGGCGCGGTAACATTGTACAGTTGAAGCGTGCGACTGACGAAGCGGTGGAACACTGCCCCACCATACAGCACGTCGTCGTGTTGAACCGGGCGATGGATGCGACGCACGTTCCCATGCTCGAAGGACGTGACTACTGGTGGCACCGATTGATGGAACACGCTCCCATCCACTGCGAGCCAGAAGCCATGGACGCCGAGGACCTTCTGTTCATCCTCTACACGTCCGGCTCCACTGGTAAGCCCAAGGGCATTGCCCATAGCACTGGCGGTTACCTCACCGGAGTTTATGCCACCACCAAGTGGGTGTTCGACCTGAAGGAAGACGATGTGTTCTGGTGCACTGCAGACATCGGTTGGGTCACCGGACACTCGTATGTGGTGTACGGGCCGCTGGCAAACGGTGCCACCATACTTATGTACGAAGGAGCACCTGACTATCCGGAACGCGACCGTCTCTGGGAGATCGTGGAGAAGTATCGGGTCACCGTATTCTACACCGCTCCAACTGCCATCCGTGCCTTCATGAAATGGGGACCAGAGTACCCGAAACGACACGACCTCTCCAGCTTGCGTTTGCTGGGCAGCGTGGGTGAGCCGATTAACCCCGAGGCGTGGATGTGGTACCACGTGTACATCGGCGGCGAGCGTTGCCCTATCGTAGACACGTGGTGGCAGACCGAAACGGGACATATCCTGATTACTCCTCTGCCGGGCATCACCACCACCAAACCTGGCTCAGCCACCCGTCCGTTGCCCGGTATCGAAGCGGATGTGGTAGACGAGCGGGGCGAGTCGGTACCCTTGGGCGCAGGCGGTTACCTGGTGATTAAGAAGCCGTGGCCCGGTATGTTGCGCACCATCTATGGTGACCCCGAACGATATGTCAAGCAGTACTGGAGCCGCTTCCCAGGTGTCTATTTCACAGGCGACGGCTGCAAGAGGGACGAGGAAGGTTACTACTGGCTGCTGGGGCGCGTGGACGACGTCATGAACGTTGCGGGACACCGCATCAGTACGATGGAGGTGGAGTCGGCGCTGGTCGATCATCCCGCGGTCGCTGAAGCCGCGGTCATCGGAAGGTCGCATGACATCAAGGGACAGGCGATTGCCGCCTTTGTCACTTTGAAAGAGGGCTACCGGGCAAGTAGTGACCTCATGGACGAGCTGAAAGAACATGTCGTGAAGAAAATCGGCCCCATCGCTCGCCCCGATGACCTGCACTTCACCTCTGAACTACCCAAGACGCGCTCGGGCAAGATTATGCGACGCTTGCTGCGCGACATCGCAGAAGGACGGGCTCTGGGCGACACCACAACCCTCGCCGACCCCTCGGTGGTCGCTGCGCTCAGACAGCGATACGAAGAGCAGGAGGTTTAAGGATCTCCGCGCAGGGACGGTTCTGCCCGCCGTCCCTGCCCTCCGCCCCTATTGACGAACAGTTCTCTTTGTGGTAATGTATTACACGCCCATCATCCACGTTACCATCTCTGCGGAGAGGTGGCCGAGTGGTTGAAGGCACCGGTCTTGAAAACCGGCAGGCGATGAGCCTCGTGGGTTCGAATCCCACCCTCTCCGCCACCTATAGGTGTCTCTAAGTGTCTCATTGACAGGGGGACTGGTTCGCACGTGAAACAAAGATATACATTAAGATGGCTTTTTGGAATGGTGTGGATTGCCTTCGGTTTGTACTTCGCTGACAGAGGCGCCAGCTACTACCGCCAGAGTACTGCTTTGCCGCCGTCCGTCATCAAAGACATCCCCGAGATGCCACCGCACCACGCGGGAGACCGCGTGCTGGTGTTCGCCCCACATCCCGATGATGAAGCGCTGGGCTGTGCTGGGGTCATTCAGCAGGCGATGCAGGCAGGTGCGCAGGTGTGGGTCGTATTCATGACCAACGGCGACGGCTTCCGCCTCGCAGTGGAACGCCAGTTTCGTCAGTCGCGTCCCAGCCCCGAACAGCATATCCAGTTTGGCAAAATGCGCCAGAAAGAAGCACGACGCGCGATGCACCTGCTGGGGCTGGCAGATTGGCGCATTATCTTTCTGGGCTACCCGGACAGGGGGCTCTATTCCCTCTGGCGGTCGAACTGGACGCCCTCTAACCCCTTGCGATCCTACTATACCGATACCGGCTCGAACCCATACCGCGATACCCTGCGCCCTGGAGTAACATACTGCGGGCAAAACGTGCTGCGCGACGTGGAATCAGTGCTGCGCCGCACCGTGCCGACACACGTCTATGTAACCTATCCTGCCGATGACCATCCCGACCATACGGCAACCGCTCTCTTCGTGATGAGCGCACTGGCTCGCTTGCGGATGCAGGGCATCGGTTTCGCACAAAGGGTAGTGTTACGCCACTATATGGTCCACTGCGGCGACTGGCCCCAACCGCAAGGTCTGCACGAGGATGAACCTCTGACTCCTCCCCCTGCTTTCTTCAACATCGGGCTGCACTGGGTAAAGTTGAGCCTGACCCCGCCGCAACAGGTCAGGAAGATGAACGCAATCAAAGCCCATACTTCTCAGATGCTGATGATGTCTCGCTTCCTACAAAGCTTTGTTCGCCAGAACGAGCTGTTCATCGAGCAGCGAGTAGTGGTTCCCATGGAACCGTCGCTCGGCGTGGTCTGGGATGAACCCGACGAAGAGGATGTACTCAGGAACCTGCAAGCCCCTGGTGACTTCAGTTCCGCAGAACTGCGCATGGAGAACGGGCAGGCGGTTTTTCATGTCCGCACCCGAAGCAAGCCCCGCTCTGGCTTCAGTTACAGCTGCACCGTACACACTCTGCTGCCCAACGGGGAGGTAACCACAGCACTTTTGCGCAGCAAACCCGGCAAACCGAGCAGGAACGCACGTATAGACGAGGACGGGGTAACCTTCCGATTGCCCACCCTGCCCTCAGGCTCTGTCGTAGTGATTCATGCTCAGTCGCGCTTCGCCGGTTTACCGATGGATCAAACGGGCGGGTACGTGGTGAGCTTCCCATGAAACATGTTCAAGGCGCCGGGGTTAGCCGGCGCCTCGCGGGAGGAGAGGAGGAGGATGGTGCTGAGTGTTAAGCCTGTCGTCACGGCGTCTGCAGCGGGTTGAACTGACTGACGCTCCACGGTCGCTGCACCGCCAGTCGAATCCACCGCACATGACCGTCTGCAAACACCACGTTATTGCCGTCGTTATGGCGTGGGCGCTGCCACTGTGCCCGCTCGCGGTACTCCGCTTCCCAGTCGGGATGTCGCTCCGCAAGCTGACCCGGCATCACGTATATCGTATAGCTGCCCATCGCGCCGTTCAGGTTATTCGCATGCGCCCACTGATTGGGCGTATCATACGCCAAAAATGTGTTCGCAGGCACAGTGATGGCATCCAGAGCCAGCCCGCTATACCCGTAAGCGGTTCCCATCAGACGCGGGAACCCCAACAGTGTGTTGTAAGCGTAACTGGGCACAGGTATTGTGTTCTCCGGGCATACCCAGATTCGCGAATCCTTCACATACGGCTGTAACGCCGTCATCCAGGCTCGCCCCTCTGGGGCAACCGCTGTGTAGGGCATGGCAGCTGGCAGATTGCCGTCCCAGTCCTGCACATACAGCATAAACGCCTGTCCAATCTGATGCAGGTTGCTCACACATGCCGTGCTGCGCGCTGCCGCGCGGGCACGCCCAAAAACCGGCATCAAGATGGACGACAATATCGCCACCACGGCGATAACCACCAGCAGTTCGACTAACGTAAAGCCTTTTCGCGTTCTCATGACACTCACTCCTTATGTATTAGATTTCGTATTGGCGGGCACTTTGTCTTGCAGCGCCTCTTTTTGCCTTGCGCGTATATGAGTTGCAAAATGCGTGCCAGAGCGGTGATAAAATTACTGGTTTTTCGCCTTTGCCCCGCGAAAAAGCCCTGCACTTCCTGCGCACTTTACCAGCCTGAATAGCCGATGTCGTTGCAGGGTTTTCAACTCTCGTCCCGAACCATGACATGGACACACAGGCAAAAGGAGGAACACCCCATGCGCGTGCTAGCGGAAGAGACCATCGCCACCTGTGAACCGCCGAATAACGGTTCGGGTCCTCTATGGTGCTACGGTGCACCGATACTCACACGAACAGGTGACGAAGTGTATGCAAGCGTCATGGAGACCGGCGCCGATGTGCCACCGCTGTGCAACACCCGACCACGCCTCTACCGCAATCGGGGTAACGAAAGCTGGCAGATGGTGTGGGCGCCACCCGCCTTCCGCGAGCGCGAACCATGCCCTCTGGTGATACTGCCGCAGGCCAGGCTGTTTCTTTCTGTCAATACCTCCGTGATGCCGCCGGGTACTCATTACGGCAAATGCAAGCCCGGCTTACTGGAGTTTTCCCGAAACCAACTATCTATCCCAACCGAGCATACCCCACCCTTCCCGCAAACCGCCACATTCACCGACCATTCGTATCGCGGTATCGCGGCAGACAGCCAGCGCGGTGAAATACTGGTCATGCACATTGACGCCCACACCAGCGAGTACCACTACGCTCTGCTGAAAAGCGACGGACGCTGGGATGCGCCCGGCGTTGTCACCTTCCCCATCCGCGCCTGCTATCCGCAGGTGGCTTTGCGCCATCGCGTGGCACACGTGCTCGCTATAGGAGACATCTACGAACCGGTGGAAGAGTGGCGTCGCTACAAACGCGAGAGGACACAGCGGGAGTGGGACTACGTTTTCCGACGGCTTTTCTACACGTGGACGCCCCATGTGCCCTCGGAGCCGTTCCGTCCCCCGCTGGAGATCGATAATGTGGACACGACCGGCGGGCATATTATGAATCTGGATTTGTGGTTGGACAAACGGGGCGTCGCCCATCTGCTATACCTGCGCCAGCAAACCACCTCCCTTCTGCGGGATCGCTACTTCCCCAACCTGCCGCTGCGCACCTCACTGGAATACTGCACGGTGAAGGACGGACGCCTTCTCCGGAAGCAAACGCTGATGGAAGGTGGCGAAGGGCTGAACACGCCTCACCCTCACTACGCCCGCTTCCACTCGCCCGATGGCAGGCGGCTGCTGGTCGTGTACTCTGCCACCGAGCCAGATGGCACGTGGTTCAATGCGGTGATGCCTCTGCTACCGCAACGCGGGGAGGCGACCCGAATAGCCTTGCGAGAGCCGTTCACCGCATTCTTCACCGCCTGCGAACGCGGTGGAAGCCGCCCGTCAAGGACGCTGGACATGTTTGGGGTTGGAACGCATTCCGGCACCATCCTGCGATATGCGGCAGTGCGCTTGCCTTAAAATGTTCATAATAATTCTATAATATCATCTGGAAGGTAATCGCGTTAAAAGTCCGTCGCCGGTGTGACCCCTGTCACGAACTGGGGTATAGCCGCGTTCTGAAAGACAAACAATTTTTGTCGCAGGAGAGAAGAGAGTGTTCAACCGTCTCGTTCTGGCAACCGTAGGTGCGTTACTGCTCGCACCGACCAGTGTCCTCTACTGGCAACCCGCTTCCCAAACCGCTGCGGTGCAGGGAGATGCCGATGACCCCGCCATCTGGATAAATCCGATAAACCCCGAGAAAAGCCTCATCATCGGCACCGATAAGACAGGCAACGCGCTTTACGTATTTGACCTGAAAGGCAAAATCGTGCAAAAGATAGGAGGCATCCTTCGTCCCAATAACGTGGATGTGGAATATGGCCTCCCCCTGGCGGGGCGCACCACCGACATTGTAGTGGCGACCGAACGAAACGCGCGACGGCTTCGCATCTTTGCCATCGACTCCACGAGCCTGCGTCTGCGCGACATCACCGACCCCAAAGGTGCTACCGTTTTCGCAGGGCAGGAAGGTGACTCTGCAGCGCCAATGGGAATCGCATTGTATCGGCGTCCAAAAGATGGCGCCATTTATGCTGTCGTCTCCAGGAAGGCTGGTCCCTCCGGCGCCTACCTGTGGCAATATCGGCTGGTGCCTACGGCAGGAGGGCGCGTGCGCCTGCACAAAGTGCGCGAGTTCGGGCAGTTCAGTGGTGACGGTGAAATCGAGGCGGTCGCCGTCGACGACCAGCTGGGGTATGTTTACTACGCGGACGAGAACTACGGCATCCTCAAATACCACGCTGACCCTGAACATCCCGAAGCCTCCAAACTGCTTGCCGTCTTTGGCAAGGAAGGCTTTGAAGGCGACCGCGAAGGCATCGCTGTCTATTCCACGAGAGGCGACAAGGGCTACCTGTTGTGCGTTGACCAGAGACCCCAGAGAAGCGTGGTATATGTATTCCCCCGTGAAGGAACCTCTGCCAATCGCCACGACCATCAGCAGCCTGTTGCTGTCATCCACACCCACTCCGATGAGACGGACGGCATAGAGGTTACGGCATATCCGTTGGGCACACAGTTCCGACAAGGCTTGCTCGTCATGATGAACAGTCAGGCACGCAACTTCCATCTCTACCGCTGGCAGCCCTTACAGCAAGACTAGGTCTTTGCGAAAGTTTTAACACATATTTAACATCTTTTGTGTAAACTTTAGCCGAAAGCCAATCCATTCAGGAGGAGATTGATGCGACCAGCTAAGCGTGCGTTCACCCTTATCGAGCTGCTCGTCGTTATCGCGATCATCGCGATACTGGCAGCTATTCTCTTCCCCGTCTTTGCGCAAGCACGGGAGAAGGGGCGCCAGGCAGTGTGCCTTTCCAACATGAAGCAGTTCACGCTTGCAATGATGATGTACGTGCAGGACTACGATGAGCACTTTCCCTCGCAAGACCCCGACCCCAGCCGCCCGCAGCTGATGGATGATCTCTGGATTTTCGTCATTGTGCCTTATATCAAGACCCCGCCAGCCGACTGGGCATCCGCACGGGCAAACATCTACGTCTGTCCGAGCAATCCCAACCTGCAGCTGGTTAGTGACAGTGTAGTGCAGCAAGCACTGCAGTTCTGGGGATGGGACCTTGCGCGAGAGTTCCGCCTGACCCGCGCACCGGATGGCAGATGGAAGTGGCACTGCAGCTATGCGATTAACGACTCCATCATTGGCGAAACGGGTATCGGCTTCACCGCGCTAGCCGCATGGCAGCAGCCAGCCTCGGAGTATTTGTTCATGGAGAGCACTTTCGATACCGATGTGGACTCCAACGACGTCGACCTTAGGGATAACGAGATTTTCATGAATCATAATAGTGGCATGAACCTCGCTTTCGTGGACGGACATGTGAAGTGGATCCGCGATGCCCGCGTACCCTACGACTCGTCGCAGTTCGACGGACAGGGGTCGCCTGTTTACTACAGGAACAGCCGCAGTGCCCTGTCCCCATGGCGCCCTGTGTACCCATAGGTTTGCCTCCAAAAGCGAGCAGCCGCCCTGCTGGGGCGGCTGCTTCTCTACCTTGCCAGAGCGGGGTGGATGTCCCGTTCTTCGAAAGTGCTGTGGTAAATCACCGTGCGCTCCTGCGCGCTGAAAACCAGATGGATTTTGCCGTCAACGGCCTGCACCGCGCTCGGGTAAGCGAAGGCATCTAGCCCCTCGAACCAATTCATCCGACAAGGGAAGGTCTTCCCGTCATTGGTGGCAATCGCCGCGGCGAGCGGAACGCGCTCGGAAGTGGGATCGTCAGCGTGCGCTACCGTCAAAAGGAAGGCAGCGAGCCCTGCAACCGCCAGCGCATGAGGTAAAGCCTTCAACACCGCGCAGGCTAAAGCCTGCGGTTACACATCGCTCCCGTCCCTCTCCCAACGGGAGAGGGACGGAGGTGGCACTACTTCTCAGCGAACGCGGCATCAAAGGCGATGCGCGAGGGCTCGAAGTCCATGCGCTTCACAAAGGCACACGCCTCTTTCGCGCCATGCTCGCGGTCCATGCCGCTGTCTTCCCATTCCACCGACAGCGGTCCCTGATAGTTCACTTCGTTCAGCGCGCGGATGATGGCTTCGAAGTCAATGCATCCGCGCCCCAGCGAGCGGAAGTCCCAGTACCGCTCGGGATGCCCGAAGTTCAGGTGTCCGCCGAACACTCCGGACAGGCGCGGCGTGGACGACCAGTATACATCCTTCATGTGCACATGGAAGATGCGCTCGCGGAAGGTGCGGATGAACGCCACATAGTCCACGCCCTGATAGCCCAGATGGCTGGGGTCATAGTTGAAACCGAATCGCCTGTGCCCTCCGACCGCTTCAATCGCTCTCTGCGCGGTGACGATGTCGAAAGCGATTTCGGTCGGATGCACCTCCAGCCCGAAATACACGTCTTCCTGCTCGAACACATCCAGAATGGGTTTCCACCTCGCGGCAAAATCGGCAAAGCCCTTATCTACCAGGTCGGGAGGGTTGGGTGGGAAGGAGTACAGGAAGGGCCAGATGGAGCTGCCCGTGAAGCCGTTGACCACCACGCGCTTCAGCTGCGCCTTCACCTCCGGTGGGGCGGCGTTGAACAGCTTGCGAGCGGCACGCGCGGTGTTCTTCATCTCCTCTGCCGCGCGCTCTTTCACCCCCTCCGGCTTGCCGTCGCCCCACACGTAGGGCGGCAGAATCGCCTTGTGCCGTTCGTCAATGTGGTCACACACCGCCTGACCGACCAGATGGTTGCTAATCGCGAAGCACTTCAGACCGTACTTGCTCAGTATCTCCCAGCGCGATTCCACGTAGCCGTCTTGCGACAGCGCTTTGTCTACCTCAAAATGGTCGCCCCAGCAAGCGAGCTCGATGCCGTCGTAGCCGAACTCCCTCGCCTTCTTTGCCATCTCCTCCAGCGGAAGGTCTGCCCACTGTCCGGTAAACAGCGTAACCGGTCGCGCCATAGCGAATCCCTCCTTCAGCAAGGTTTTCACTTTTTTGATTCGCCCTGCAGTGTTACCTTCCTGCTGCCGAAGCTTATACCGCGCTCCTCTTCTCCATCTGCTGGTACGGTACCAGTCTTGTTTCCCCTACCCGTACAGCAAGTATCTCCCCCGCTTTCTGCGGAAGGCAGCCGCCTGACGCTGCATATAAGCCCATAGTTCGTCTGCCCCCGCACCCTGTACAATCATCTCGTATGCTTTGCCGTCGGTCAACAGGGTCATCAGTCGCTCGCATTCCCATTCGCGCGGATGCAGGCGACGCAACGCACAGGCGATTTCCACCCCTAAAAGCACTGGCT
>Ga0308398_1000881_pt1 | contig 17671 bp, 17 predicted proteins | sample Hotspr20SampleT9_FD_202360 | JGI IMG/M metagenome (GOLD analysis project Ga0308398, IMG submission 202360) | Hot spring phototrophic mat microbial communities from Mushroom Spring, Yellowstone National Park, Wyoming, United States - 20051001_T9 ...
TGAAAAAATTGAACCAAATATTATTGAGAGTATTATTAAGTCCTTATATTGATCCAGTTTTATAGGATTATGAGTCTCATGTTTTTCATTGTATTTCTTACTATATTTAATATTGGAAAATATAATTATATTGATTGTTGAGAGTATTAAACCTATAAGGAAAACGTTCCTAAAGTTTTCTGTGGTTTTAAATACATATTCTGCAACAAAGGGCCCAATTGCATTTGCAAGTGAACCTGAGATACCAAACATACCTAAGTAACCAACTCTTAATTCTGAGGGTATTATGTCAATAGCCATTGAGAATATAAAAGTAAATCCTATCCCGTATGTTATACCTTGAATTAATCTTGTTAAGAGTATTATCTTAAAATTATTGTAAAATAAATAGTAGAGTATGTATGATATTACTGCAAGTAAAAATGCTAATAATAGATATTTTTTTTTATCTATTAGGTCTATTGTATTCATATATATGAGGGTTATAACGACAAGCATAAACATAGGAATTCCCATTATTATACCTATGTATGATGATGTTACATTAAGTAGTGTAAGATACATTGGTAGAATGTTTAAAAGATTAAAACCTAAAAAAAACAAAAAGTTTGTTATAAAAAGTATTATAAATGACTTTAACTCTTGTTTATCCATAAATTAGGTTTTTCAGCAATTTTGATAATCTTATCTCAAGCTCTTTTATTGAAAATGGTTTTTTTATAAAGTCCAGTGCCAAATATAATCCCCTCTCAATAGTTTCAGGTTTACTTACACCTGATATTATTACAACTGGTATTTTGGCTGTTTCTGGGTTATTTTTTACTATTTCTGTTAACTCAAGACCATTACCATCTTTAAGACTTATATCAGCCAGTATGAGATTATATTCGGGGCTTATCTTTTTTAATGAATCTTGATATGAAGTTACTACTTCAACTTCATAGTTATCTTTTAGACCCTCTTTTATCGAGTTTGCAAGTAAGGAGTCGTCTTCTATTAGTAAAACTTTTATCTTGTTTTTATTTTTAAAAACTTTTTTTATGTTTTTTGACTCTACAAAATCAATTAAATCATCTTTTTTTATCTTATAATGCCCACCAGGAGTTTTATAGTGTCTAAGTCCTTTTTCTTTTAACCAATATATTACTGTTGTAGGAAAAACTCCCACTATTTCAGCACATTCTTTTGGACTTAAATATACTTTATTGTTTAATTGTTCTAATTTTTCCTTATTTATCATTTTTTGACCCCTTTTGTATTAAAATTTATCAATAATATAAATTTATCTAACTATTTATCTTAAAGTAAACAGAAATATCTTCCATTATTCTTGTATTAAAGATATCTTTTGATACTATTGCATCTTTTTTTGATATCCTTTCAATTATAAGTGAACTGTATTCGGGATGAGTTATTATCCTATCTATTATATCTTCTTCATCAAACCTGATAAGTATAGCATTTTCTATTTTACCAATTTTTACTTTTTTTGAAAAGTTTTTTATGTTTATCTCAACATTTTCTGGAAGTTCTTTTGACTTTGACTTTAGTGTTTCTATCAAAGTGTTTATATCATTGTTAAAATAAACAGCCCTCTTTATTGAACTTGGACTTATACTGTATACAGCAATCTCTTCATATGACTCTATGTCAAGAAATATGTTTAAAATATAAGATGTTAAAAGGTCTAACTTGTTAAGATATGCATATACTTTCATATTAGGGGTTACCATTAGTGTTTTTTCTTTACTGTATTTTTCATTACTTATTTCTTTATATTTCTTATTAATTGAGTAAAATACGAGGCCATCTGTTGTATGTTTTTTTATAAGTATGCCAAGGTAAAAAAGTATCTCTAATGCTTCAATAACCTTTCTTCTTATCTCTCTTTTAAGTATAACCTCAGGATTCTTTATTTTCTTTTTCACTAGATATGCCATTATGTCTTGTATTCCAAAGTTTTCTTCTTTTAAAGTAAGTATTATATTGTATATTTCTTTTATCTCTTCATCAGTTTCAATAAACAACTCGTATATGTTCTCAATACTGTTTTTAAAAAAGTTGTATAACTTTTCTGTTGGATATATGTAAAGATTTTCTTCATTTATCCTGACAAAGTTATATTTTGTTAGCATCTTTAAAAGAAAGTTTAAAATGACCTCTGATGAAACCTCTTTAAGAAGTATATCAAAGTGTTTTTTGTTGATTTTCCCACTTTTATTTATCAAGATATTTGTTTTGATTATTGTATATATTAGTTTTATAACATCATTAAATATTCTAGTATTATATGATACACTCTTTATTATCTCTCTTTCTTTTTCTTCTACTTTTTGTGTGTCTATCGCATATACCTGGTGTATTGTATTTCCTTCTACATAAAGAAGGTCTTGTTTTATACCATTATTTAAGAAATAGTCAATCTCAGGACTTGAAAAGTATTGATCTATAAACTCTTTTTTTACAATACAACCGTAAGAATAAAAGATATGAAACATGTCTTGAGGCATATCTATGTATGAGAGATTTATGCTCTGTTTAAGATTAGAAATATTTTTTATTATATCTTCTACTGAGTATATTGTGAAGTTATGTAGTATTTCTCTTATCTCGTCAAATATGTAAACTTTTGTAACTGGTGTTATATTCTGTATACTCCTTAATTTATAGGCTATAAGTTTATTTTCAAGACTCTCTATTGCTTTATCAATGTCTTCTTTTGTTTTATCCTTTCTATATGGATTAAAACCCTCTTTGTTTTTGTATGAATTATAAAAAATAAATGCTTCCTCAGGATTAAGTTCTATAAGAATTTTGACAATGTTTTTTTTAATATAGTTTATAGTCTCTGAATATAATAAGTTCTCTGGTATATTTTTATCGATGAATTCTGGTCTTTTGTTTTTTAATTGATCAATTATTTTCAATAATCTTGCCCCTTATTGAACAAAATAGTCCATTTTAGATATTATTATTGCTTCAGCACCTATTTTTTTAAGTCTCTCTATAACTTCATACTTTTCTTCTGACTTTATTACAGCCCTTACTGCATACCAATTACTGTTAAGTAGAGGAAGTATTGTAGGTGAATTAAAGCCTGGTGTTATCTTTTCTGCTTCTTTTATTTTATCCTTATGTATATTGTAGTCTATAATATAGTATCTTTCAGCCGTTATTACAGAGTTGAATCTTTCTTTAAGTCTATTTTTCCATTCTTCTTCAATAGGACTTAAGTTTTTTTTAGATATAAAGACTGCTTGACTTTCCATTATATCTTCAATTACAACAAGCCCTGCTTCTTTTAATGTTGAACCAGTCTCTACTATATCAACCACAATATCAGCTATCTTAAGTGAAGGTGATATTTCCACAGAGCCTGAAATCTCATTTATACTATATTCTTTTATTCCTTTCCTGTCTAAAAACTTTTTAGTTATGTTAGGAAAAGATGTTGCTATTTTAACACCATTATAGTTGTATCTTGAGTAATCTATATTTTTTGGCCCTGCTACTGCTATTTTACACTTTCCATAACCTAGTTTTAATATCAGTTCGATATGATTATAAAGATTGTGTTCATCAATTATGTCTTCTCCTGTTATTCCATAAGATACTTGCCCATCAGCGACATACAATGGAATATCAGTTGCAGGTAAAAATATTAAAGCAAGCGGAGTGTTGTTGCATAGTGCAATATCAAGCCTCTCATTTTTGTGAAATGATAAACCTATTTTATTTAGGTATGAAACTGTCGGGTCTTTTAGTCTTCCTTTCTTAGGTATTGCAAATAGTATTCTGTCATCTAGTTCCATCATTTGTTTCTCCTTTTCTTTTCTTCTATTCCAGATATTCCCATCCTACCTTCAAGTTCTTTATATACATCTTCAAGCCTTATATTATGATAACTTAGCATTACCATAATATGATATAGTGTATCAGCTGTCTCGTATATTATTTGTTTTTTTTCTTCTTTTGCTCCTGCAATTATAAGTTCTGCTGCCTCTTCTCCTATCTTTTTCAATATTTTTTCATTTCCATCGTTAATAAGTTTTGCTGTATAAGACTCTTCAGGTTTTGAGGCCTTTCTTTGATTAATTATATCTTCTATTTTTTTCAAAGTATCCAAAATTTTATCCTAAAATTTTAATGTATAAAATTTATAAATTAACAACTGCCTTTTTGTAAATAGTTTGAATTTTCTGTTTATACTCTTTAGTAATCTATATACTATTTTCTTAAAAAAACACTTGATTTAAAATTCAATCTTATTTTTATTATTTACATAGTTTTTATAGTTTTTGTTTAAATAATTAATAAAAATAAATACTTATTTTTTATTAAGGAGAATAAAATGATGAGAATAAAAGTTAATTTAAGTTTTCAGAATAAAGATATAAAAATACCAACAAATTATAGGCCATATATATATTCGATAATAAAAGAGGCTTTTAATCGTTCAGGTAGTGATGGAAATAATTTTTTAGAGATTAAGGTTTTGAATAAAGAGATTAAACCATACACTTATTCAGTTTATCTACCAATTAAAAAAAAGATTGATCAATATTTCTTTATTGATACGGGATGTTTTAGTATCTTTTTTTCTTCTATAGATTATGAGTTTATAATGCGTCTTTACAATGGCTTATTGAATATAAAAGACTTTCCAATATTTGATAACAAGATTAAAAGTGTTAAGTGTTTTATTTTACCAAGTGTTGATTTTTCAAATAAAGACTCAGTAGTTTTTAAGACATTATCTCCCTTTTTAGTAAGATATAAAAAAGATGGTGACTTTTATCTTGTTCCAGAAGGTTTTTCAAGAGATAAAAACTTTAAGTACTTGAAAGAGACAAGTATTGAAAATATAGTTGATAGTCTAAAAATTAATATAAAATCAATAACAAAGAGGTATTTTGATTCTTTTGATAATATTGAAATAAGTCTTTCTAATCTTTCTTTAAGCCCTTCTCTTCATAGTTCTAATAGAAGTAACTTTGTGTTCACTCTACCTGCATTGAAGGGTAATATTAAGATAAAAGCAAGTCCAGAGATTTTGAAACTTGTATACTATGGTGGCATTGGTGCTCGTAGGAGTGAAGGTTTTGGTATGTTGGAGGTGTTGGAAAAATGAAGAGAGAAATCGTACTTTATCCCTCAAACTGGCTTTATAATGCGGGGGTGATTGAAGAATGAGAGAAGTTTTACAAAAAGTTGCAAGTTTTATAAAAGAACACTTTCATGCTCAAAAGGTTATTCTTTTTGGCTCGTATGCTTATGGTAAACCTGATAAAGATAGTGATATAGATTTATTTGTCATTATGAATACTAATATGAGATTTCCAAAGCAAGCAGCGGTTATCAGAATGGCATTAGATGAAAATTTTGATATGAAAAAGCCAATGGATATAATTGTGCGAACACCAGAGTTTGTGGAGGAAAGATATAGAGGGGGGGACTTTTTTATAAAAGATATATTAGAAAAAGGTATTGAGTTGTGAAGAAAATAACAGAAGAGTGGCTAAAAAAGGCTAAAAAAGATTTACTTGTGGCTCAGAGAGAAATGAAAGAAAAAGAAGCTGTGTATGATGCGGTTTGTTTTCATTCTCAACAGGCTGTAGAAAAGTTTTTGAAGGCAATTTTACAGGAGAATGAAATCTATTTTGAAAAAACTCATGACTTAGAAATTTTGTACGAAAAGTGCAAGAATATAGTTCCGGAAGTTCAAAAGATAAAGGAAAAACTTGTTGAATTATCAAGCTATGCTGTTGAAGTAAGGTATCCGGGAGTTGAAGCTACAGAAGAGGAGGCAAAGGAGTCTTTAAAAACAGCTATTATTGTAGAAAAAATTGTTAAAAAATATTTTAATTTGGAGGAATGAATGAGTGAAGAAATAACACTTTATCCATCTAATTGGCTTTATAATGCGGGGGTGATTGGGTTTTTGGATACTATATTGGTAAATAAGAATATTTCAGATAATGACATAACGATAAATTCTAGTTTAAAAATTAATAGTGATTACATAAAGCAAATTCTTTTTGAAAATAAGGTTAAATTTGGTATTCCGTTTTGGCATTATCATTATATAATGAAAAAAAGGGATATATATTTGAATAATATTAAAAGCACAAAGAAAAAAAGTAAAAAATCAGATGATCAAAAAAATAAAGAAAAAAAAGTACAATACAAATTTGAAGGCAAAACATACGAGATTGATATTAATAAAGTTGATGATGGCGAAATATCAATTGAAAAAGATTCTATAGAAGAATTTTTATATGTATTTAGAAAATATTCCGCCTCTCTATTTAGTAAAAATATGTTATATTCTAGTTTTTACCCACCTTCAAAAGTTAGTGATTTGAACTATTTTATCGATTACTTTAACGGTAATAAAGTATTTAGAACTATTGAAACAAAATCTTATAGGTGTTCTTTTTGTGGTGATAATAATTATGAATTATTTCCGCTTGATGGCAAGTTTATGAATCAACTTATGCCTAGTCAAAGTGGCTTCCCAAATTCATTTTGGAATTGTAATTCTGAAGGAATTGATAAAATTTGTTCTTTTTGTAAATTTCTTCTTATCCATCATCATCTTGCTTTTACTAACCTTTCTGATGGGTCAAAAATATTTATCAATGCTCCATCTTTTGAAATAATGTATCAGATGAACAAACTGGTCAAAGAACTTTTTGGCAAGGAAAAATTGTCTGGAAAGCAAAAAAGAGAAATACTTGCAATGTCTGTTATTGAATACTCCCGTAGGCTTAATGTTTCTTTAGGAATGTGGAATCAGATGAATTTAGAGATAATAATTAAATCAAGAGATGGTATAGATAGTTATTCATTGCCTTATCATATTGTTAATTTAATTTCTGATAGAAAAATTGCTTCGCTCCTTTCTGAAATTGGAGAGTTTTCTGTGTTAAACATTGTTTTAAATGGTGAAGAGAAGAGACTTATTGATATTGGAAATAAGTTAATAAGAATCGGGCTAAAACCTTTTCAAGATAGAAACAAAAATGATAAAGCTGTTTTAAATAATCTTTTGCAGAGAGAAAAAAATAAAAATAATATAATAAACACGGCTCAAAAAATTTTAGAGCTCTATGTAAATATAAGTGAAAGGAGGAAAATATATGCCTGAAATTACACTTGATCAATTAAAAGAGGAGTTAAAAAAGGACAAGATTGATGATCTAGAAAAATTTAAAGAATTATTCAAAGAATTTTATAAGCAACTTCAGAAGGAGCAAAAAGATTTTGTTAAATATCTTGAATGGGCTTATGAAAAAAGTGGAAGAGATGCTGATATAAAAAGTATTCTTGAAGACATATCTGGTAAAAATGCAAGTGATTTGATAGAATCATTGAAAAGATTGGGGTATTCTATGCAAGAGAGTCTTGGTGAAGACTTTGAAAAAGCAGGGTTTAGACTTTTGGAACAAGTTCGTGCTGGTAAAAGAAGTGATGTAATGTATGGTATTACAAGGATATTTTTAGCAAATAGGCAAAATTTGCCAGATATTTTAAATGAGGCTTTTAAGCCTTATTATTCAGATGAACTTTTTAAATGTTTTATGTTTACATTTTTAAGTTCAGTTATAAAGCCAAAAGAAAATAATAAGGAGGAATAGAATTATGAAGAACATCACAGTTACAGTAATTTTTGATGGTTCGGCATTAAACAGAGACGAAAAAATAGGTGGAAATATTCAATCTATTAAGAAACTTAGTGTTGATGGCAATTTAAAATCATTTTTGAGTCGTCCGGCTATCAGACACTATTTGTTTAATACTCTTGTTAAAGCATATCAAAAGGATTGGAAACCAGCAAAGGTAACGGGTCAAGGTGAAGTTGCTCAATTTGATATTATTCAAGATGATATATTTACAAGTGCAGAGCTTGATGCCTTTGGATATATGTTTACGATTAGTGGTGAAATGTCTTTTACAAGAAAAGCACCGGTTGGTATAACCAAAGCAATTTCGTTAGGGAGTTATAATCAGGATATGGTTTTTTATGCAAATCATGATTTAGTACAAAGAGCAAATCAGGATGGGCTTGCTATCAAGCCCAATCCCTATCAAAGTGAAGAGCATAGATCACTTTATAAAGTGAGTTTTACAATTGATACAGAAATTTTTGGCAAAGATGTGTGGGTGGTAAATGAAAAACCAAAATTTGAAAACAATGAATTAAAAATTACTTTACCAAAGGGCAAAGATAAAGATCAATCTAATCCTAAAACCAAAACTATAAAGAATGTTCAAGAAAGTAATGATGGTTATATTGTAACACAAGATGATACACCTAATAGTGAATCTATTGGAAAAATTAAAGTTGAGCAAATTAAAGTTGAGCAAGTTAATTCAATATACAAAGTTATCTTTGAACTTTCTGATGAGATTAAGAAAAAAAGGATCAAACAAATCCTTGAGGCTATACATAATGGACTTGTTGCTCATTCAAGCGGTGAGAATAATACAATTGTTCCACTTTTTATGATAGCTTCTGAAGTTGTTGTTCCATCTCCAGTTTTTCATTCATATATTGATATTGTTAATGGAGAGATCTTAGGTATAAGTGATTGTCTTGAAAACTCATGGGTTTGCTTTAATTTTGGAAAGAACAATAATAATAGTAATAAAAATAACAAAAATAATAACAGTCATGAAAATCATACTGGACACAAAATATTCTTGCAGGGAACTGAACGTTTGCCAGTTGGTATTAGTGATAACAGAGTAACATCAAATTGGAATGAGTTTCTAGAGCAACTTGAAAACAAAGGAGAAACAAAGGAGTAAGTAATGCCAATTCTTAGACTTCATATATATCAGCCACAGGCACATTATAGAGTGCCTTTTACATACCAGAGACGACATACATTCCCCATACCGCCATATTCCACAATAATAGGATTTCTCTGTAATGCCTGTGGTGTTGATGATCAAGATAAAGAAATTTATATAAATTGTATAAAACAGCTAAAAATTTCTATTGCTGGGAAATTTAAAATAAAGAATACGGAAATGATTTGGTATAGAAATTTGTCTAAAGAAGCACATAAAGGTTCTTATGGTACAATAGATATTAGAGAAAAAAATGGGAATATAGGGCACATCGGTGGCCAGTCACCTATTCATATTGATGTGCTGGAAGATGTAGAACTTTATGTTTATCTATATCATGACAATGAACAACAATTAAAAAACTTAAACCAACAACTTATAAATCCTACAAATAGGCTTCAAGTTTTACATCTTGGAAGGGCAGAAGACTGGATAGTTTATAAAAGTGAACCAAAAATTTTAGATGATAGCGACTTAGAGAAAAAAAGAAGAGATGCAAACTATGGATACTTTTTCTGGATGCCAGAAAAAATTTACAAAATAAATAATGCTCCAGAGATTAATTTTGGCCAAATTGATGGAAATTTATTCAGATTGACTACTTTCTCTGAAATAGAAGGTTATAATGAACATCACAATCATACTGGAAAAAGGAAATATAGCTATATAAAAGCAAAACTTAGTGATGGTAAAATTTTTGATCAAAATCTTTTGCTTGATAAAGAGTTAAGTTTACCAATATTTTTAGGAGATTTATAATGAGAATTCTTGCAAAGGATAATAATATCACATTAAAGCAACATACAGATGATTTACATAAATCATTCAATGATATAATTTCAATAATTTCTGATGAAAATTTTGATGAAAATTTAAAAAACTGTATTCGTTATGCTATTCTCCTCCATGATATTGGAAAGGTGCTTCCTTACTTTCAAATACGGTATGTGAAAAATGAAAGTTATGAGCCATTTGAGATTACTGTTGATATTTATCATTCTTTGCTATCTATACTGTTTATAAATCAAGATAATTTAAAACAAAAGTTGAATAACAATGAAAAAAGTTTACAGTTTGTGCTTTCGGCTATAGCATACCATCACTGGAAAGATAAGTTAGAATTTCTACTTAGATTTGGTTCAGAAATATTTGAATATTTTAAAGAAAAACTTGAAGTTGAAATTGGCACATTAATTAATAATATCAATATAGAATTTGCTAACGATAATGAGATGATTGACTTAATTCAATTTAACTATGAAATGCTTGACGGACTTATCAATGGAATTTCTTTTGACAATTATGTTATTCCACCATACAAATTATACTGGATGCCAAAGAGGATTGAACTTGATGAAGAAGGTAAGAAAAAATGGGTACTTGTAAGTGGCTTTTTGCAGAGATGTGATCATTTTGCTTCTTACTGTGAGGAGGAGGAAGAACAAACTTTGAAGATAGAAATCCCATCACTTCAATTGAATAATATTAAATCTAACATAGTAAAATCAATTAAAGAAAAAAATTCTTCTTTTGATGAAAACAATCTTTGGCAGGCAAATGAAATTTCAAAAGATGATTTTAAAGATAATCTTATCTTTATTGCTCCTACTGGTAGTGGCAAAACAGAATTTGCATTCTTATGGTCAAATGGCCAGAAGTTTTTTTATACATTGCCACTTAGGGCGGCAGTGGAGCAGATTTTTGATAGGGCAAAGAATGTTTTTGGGGATGATAAAACAGGACTACTTCATTCAGATGCTGATGTTTATTTGATAAAAGATGATAATGACCTGGAGAAAATAAAAACTTATGAGGTTTCAAAACAACTTGCTTATCCAGTTATTGTGTCAACTGGAGACCAGTTTTTTCCTTATGGGTTAAGACCACCGGGATATGAGAAGATCTATGCTACATTTTCTTATTCAAGGCTTGTGATTGATGAGGTTCAGGCTTATGATCCAAAGGCAGCAGCTATTGTTGTAAAGTTTATAGAGGATATTTCAAAGCTTGGTGGAAAGTTTCTTTTGATGACGGCAACATTACCAAAATATATAAAAGACGAAATTAAAGATAGATTGGAGGTTGATACTCCAGAATTAAATCTTTATGAAAAAGAAAAAAATAAATATGAAAGTTTAAAAAAGCATAAAGTTAATTTTATAAAAATTTCAGATTCTGAGAAAAAATTTTTAATTCCAGATGATATTATTGAGGATATATTAAGGAAGGCTCAAAATCAAAGAGTGCTTGTAATTTTAAACACCATCAAGGAGGCAAAAAGTGTATATGATAAATTAATAATAAAGAATAAAGAATTGAGAAATAAAAATAGTACAAGAATATCGGATAAAAATATAACACTTTTTCACTCTCAGTTTACTTTAACTGATAAACAAGATATAAAAGATAAAATAGAAACTGAATTTAAAAATCCAAAAATTCAAAATGATAATGAGGGTAAAATACTTATTGCTACACAGGTGGTTGAGGCAGCCATTGATATTGATGCTGATGTGCTTTATACAGAAATTGCCCCTATGGATGCTTTAGTTCAAAGGATTGGAAGGATGTTTAGAAGACATAAAGAAGACTTTTCTTTAGATGAAAATGCTGAGCCTAATGTAAATATTTTAGTATTTGAAAAAGGTTATGAGTCAGGTAATGGAAGAGTATATGACAGGGAGCTAATTGAGAAGACGCTTATTGTGTTTGAAAATTATAATAATTTAGAAAGTTTAACTTTAGAAAGCATTGCCAAATTTAAAATTAATGATTTGCAAATTTTAAAAGAAAAAACTAATAAAAGAAGTAATAAAAATGTTAATGAAAACAATAGAAAAAATTCAATATTAATTTCCGAGTATCAAAAATACCAAATGGTAAACAAACTTTACGATTTGCTTAATCCAGAAGGTAAATATCTATCAGATTTTTACACTACTCTTGATATTTTGGATGCTGGATTTATGGCTGATAGAAAAGAGGAAGCGCATAAGATATTTAGAGAGATTATCAATGTTTCTGTGGTATATGATTCGAATAAAGAAAAATTTAAAGAAAAAACAAACACTTTTATAAACAATGATAAATTAAACTACACTCTATTTAAGAAAGATATTATATCAAAATTTGTTATTAACATTCCATACTACCAGTTTGAAAAGATAAGAATTTGCAAGTTAGGGAAATGGATAGAAGAAATGCAAATTAATGATAGTCTTAAAAAACAAAAATTATTAAGATGGGCTGATGATATCTGGGTTGTAAAGATGAATGAAGATAAAAATAAGGCAGAGGATAATATAATTTGATAGGTACATATATAAATTACTACTTCCATTGTCCAAGGCATTTATGGCTTTTTGCTCATAATATTAATATGGAGCATACTTCTGAAGATGTATGTATTGGTAAATTAATAGCTGAAAGCACTTACATTAGAGAAAAACATGAATTACATATTCAAAGTTTAGAACATGAGATCTCAATAGATTTTTTTGATAGAAAAAGAAAAATTATTCATGAAGTAAAAAAATCAAAAAAAATGGAAGAACTCCATATTTGGCAGGCCAAATATTATCTTTATGTCCTTGAATTAGCTGAGGTAGAAGCAAAGTATGCTGAGATTGATTATCCAAAGTTAAAGCGAATTATTAAAGTAGAGCTAAATGAGAATGACCGACTGGAAATCAAAAAAGCAGTTAATGATATTGATAATATAATAAAGTTATCACAGCCACCAAATATTATTAACAAACCCTACTGTAAAAAATGTAGCTATTATGAGTTTTGTTATTGTTAAAACATAAAAAAATAATTAAAGGAGGTTTTTATGCCAGGACAGAAAACATTAAATCAGGAGAGAGCAAGTTTTGCTTTTAATGAAGTGAAAGGTATAAAAAAATTGGACAAAGATAAAAAAGATAAATATGCTTCAAATGCAAAAAGATTACCAGCTCTAATTACAACAAATGGATTGATTCCTACTTTAGCATTTTTGAAATCAAAAGATGAAACAAGACCTGTATATAATACGATTAATGAATGGTTAAAACAAAAAGGTTTTACAGAAAACAATAAAGATGTGTTAGAATATTTGCTAGGCTGCAATTTTTCTACATTAAGACTAGCAACCATGGAGGCAATGGCTTTTGCTAATTGGCTTAAAAGAATGGTAGAGATTGAGATAAAGGAGTAAAGCAATGAATAATAGAAATATTAGAAATCCAGATCCAAAATTTTCTATTAATAGTGGAAAAGTGTGGTTTGGGAATAGTTTTTTTAAATTTGAGAAAACACTGAAAAATGATAAAAAAGATAATCTTATAAAATCTTTTTTTGAAACTATATTTAATGATATTAGTATTAAAATTAATAATTATCATCTTTTGATTAAAAAATTAATTCCAGTTTTAAGTTTTAAAATTCGAGACAATACAAAAAATGAAGAGAAAAGTTTATTTGATCTCAATAAGGAATGTATTGGAGGTGAAAGCAAAAAATTTATTCTTGAAAAATTTGTTGATAATTTTAAAATCAATAATTCTGAATTTTTTAAAAATACAACTAATACTATAAAAGATAACTTTCTTGGATTTCAAATTATTTATACAAATTCTATTGTAACAGACACTCCTCTTGTATGTGGTCTTGGTGCAACTCATGTTTTAGAAACGTCTTTAACATTACATCATATCTGGGGCGTTCCTTATATACCTGGAAGTAGTTTAAAAGGAGTTTGCAGACAGGTGGCTTTTTGGAATTTGGTTGATGGAAAAAATTTTTCTGAAAATGAACTTGAAAATTTTCAGAAGAAATTTTACGGAGAGTTAGCAATTGATAATGAAGACATGCTTGTCTATCAACTCCTTTTTGGTGCTCAGGATTTTAAGGGATTACTTTTATTTCTTGATGCGTATCCTGAATGTGAAAATAACCAAAAAATATTTATACTTGATGTGATGAATCCGCATTACAGTAGTTATTACGGAGATAAAGATGGAAAAATTCCCCCAGCAGATTGGGAAAATCCAACTCCAATATTCTTTTTAACAGTAAAGGAAGGTGTTAAGTTTAGATTTGTTGTTTTATTTGATAAATGGAGATGGGAGAAAATAAAAAATGATGGTATATATATAACTAAAGATAAAAAGAAGTATTTAATTGTAAATAAAGAAAATACTGAAAATAAAAAAGATATAGAAAATGATAATGAAAAAATATTAAAAGTAAATTTACCAGTTGAACAATTTGAGAATATATTAGAAAATGAAGGCTTTTTTAATAATATTTTAAAACAAGCATTATCATTTTACGGAGTAGGTTCAAAGACAAGGTTGGGCTATGGAAGTTTTAAAGTATAGTATAAAGCAAAATGAAAAAATGGTTTTGCTTGAGTTCGAGCTACAGAGAAACTTAGCCCCAGATGATTTGAAGAATATAAAGTTACCTGATCCAGTTAAAGAAGGTTTTTCTCATAAACTATTAATTTTATCGGGTCGAGGGCCAATTTGGCTTTATGCTTTTATGGTGCATTATTTTCATCCAGTAAGGGCTATCGCAATTTTTGATCCCCGCCTTGATGGAGCTGTGGTGGTGGAAAGCCACAGCAATGAATTTAATGTTGGGAAGGTATTGAAATATGAAAATATTATTTGAAGTTTGGGGAAATTATAAAAAATGGAGAAAAGTTAATTATTTATTTAATGGGAAAAATAAAGAAAGCGAAACTAGTTTGCAGATACTTTATGAAGATATAAAACCTGACAAAGTTTTTATAATTCTTTCAGATACTCTTATTGATAATTTTGTATCAAATTCAAAAGACATGGGGTATATAGATTTTATATATAGAATAAAAGAGGATATTTTGAATTTTGTTAATAATGAAATTTTACAAAAAGAGAATTTATTAGTAATACCAGGGGTTGGTAGTTTTGAAAAATCTGAATTTAAAGGTAATCCAAATAATTTTTTTTATATATTATATTATGAAGTTGTTAAAAAAATTAATGAATTATTAGAAAAAAAATCAGAAAGTAATGAAAAAATAAATCGGATTGATGTTTATCTTGATATAACTCATGGAATAAATTATATGACACTTATGGCATATAGAGTTTTAAAAGAAATATTTAGTATAATTTCATTTTTTTATAATATTAAATTTATTGTTTTAAATAGTGATCCAGTAATTGGTAGTAATGTTAATCAAGTAAATATAAATAAAATTGAAAATGTTAATTTATCTCCTCAGTTTAATTTTTATAAATTTAAAGGTTATAATCTATTACTTCCATTTGGTGAAATTGATGATACTACAAAAAAGGATATTGGAAAACAAATTAAAGATATTGAGAATAACAAAAAAGAAATAATTGATAATTCTTATGTTTTTGGAGGATCTTTTCAAAATGCATTATTACCTTTTATCTATTATTTGTTTCCAGATGTAAATAAATTAGAAGAATTTATAGATAAAATTATTGGTTTTTTTAAAGAAAAATTATTAATTGAAAATAAAGATTTAAATAAAATTTTTATTGTTCAACAAGTTGAAATTCAACCTTTATTTCATTCTATATTGCAGATATTTTTATTAACTAAATTGTTATTCAAAAATTACAATATACAAAAAAAATATGAAATTGATAAAGAAGAGATTAATAGTTTAAAAGAATTATTTAATTATAATAGGACATTAAAGATGAGATTAAATAAAGAGTTAGATAAAATAAGAGATATAATGAATATAGAAAATGAATATAAGGACTATGGTTTTTATGTTTTGAAAAATGAGTATAAAGAAGAAGATAAAATTGATGATAGAAATCTTTATGCTCATTGTGGTTTTGCATACACAATTATACAGATAAAAAAGGTTAATGAAAAAATTTTTATAAAAATAAAGGATAGTGTATTAGATAATATTTATAAAAAAATTTCAAATAATTTATTAAAAGGAGAATAATATGCCCAATTTAAACCAAATAAATTATAGTCTCAAACTTAAAGCTCTTCTTCACGATCCAGTTCATAAAATATGGGCTATGGGTAATAAAGAAAAGATAGAGCTTCAGCATCAAAAAGAAATTCAGGCAGATAAATGGCATGAAAAGGTAGCTGAAGATCTCTTTAGATTTATTTTAGAAGATGATTTAAAAGATGATAAAATTGAAATAGCAGATATATTATCTTCTTCAATTTCAAGAATTGTTGTTGCACCTCAATTAAAAGATGAGACTAAAAGGCAGGAGTTTAATGAAGATGCTGCAGTTTTTCTTGAGGATGCAAAATATATTGATCCATTTTCTGGAAATAAAATTGATATTGGCTTTCCAAAAAATCAAGATGAAGTAAAAAATATTTTTGAAAAAATTGGGGAATTAGATTTTTCAAGTCAACAAGAAAGATCAAGGCTTTCTTTTTTATTTCTTTGGCGTTTTTTAACAGAAACTTTTCCATGGGTAAATACACATCCAGCAGATTCAAGAGCACCAAATCATTCTATATATGATCATTTAGTTCAAACATCTGCTATTGCTGCTTGTATTGATATAGATAAACCAGCATTTTTGATTTTTACATTAACCCCTGTTCAATCTTTTATTGAGAAAGCAAGAAAAACCTCTGATCTTTGGTCTGGCAGTTATTTACTTTCATATTTGATATATAAGGCTATTGAAGTTGTAATGGAAAATTATGGTCCTGATCATATTATCTTTCCTAATCTTTTATGTCAACCACTGGTTGATAAGTGGTTGGATGAAAAGTTTAAAAATAAATTTAAAATATTTGAAAAAGAAAACTGGTATAAAATGTTCAAAAATAACATTAATTCATTTGAAAAACTTACAGTTGCAAACTTTCCAAATAGATTTTTGGCAATTGTACCTTATAAAGAAGCAAAAGAATTAGCCCAAAAATGTCAAGAATCGATAGAAAAAGTTATAGAGGAATTTTTAAACAAATTAACAGAAGATATAAGTAATATTTTTCTAAATGAAAATAAAAATAAAATTAAAGAAAATATAATCTCTTTCTTTAAAACTTATTGGGTTGTTGTTCCTTGGTATAAGGATTATTTTGCAAATGTAGATGCTATTATTAATGAATACAAAAACCTTGTTTGTGAAAATGATTTGCTTAAACTAATAGAAATTATTAAGTCCAATCCTTACTATAGCAGTGCTAATGCTGGTAATGCCTATTCTTTACTTGTAGAACTTACTGAAAGATTTTTGGCTTCCCGTAAAATGATAAAAGATTTTGTTGTTATAAAACCTCAGACTGGGGAGAAATGTCATTTATGTGGAGAGTATGATATAATTCCTTTAGAAAATAGATGGGAATCTCTTGTTCAAAAGCATTATGTTTCTGAGAATGAAAGACTTTGTGGAGTTTGTCTGTTTAAGAGATTGCTACCTGATATTATGAAGATTGAACTTGGACTGAAGGATAAAATTCGATTCCCATCAACATCTGATATGGCAACTGTTAAATATAAATCAAGACGTAGTGATGATTTAATAAATAGTTTTATTCAAAAATATAATGAAATTTTTTCTAATACTAAACCAGCAGAAATAAAAAGTGTTCCAGCTTTGAAAGGTCATAAACTTTATACCATTGATGGTCAATGGTTAATGGAGTCTTCATATAGAAAAGAGTATTTAAAAAATGAAGTTGGAATAACTATAGAAGAAAGTAAACTCGAAGGTATGAAAAAATTTTTGAAAGATAATGAAATTAATCCACCCACTTACTACGCTATTCTTGCCATGGATGGGGATAACATGGGAAAATGGCTTAA
>Ga0308398_1000883_pt1 | contig 17646 bp, 11 predicted proteins | sample Hotspr20SampleT9_FD_202360 | JGI IMG/M metagenome (GOLD analysis project Ga0308398, IMG submission 202360) | Hot spring phototrophic mat microbial communities from Mushroom Spring, Yellowstone National Park, Wyoming, United States - 20051001_T9 ...
AGCGATAGGAGATGACTGGATGCTTATCACCGCAGGCACGATGGATAAGTACAACACCATGACTGCCAGCTGGGGCATGATGGGCGTGCTGTGGGGAAGGGATGTCTGTGCCTGCTTCATAAGGCCGGTGAGGTATACATATGAATTTATTGAAAAATCAGAATACTTCACACTCTCATTTTTTGAAAAAAGCTATAAGAATGCGCTTGCGTTTTGTGGTTCAAAATCAGGCAGAGATTACGACAAGGCAAAGGAAACAGGTCTTACTCCAAGACCTCTCGAGCAGGGTGTGTTTTTTGATGAAGCCAGGCTGGTATTGCTTTGCAGGAAGATATATTTTGATGATTTTAAACCTGCACATTTTATTGATCCCGCCATTGAAGCAAATTATCCTGACAAGGATTATCACAGGATGTACATTGGAGAGATTGTCAAGTGCTATGAAGTGGAGTGAGTGCTGCGATTTAATAATTAGCCTGAATGGGGGTCATGTTTTCAATATTAATGGAAAGCTATAGATTTAGAAGGACTAAAAAAGTTATAAATTTTTTCGGGAGGCTGGGGATGATAGCTAATATTTCCCTGGCTTGCTTTATAGCAATGTTTATTCCGGTAATAATTATAGGAAATGTTATGTACAAAAGCTCTGTGGATCTTGCTTTTGAGAAAACAGTGAGTTCTTCCAGGCAGCTCATGCACAGTGCAAAAACAGACATAATAAAAAGAGCGGAAATAGCACGCAAGGTGGCTGCTAAAATCTCTCAGCAGCCTCAGATAATCAATTACCTCCAGGCTAAAGAGTTTGATACCGAAAGTGAACGTTTTGAAGCTCAGTTTTTTATACAGAACTTTTTGAATTATTCGCTGGATTTCATGCAGTCCGGCATTTGCCAGGTAAGCATTTATTTTTACAATCCATATCAGCAGGAGTATGGATTTTTTTACAGAGCGGAAAGTATTTCACAGTATTTGTGGTATACCCAATTTATGAACAGCAGTAAAGATGAAAAATGGTTTTATCCTTTTAATGCCGCAAAATATGGACATGAAGGATACAAGCAGGGTGATGCTGTTTTCAGGTTCGTTAAAAAAATCAAGACACTTGACAATGAATTGATAGGCATTGCTGTTGTAGATGTATTGGAAGAAGACATGCTCTCTCTTGCAAACATTAATGAAGGGCTGGGAGGAGACCTTTTCTTTGTTCTTGATTTGTCAGGAAATCTTCTTAACCGCTCAGCAGGCTTGTCTTACGGCGAAATGGACAGAATCAGAAAAAATATTAATTCTTCCAAAGATTCGTTTATACTGGATGGCAATGTATATACTTATGAAATTTTGAAACCCCTTGAACTGATCCTTGTTTTGAGAAAATCTCTTTCAGAGTTCAAAGAAACCACATATAGAAATCTTTACAGGCTTCTTTTCGGTGTTTTTGCGGGATTTGTTTTTGTGGAAGCAGTTATAATTTTTATTATCAAGTGGAATTTCAGCAGGATTAAAAAAGGCATAAACATCCTTAATGTAGCTGTTAAAGGTAAATTTAACATCAGGATACCTGAAGGCTACGATGACGAAACAGGAAAAATTTTGCGTGATATGAATGATGTAATATCAATACTTGGGGAAAATGTCGAGTCTCTGATAAAAAAGGAAACTGCTCACAAGGATGCCCAGCTTACTGCACTGCAGTTTCAAATTAATTCTCATTTTATATACAACACCATTGACTCATTCAGGATGAGGCTTGAGCTTCAGAAAGATTATGAGCTTGCTGACGCCATTTCTTTCTTTGGCAAAATGATTAGATATAATGTAAGCAATACGGCAAAATTCGTTACCTTAAAAGAAGAAACAGAATACGTGGAGAAATACTGTCTTATACAAAAAATACGCTATGGGGATAAAATTCATATATCCATTGATTTGCCTGATAATTTAAAGAATTACAAAATAATGAAGTTCATGCTTCAGCCTATTGTGGAAAACAGCTTAAAGCATGGTTTTGATGGTGAAAATCTGCTTGCTATAAAAATATGGTTTGAGATAAAATCCGGAAGCATGCTGATTTATGTTGAAGATAATGGCATGGGCATCAACCCTAAACATCTGCAAAAGCTAAACTACAAATTCAAATATTCGGCGCCGTTTGGATATACAAATTACAGCTCGGCTGCCAATTATGAAAAAGAGCAGTTTTCAAGCTCAAAAGTAAATAATATTGGTCTTGATAATATAAACAATAGAATAAAGCTTTTCTACGGAGAGCAATATTATATAAAACTTGACAGCATGCAGGGCAAATACACAAGAACAATTATTACAATACCATATATCGTTTAAATCAGACTTAGTATGTTTTCTACAATTCCAACACGTATTTATAATAATAATTGTGCTAAATCAACAAAAAGTTATGATAGTGAAATAAAAGTTAAAAAAGTGAAATTAAAATAAATGCTATTTATTGGTATAATTATATTGCAGGCTACTTATTGGTATAATTAAATTGTTGCGTTTGCAGTTCAAATCTTAATTTCTATGTTTTATATTTTTAGGTTTGGTTCATGCTAGCCGGTATAGCGATTTGATGTGTGGCTTTATAAAATGCCAGTATATATACAAATAAATAGTTATAAAATTTATTGAATTTGTTTGTCAGGTTATTGCAATACAATAAGAGGTGAGAAAATGTATAAAATTCTTGTTGTTGACGATGAGCCTTTGATTTGCGACGGACTTAGATCACTTCTGGAACGTGTCGACGATGAGCGTGTGAGTTTTGTTGAGACATCCATTCATCCTGTGAGGGCTCTTGAAATGATGTATGAAAATTGCTACGACATAGTTTTTACAGATATTAGAATGCCTGAGATTGATGGTCTTGAACTTATGAGGAGGGTGCAAAACAGGCTGGGTGATACAAAGTTTGTGGTTTTGAGCGGATATGACGATTTTAAATATGTAAAAGAAGCATTTAAACTCGGCGTGCAGGATTATTTGCTAAAACCTGCGGAATATGAAGAAGTAAAAAATGTGCTCCGCAAAACGCTGGATACTTTGCAAAAGGAGAAATACAATCTTTATGACGGAAACAATTTAACACACAATTATTCGAAATTGGTTGCGGAAAATCTTCTGAACAGATATGTGTTTGGATGTGAAGATGATGCCGGCAAAATGCTCGCGGAAATAATTAAAAATCCGCCTTTAAGTATGACTAAGAAGTATTTTTCAGCAGCGTCTTTTTATTTCGTTCCTGTTTCTAATGAGCCTGGCAGACAGTCTTTTGAAAAAGAGCATGTTATATACGAGGGCAAGCTCGCCAAAACGGCATTCTTTAATGACGATATAAATATTTTTTATTTCACCGGCATTAATAACGAGCTTGCTTTTATGGTAAATTGCGATGATGAAGAAAAATGCCTGCAATGGGCAAATAAGTTGCTTTTTAACTTTATTAAAAAATATGGAAATAAAGGCTGGTGCGGATTGAGCTCCTTTTCTGAAGATATTCTTGATATAAGAAGGATGTACAAAGAGGCATCTGAAACACTTGAAAACAGAATTTTTCTGAAAGAAAGCGGAGTTATTGAGTATAAACCTGCCAAGCATTCATACTCCAAATGTTTAAATGATGAATTTGCAAAATATAAGGAACATATTGCTTCCTTGAATATAAATGATGCCCTTAATTTGCTCGACGCCGTTTTTTCTGATCAAAACGCGCATAATTATGGTTTAAGACAGTACAAAAAGTTTTATCAGAATGTTTTGAATGCAATTTCTGACATATATTACAATAATTCTGATGACCAGGGACTTTTGCAAGATTATAAGGATTTTTCAACATTTGTTTTTCTTGGGGATATAAGGATGTATCTTAAGTCTCATACGATTAACGCAATTAATTTTCTTAAAGATAAAAACAAAGAAAGATCTGCAGTTGAAAAAGTTAAGAAGTATGTAGAACAAAATATATCAAAAGATATTGATATGGCTTTTGCAGCCAACCTTGTAAATATGAGCTATACATATTTCAGTTCCCTTTTCAAGAAGGAAACAGGCATGACTTTTTCGCAGTATGTTACAAAAGTAAAGATGGAAAAAGCGATGGAGCTTTTAAATGAATGTTCTTACAAGATTAATGAGATTGCTTCTGTTGTTGGGTACGACAACCCCAAACACTTTTCCAGGGCTTTCAAATCATATTTCGGCATTACCCCTACCGAATTCAGGGACAGTATTGGGATAACAGCATAGACGGAATTTTATCATATTCCTGAAAATACAATAACCTTAAATTTTGGTACCAAATCGTAAATTATGGTACCTTCTTTTAAGCCAATATATAATATACTATAACCAGGGGATGTGCAATCTATACAAATATTTTGCATTCTCTGCCTGGTTTTTTGTATATTGTTGTATAACTCAAGATTATTTCCTAACATCTTTTGGGGGGTGCGATAGGTTGAAAAAGGCAATATCTGCAATATTATCCATAGTTATTATATTCCAGTGCTTGTTTGTTGTTCAGGCTGATGCTGCTCAAAAAAGCCGCAAAAAGGTTAATTTTTTATTTGATTCTTTAAGCAAGGAAAACAGTTATGAAGCATATCTTAAAAGATATGAGGGAAGTGCCAGACCTGACAGGGAGATCATAATATATGGATCAGACTACAGCAAATCTTCAGACGCTAAGCTTGAGATTCTTAAAAACTTCGAAGGCTCACGCCGTGATGTTTTAAAATGGAATGATTCAGGTTTTGTAGAATGGGAAGTGTACATACCTGAAACGGGTTTATATAATATGGCTCTCAGATATTATCCTATAGAGGGAAAGAGCTCGGCTATAGAACGTGAAGTTCTTATAGATGGTGAGAGACCTTTTTACGAAGCAAGAAATATAACTTTTACAAGAGTTTGGAAGGACAGAGATGAAATAAGAAGAGATAATCAGGACAACGACATCCGTCCCGGACAAACAGAAAGCCCCATGTGGCAGGAAGAGGTTTTTAAGGACACTGAAGGGTTGCATATGGAGCCTTTTACTTTTTACTTTTCTCAAGGCAAGCATACTATCACGCTTAATGCTATCAGAGAACCTGTTGTGATAGATTATATTAAGATCTATCAGCATGAAAAACCCAGACCTTATGAAGAAGTTTATAAAGAATATCAAGAAAAAGGATACAAGCCTGTGTATGATATTAGCAGGAAAATACAGGCAGAAAGAGCTTTTAGAAAATCTGACCCTACATTATATCCGCTTTTTGACAGAAGCAGTCCTTTAATGGAGCCATATAGTCCAAGAAAGATAAGGCTCAATGCCATTGGCGGAAACAACTGGAACAAAAGCGGGCAATGGATAAGCTGGACTTTTAATGTTCCTCAAGACGGATTATATAAAATTGCCATAAAATATAAGCAGGATATTGTGCTGGATGTACCGGTAACAAGATCTATTGAAATTGACGGCAAAGTTCCTTTTGCGGAGCTTGAGAGAGTTCAGTTTTTGTATGATACTGGATGGCAGGCCAGGATACTCGGAAAAGATGACAAGAATCCATATTATGTATATTTGGAGCAAGGCGAACATACTATAAAAATGGAAGTAAATATAGGTGAAGTTTCAAGAATTATTAGAACTATAAGGCAGTGTGCCGTTGACCTTTACCAGCTTTATACCAAGATTATCATGATAACAGGTCCTGAGCCGGATAAACTTAGAGATTATCAGCTAGATTTGAGAATAGAAGGAATAGAAGATATTTTAAGGCAGAACGCAGCTATTATATCTTCCCAGTCTGAAGAGCTTAGAAATATTTCCGGAAGCAGAATAAGCAGAGCTGCTATGCTTGATACTGTATCAAGGCAGCTTGTGAGCCTTGCGGACGATATTGACACGATGCCGCAAAGATTAAATACTTTCAAGGATAACCTTACAAACCTTAGTACATGGCTTCTCACTGCAATGGAGCAGCCATTGACTCTGGACTATATAGAATTCCTGCCCGAAAACGCACCTGCTCCAAGAGCAAAGCCTAACGTGTTTGAAACATTGTCGCACTTGCTGGCTTCTTTCTGGGCATCGTTTACCACTGATTATTCCAACATAGGCAATGTATATGATGATTCACAGGGAAAAGCAGATGTTCTAAAGGTATGGGTGCTTACAGGCCGTGACCAGGCTGATACTGTTAAAGCAATGATAGATGATGATTTTACTGCACGCACAGGTATAAATGTGAATCTCAACATACTTCAGAACGAAAATGTGCTGCTGTTTTCAACAGCTTCGGGGCAGGGGCCTGATGTTTCTCTAAATATGTCCAGGACACTCCCGGTTGATTATGGTGTAAGAGGAGCGCTTGTAGATCTTAAAACATTGCCCGGCATTGAGGAAGTTCTCAAACGCTATATGCCTACGGCAACTGTGCCATATGAATACAACGGAAGTTTGTATGCGCTTCCCCAACAGCAGAGTTTTCCTATGTTGTTTTACAGAAAAGATATTTTGAACGAAGTCGGTATTGGCATCCCGGAAACATGGGATGATGTCTACAATATGATAGCTGCTCTCCAGGAAAGAAATCTTCAATTTGGAGGCGGGCAGGCGCCAGGTAGAGCATTGGGACAAGGTCAGTCTATAGACTTGTCCGGAGGCGGGTTCGAACTTTTCAACGCGTTTCTGCTTCAGCTTGGCGGATCGTATTATTCGCCGGATGCCAGAAGAACGGAACTGGACAGTCCTATCGCGCTTGAAGCTTTCAAAAAATGGACCAGTTTGTACACCAATTATGGATTGCCGCAATATTACGATTTTTACAATAGATTCAGAACCGGTGAGATGCCTGTAGGTATCGCCAACTATACGATGTACAATATGCTTTCTGTTGCCGCACCCGAAATAAAAGGTCTTTGGGATTTTGCGCCTCTGCCCGGCACTGTTGATGAAAAAGGCAATATTATAAGGACAATTGGCGGAGCGGGTACTTCCAACGTAATTCTTAAATCTTCAAAAAATATTGATAAAGCTTGGGAATTTCTGAAGTGGTGGACCAGCAAGGAAACGCAGGTTCGTTATGGAAGGGAGCTTGAAGCTCTGATGGGACCTGATGCAAGATATGACTCTGCAAACTTTGAGGCAGTATCAAATCTCCCATGGCCTGCCCAGGATTACAAAAAACTCAGGCAGCAATGGCAGTATGTAAGAGAGATACCGGTTATACCGGGAGGATATTATATAAGCAGACATCTTGAAAATGCCTGGAAGGAAGTTGTATTTAATGGTGAAATTCCAAGAGATATTTTAAATAAATATGTACGTGAGATTAACAAAGAAATCACCAAAAAACGCATAGAATTCGGACTTGAGGATTAAGGGGGGATTTGGTATGCAAACTCAGACAGGGCTTTCAGTCAGCAGCAATGCTGCAGCCAGACCGGATTTTTCGCAAAAGCTTCAAAGATTGTGGAGAGATATGAAAAAGAATAAGGCTATGTATGGTCTTATGGCTCCATATATGATATTGTTTACACTTTTTACTGTTTTGCCTGTTGCAACTTCGATATTCCTCAGCTTCACATATTATAATATCATTGAACCTCCCAGATTTATAGGATGGGAGAACTACAAGCTTCTTTTGCTTGACGACGATGTATTTCTGATAGCAGTTAAAAATACACTTATGTTTGCTTTTATCACAGGACCGCTGAGCTATTTTGGAGCTCTGCTTCTTGCCTGGTTTATCAATGAGCTTAAACCAAAGGTTAGAGCTGTAGCAACGTTGTTGTTTTATGCTCCTTCAATTTCTGCCAATGTTTTCTTTATATGGACATATATTTTCCAGGCAGACTCATATGGTTTTGTAAACAGTTCTCTTATGAGGCTTGGAATAATTAAAGAACCTGTGGCATGGCTTCAAAAGCCCGAATACAATCTTTACATTATCATGCTTGTCGCATTGTGGATGAGCCTGGGCACAGGATTTCTGGCGTTCATAGCAGGTTTTCAGAATATCGACAAAACTTTATATGAAGCAGGTGCTATCGACGGGATAAAGAACAGATGGCAGGAACTGTATTTGATTACACTTCCGTCTATGGCCCCACAGCTTGTTTTTGCAGCAGTATTGCAGATTGCGGCATCTTTTGCGGTAAGCGATGTGGCAGCACAGCTTGCAGGATTCCCAAGTCCGCTGTATTCTGCACATACAATAGTGCTTCACATGGTTGACTATGGAAACATTAGATATGAAATGGGATATGCTTCTGCAATTGCTGTAGTACTGTTTTCTATAACAGTTGCGTTCGGTCAGTTTGCCAGAAGAGTTATCAAAGCTGACTGATTATCGACAGAATATTAGGGGGTGTTTGAATGCCGGTTAAAATTTATAGATCCATTTGGGGAAATATATTCATTTTCATATTCCTTGGTTTACTTGCTTGTTTTATGGCTCTGCCGCTTGTGTTTACGATTTCCATGGCATTTAAACCTATAGATGAGCTGTTTCTTTATCCTCCAAGGTTTTTTGTTATGAAACCTACTTTAAAAAATTTCAGAGACTTGTTTTCAATAATGGGAAATTCACTCGTGCCTTTCACGCGATTTTTGTTCAACAGCATCATCATAGGCGTAATTGGTACGGTGGGACATGTAATAATTGCTTCAATGGCTGCGTATCCTCTTGCAAAAAAGAAATTTCCAGGCAGCACAATCATATTTCAGATAATCGTTTTGTCTCTTATGTTTAATGCATATGTTACCGGTATACCCAGATTCGTTATTTTATCAAAACTTGGATGGCTAAACGATTATAAGGCGCTTATATTGCCCGGCGTGGCATCTTCGTTGGGCTTGTACCTAATGCGCCAGTTCATGACACAGGTTCCCGATGCATATATAGAATCTGCAAGAATAGAAGGCGCCGGTGAATTCAGAACATTATGGTATGCGGTAATGCCTCTTGTCAAGCCTGCATGGCTTACGCTTTCTTTGCTTTCGTTTATAGGATTCTGGGGTGATACGGGTTCGCCTGCTCTTTATATCACTAATGAAGCTCTTAAAACGCTTCCTCTTGCTCTATCGTATATACAGGCAGGAGGTATTGCCAGAACAGGAGCTACAGCTGCAACAGGGCTTCTTATGATGATTCCTCCAATATTGTTTTTTATACTGAGCCAGAGCAGCATGATCGACACTATGAAGACTGCAGGTCTTAAAGAATAACGTGATGGAATGGGGTGAATCAGTCGATGAAAGCAAATACAAAAACTTTTCTCAAACCAAATAAGAAAATTATATTAAGCTGGATGATTGTTTTATTTATATTTATACTGTCAAATCAGATTTCATATGCTGCAATACCTTACTATAACTATAGCTACGATTTTACTGGAAATCCTGTTCCGGGACCTGCGGGCTATATTCCTGAAAGGGTTGTAAAAGGACAGGATATGGGTTGTGGAGCATTGAAAAATCCAATGGATTTATTTGTTGCTCATGACGGTAGGATTTTTATAGCAGATACAGGAAACAACAGAATTGTAATTCTAAATAAATATTTTAAATTTATTAGAGAAATATCTGTTTTTTCAAACAACGGAAAGGAAGATTCTTTAAAATCTCCTCAGGGTGTTTATTGTACGGAATCAGGGGATGTATATGTAGCTGATACTGATAATGCCAGGGTAGTCGTCTTTGACGAGTATTATAATTTTAAAAGAATTATTGGTAAACCTGAGGCTGAGGTCATTCCAAAGAATATTGTTTACAGGCCTCAAAAAATAGCAGTGGACAGGATGGGCAAAATCTATGTTGTAGCTGAAAACATGCTTGAAGGTATTGTTGAATTTAGCGCAGGAGGGGAGTTCAACAGATTTTTCGGTGCTACTCCTGCTACAAATAACCCTATAGAAAGATTTTGGCGTATGTTTTACACCAGGGAGCAGAAGAAAAAAGCAGTGCTGTTCCTTCCTACAGAATATACCAATCTTACTATAGATGAATATGGATTTGTGTATGCTACGATCAAGAACAAGCGATTTGATCAGATCAAAAGATTGAATTCCGCAGGCAAGAATATAATAAGGCATGATGGATTTTTTGCGGATGCTTTCGGAGAGCGTGTATCAAATAGGGTGTCCCCTCAATTTGTTGACATATCAGTCAGCTCAAATGGCAATTATTATATATTGGATAATTTCAGCGGAAGAATATATGAATATAATGCATCCGGAGATATGCTGTTCATTTTTGGCGGAATAGGTGATCAGGTAGGGTTGTTTATTAATCCGATTGCAGTGGAACAGTGGAAAGACAAGATTTTTGTCCTTGATGAATCAAGAGGTGAAATAACAATCTTTTCTACAACTGATTTTGGCAAATATGTTTCGGAAGCCAACAATCTTTACATGGATGGGAAATATATAGATGCTTTGGAGCCATGGCAGAAAGTATTGAGGATGAATGCAAATTACAGGCTTGCATATATAGGAATAGGCAATGCCTACTACAAGCTTGAGAATTATAAAGAAGCCATGAAATATTTTGAGCTTGCAGGATATAGAAGAGGTTACTCAAAAGCATTCAAAGAATACAGGACAGAGGTTTTAAGAGATAATTTCTCATGGTTTGTAAGCGCAATCATACTGCTCATTATTGGTTTCAAACTATTGTTTAAAGCTTTTAAGAAATTTGCTGTTTCTTTAAACAACTAACAAGGTAGGGGGTTATAGAATGCAGGAAACATTGCAAACATTTAAATATGGATTTCATGTGATATTCCATCCTTTTGACGGTTTCTGGGAACTTAAGCATCACAAAAAGAATACTTCGTCTGCAGCTTTGATTTGGCTGTTTTTGGTGAGCTTGGTGACTATAGCAAGAATACAGTTTTCAAGTTTTGTCTTTGGAACTACAGTGAAAGAAGAAACCAATATATTGCTAAATGCTTTGATAAATGTTGTTATTGTAGGTGCGTGGACAGTTATGAACTGGGCGCTAAGCACTCTTGCAGATGGGAAAGCCACAATGAAGCAGATCTGGGTGGCAACAATATATGCTCAGATTCCCATAGTGCTTCTGCAAATTCCCATAATATTATTAACCCATGTTCTAACCGCGGAGGAAGGCGTTTTTATAATGCTTCTCTACAACATTGCACAGCTCTGGTTCTATGCGCTTGTTCTTATTGGCAATATAACCATACAGGATTATACGATGACGAAGACAGTAATAATGGCGTTGCTTACATTTGCAGGTATAATAGCGGCTGTGTTCCTTCTTTCGGTTCTTATGAGTGTTTTGATGCAGCTATATAGATTTTTTGCAACAATTTATGCTGAAATAATGTTTAGCTTCTAGCAGGGGGTGTTGAGATATGTTGAAAAAATGTGCAGCGTTGATTCTTTCCATTGTAATAGCAGTTTTAGCCTTGCCATGTGGTTTTCAAACAGCTCATGCAGCACCTGCCGGGTATGAGCTTATAGTTAAAAACAGCAATTATGCCATGTATTATAATAATTCTACCGCTGATGTAATGATAGAGGATATAAAGACGGGAAAGACATGGACAACGATTCCCACAGAATGGGAAGAAGACCCCATTAAGACAGGTATGAGATTCAACATGGCTTCACATATTATCCTGACATATTTTGAATTTAAGTCAGAATTAGAAGATAATGTTCTTGTTAAGACTGTAAATTCATACAATTCAAGTTTTAAAAATGGTTCCTATGAAATGCAGAAAATTCAAGACGGCATCAGAATAGTTTACCAGTTTGCGTCTCAGCAGATTACAGTGGCTATTGATTTTATACTTAAAAATGATGGCTTGAAGGTAACTGTACCTGTTGATTCGATAATAGAAGAAGGGTTTAATAAAGTTGCTGAAATCAGGGTATTGCCGTTTTTTGGAGCTGCAAAGCCATCAGACAACGGTTACGTATTTTTCCCTGACGGTTCAGGTGCAATAGCTGAAACAGGCAATAATTTTGGAATGACTAATGAAGTGAGACTCCCTATTTATGGATGGGATGCTTCAAACCCAATATATAAGCTGCCTCCAAACACTGAAACTGCCAGGATGCCTGTGTTTGGAGTAAAAAAGAACGATACCGCATTGTTTGGCATTATTGAAGATGGAGACGGTTATTCTTGTGTATATGCCGGGGTTAGCAATGCGACAAGTTCATATTTCAGAGCATATCCAAGCTTTATATATAGAGATCTGCATCAGTTTATCCTGTTTGAAGGTGTTTCAATGGATTCCCAAAATCCAAGAGCGATAAGCGAAAGATTCAAGTCAAGGATTTCAAAGTCCACATTGTCAGCCGATATGACGGTGAATTATTATTTCCTGACAGGCAATGACGCTTCATACAGCGGTATGGCAAAGGTTTACAGGGAATATCTTATTCAAAAAGGTCTTAAAAAGAATATTGACAGAGGCGATGATTTTGTTGTGACTCTGCTGGGTTCTCTTAAAATGAAAACAACATTTCTCGGCATACCTGTTACTTCTGTCAAGCCGCTTACCAGATTTTCTGAAGCTTCCAGAATTATTCAAGATCTTAAAGATAAAGGCATTGAAGATATAAGTATCAGATATATCGGGATTGATTCAGGCGGATACATGGATACGGTAACAAGTACGCTGAAACCGGAAAGAAAGCTTGGCGGCGCAAGCGGGCTGAGAAATTTCCTTAAATTTGCATCTGATAATTCTGTAGATGTTTATATTGATGGACAAATTATTGAAATAAACAGAAGCGGAAACGGTTTTAAAGTTAACAGAGATGCAGCCAGAATGATAAACAATGCTCTTGTGCTCAAATGGGAATGGAATGTTATAAATGGCAAAAGGGACAGAACTTATCCTCCGTCGATGTATACATCGCCTGCTTCTATATTCAAATATTTTGACAAGTTTCTGGCAAGCATAAATAGATTCAAGATTGATGGAATGTCTTTGTCAAGCATAGGGGATAGCCTGTATTCGGAACATAGAAAAAATAAATTATATTATAGAGACAAAACAATGCAGGTATTTAAAGATGTTCTTCAAAAGGCATCAGAGAATAAAAAGGTTCTTGTAACAGGTGGAAACGCATATGCTTTGCCATATGCATCAATGATTGTGGAAATGCCGCTTGAAAACAGTTTTTATAGAATTGCAACTGACCGTGTTCCTTTCATGCAGATGGTTCTGCATGGGTATGTGCCTTATGCAGGTTTACCTATGAATTTGAGCAGCAATGACGTTAAAGAATTTCTCAAAATGTTGGAATACGGAGCTCTGCCTCATTATGAATGGATATATGCAGATTCTTCTGTAATGAGAAGATCAAGATATAACGAGCTGTTCTCAGGCAATTATAAATCATGGATTGACAGGGCTGCTGAGATTTATAAGGAAATGAAAGAAATCTACAAAGATATTTATGATAAGGCCATGATTTCACATGAGCGTTTAGGACAGGGTGTTTATAAAACGACATATGAAAACGGAGTTTCGATAATTGTAAATTATAATGATGCGGATTTCTACATGAGTGGTGTAAGCGTAAAAGGCAATAATTATCTGGTGCTTAAGGAGGAGTTGAGATGACAGTACGAAGCATGCCTCTTGAAAGAAAACGGGCTATAGCAGGAAGGATGTTTGTATATCCCTGGGTTGTTGGTTTTTTGATATTTTATCTCAGACCGCTTATAATGTCCATATACTTTACCTTGTCTGATATTGCGGTTACGAAAGATGGATTTGTAGTAAAATATTCAGGTTTTAAGAACTATGTTAATTTGTTTGTATCAGATCAGAATTATGTAAGAAATCTTATTACATCGCTTGTGGTGATGCTGCAGCAGGTTCCTTTGATATTGATATTTAGCTTGTTTGTTGCTGTAATACTTAACCAGGAATTCAGGGGAAGATTCATAGCAAGAAGTGCGTTTTTCCTGCCGGTTGTTCTTACTTCCGGTGCACTTGTTTATGTTTTGATGGGCGATTTGTCTGCGCAGCATACAGGAGGTCAGTTTACAGGCGGAGCTGCTGCAGATGCCATGCCCATGATTTCTAATCTTGATTTTGGAGGATTGCTGCTTTCAATATTTGCTACCAACGACAATCTTTACCCTGTAGTTAGATTCATTGTTGAGATAATGGATCAGGTATTTATTATAATTTGGAAGTCAGGAGTGCAGATTCTTATTTTCCTCGCAGGCCTTCAGTCCATAAATTCTTCAGTATATGAAGCCGCGGATGTTGAGGGTGCAACGGGATGGGAGAAATTCTGGAAAATCACGTTCCCGATGATATCGCCTATAATTGTAGTAAATGTAGTATATACAACTATCGATTCCTTTACAGATTATAATAATGCCATGTTGAGAAATATTGTTGATACGACTTTCAGAAACGGACTATATGCATACGGTTCTACTATGGCATGGGTATATTTCATATTTGTTATTGCGGTGGTTTCTATTATCATTGCATTAATCTCAAGAAATGTTTTCTATATGAATGACTAGGGGGTGCCGGAATGTTTACAGGCGAAATTTCACAAAAATTAAACAATCTTTATGTGCGTGCCAATGAGTTTTTTGTAAATTTAAAAGAAAATGACAGGATAAAGAGATTGCAAAAATATACGAAGTCATCATATTGGAAAAAAGCGGGATGGTCTTTTACAAGAGCTATACTTTTGCTTGGACTGTTATTTGTGCTTATTTACCCGCTCCTGTTTGTTATTGTGACCAGTATAAAATCACTTGATGACATGTATAATTCAACTGTTGTCTGGATACCCAGACAGCCTACTTTAGAGAATTACAAATTGGTGTGGAAGTATATGAATTACCCTCAGAGCATTAGAAATACCGTATTTTTATCCCTGATAACCACTGTTCTTCAAATTGCAAGTTGCGGGATAATCGGCTATGGTTTCGCAAGGTTCAAATTTAAAGAAAGAAACTTTATTTTTGGATTGGTTGTATTCACAATGATACTTGCCCCACAGGTTTTGATTGTGCCAAATTTCATGCTTTTTAAGAATTTTGACCTTTTTGGATTAATATCTGTTTTTAAACCGGGAGGGATCAACCTCTTAGACTCATTTTGGCCGTTTATTTTACCTTCAATGTTTGGAATGGGTCTTAAGGGTGGCTTGTTCATATACATCTTCAGGCAGTTTTTTAGAGGTATGCCAAAGGAACTTGAAGATGCTGCGTATATTGACGGATGTGGGCCACTGCAGACTTTTATCAGGATCATGCTGCCAAATGCCATACCTGCAATAGTTACAGTATTTTTGTTTTCATTCGTGTGGCATTGGAATGATGTATTTGAACCAAAAGTGTATTTGACCAGTCCGAACCTTTATACACTTGCGATGAAACTGACTGAGATTGACCTGCACGCAATGGGAAGCAGAGATTCATTGCTTAAAGACCCCATTAAAGTACTTCCGCCGAGATATGCAGGTGTAATGTATGTTGTATCCCCGATGCTTCTTCTTTACGCCATAGGCCAGAAATACTTTGTATCGAGTGTTGAGCGTACAGGAATTGTAGGCTAATGAAGGTTGTTAAATAATGTAATAGGACATCAGCCGGTTTCCAATGAAATTTTCCCGAGGAGGTGATGGGAATTATAAGTGGTCAGCTGCAAAACGAAAAAATAATTTAATTATCAAATAACGGAAAACCGGCTTGTTAATAAACTTTTAAATTAATGTTAACTGTCAATCCTAATAATTTATTAAGGAGGAATGGTTTTATGAAAAAATGGTCAAAAGTTATAAGCATTGTTCTTCTTGTTGTGCTCGTATCAGCATCATTGTTTGGATGCGCAGGCAATAAGGATACTTCGTCACCCACTGCCACCCCTGCAGGAGAGGAAGGAAAAGTAATAGAAAAGCCACAGGAGAAACCTACAGATATAGTTCTTCAACCTGATCAATTCAAAGGCAAAAAAGTTACCATATGGCAAAGCTATCCTGATGGAGATGTTTCGCAAGGAGGAAGAAAACGCAGCTTTCTTGAAGGTATTGAAGAATTCAACAAATTAACCGGTGCACAAGTCGAAAAGATTATTATGGCAGATGACCCTGACTATATCAAAAAAGTTGTAACTTCAATTGCAGCCGGTACAGGACCTGATATAGTAGTTGTTCAGCCAGGGGATGTACCTGCATGGATAATCAGAAATTTCCTGCTTCCTATTTCTGACTACGTTGATCTCACTCAAGAAATTCTGTATGGTGAACAGGGACTTTCCAAACCTACGATTGAACGCTTTACATGGAAAGGAAAAGTTTATGGCGTAAACGGTCTGGAACAGAGCTGGAGAATATATTACAACACAGAAATTTTTGAATCAAATGGCCAGCCTGACCCTGCGGAGCTTTACAAGAAAGGCCAGTGGACATGGGACAAATTTATTGAAGTTGCACAGGCTTTGACACTTGACACTGATGGCGACGGCAAGATGGATATCTACGGATTTTCAGCTTTCGGAGCTGATCAGGCAGCAATTTACTCAAATGGCGGTTCATGGACAATACTTGAAAATGGAAAACCTGTATTTGCACCTGACAGACCTGAAGTTATTGAAGGTATCAAATTCTTTAAAGATTTTATACCAAAATATAAGATTATGCCTGAACAGTTCTGGGATCCTAACCCAATGACCATGTTCTATGATGGAAAACTTGCCATGATGTACTGGGGAGCATGGGAAATGAACACTATGGTACAGAAGATGGCAGGCAAATTCAAGATTGCCCCATTCCCTGTAGGTCCTAATAACAAGACAGGAAAATCCAGAGATATAGGTCAGGCCTCAGGACTTGGAATTACCACTTCATCAAAGAATCCGGATGTTGCTGCTACTTACCTCGCCTGGTCATTTGTAACCGACCCCGAACAGGCTAAAATAGCAAGAGAAAATGCAATCAAGAGCTATGGTTCGGAAGATCAGTATAATCTGGCTATTGAAATTACAAAGAATGCATTCCTCGAATGGTCATGGCCTACTCTTAATGAAGTAACAGGCAAGATTAACGGTGCAGACTCAGCCTCCGTTGCACAGGTTGCTGCCGAGCAGAAAGCTGCAGGTCAGGCAATTATAGACAAGGCCCTTTCCGGAGAACTCTTTAAGGAGCTTGAAGAAAAAGAAAAAGCAGCAGCTGAGAAGAAAGAATAAATAGTTCTACCTGAAAAACTAAATAAATAAAAAAATTATACTATACCAAATATTTCAGGATATTTTGATTAAGGCGGACATTGATGTCTGCCTTTTTTGTTTCGGGAAATTATTTTGCTAAAACAGTGATTTGCCTTATCCTCAGCCGGATTGACAGGCTCTGCGGCCTCTGGACAAATATTCTTTCCATTATATGGGTCATATGCGAAAAATGCACCCTTAATGTATATTGATTTTTATGTCTAAAAAAGATAATATTAATAATAAGCAAAAATTGGCTAAAGAGAGGTTTGGAAAATGGAAGCCAGGACACATGAACTATTTAAAAAAATACAGGACAACTATGATGAATTCAGCAAGGGACAGAAAGCTATTGCAAGATTCATAATGAATAATTATGATAAAGCTGCATTTATGACAGCTTCCAGGC
>Ga0308398_1000887_pt1 | contig 17612 bp, 12 predicted proteins | sample Hotspr20SampleT9_FD_202360 | JGI IMG/M metagenome (GOLD analysis project Ga0308398, IMG submission 202360) | Hot spring phototrophic mat microbial communities from Mushroom Spring, Yellowstone National Park, Wyoming, United States - 20051001_T9 ...
CTTCGCAAGTGGGGAAATGGTTTCCCCACCCTGCCCTCTAGAAGAGGCGATGAAAAGCCTTGAGGTACTGGATCGAGCATTAACAAGGTATACAGAGACAGTGGTCTCTTGAAATATACTATATCAGAAGGAGGGTCCGTATGCGACCAGTAAGATGGATGTTGGTATTGTTCCTATTGACTGCCGGAGTACTTATGGTTTTCTCCGCGGGAAGTAAAGAAGCTGTCGGAGGCGCTGCCAAAAAAGAAACACCCCTCGTAATGAGGTTCGGAGTCAACGACAATACCACCAGCATCGAGTACAAGGTGGCGGCAAAGCTCAACGAAAAACTGATGGAGCTTTCCGGAGGTCAGCTTAAGTTCGACATTTTCCCCGACGGGCAGTTGGGAAACGCGAAAGAGATGGTGAACCAGGTGATGATGGGCCTCCTGGATGCGTACCAAGAACCCCTGGGTGGGCTGAACCAGCAGATTCCCGAACTCTCTATTCTGGAAATGCCCTACATCGTGAAGGATTTCGATCACTTGAAGAGAATCGTGAAAAGTGATTGGGGCAAGTCCATTCTCGATAGGCTGGAAAAAAATCACAACATCAAAATCCTCGATATGACGCTGTTCGGGATTCGGCAGACATCCTCCAACCGGCCCCTGCGAAGCATGGCGGATTACAAGGGATTGAGAATTCGAGTTCCCGCTTCCAGAGGACTCCGGGACTGGGCAGAGGCGATGGGAGGTCGTCCTACGGCTATTGCCTTTGCGGAAGTCTACCTCGCGCTGAAAACCAATACGGTGGATGCACAGGAAAATCCCTTGCCCACCATTTACTCCATGAAGTTCTACGAGGCTCAGAAGGCCATCGCCATCGATAACCATCTGGTGCAGGACAAGTCTATCCTCTTTTCCTTCAAGCGGTGGAACAGCCTTTCGGAAAAGCAGCAGGGTTGGCTAAAAGAAGCGGCTGCGGTGGCAAGCGCTGAAAGTGTGAAACTTGTAACCGAACAGTCGGAGTCCCTCATCAAGTTTTTCAAGGAGCAGGGGTTGGAAATTACCTATCCCGATACGGCACCGATGCGAGAGGCCATGAAGCCCTACTATGAAAAATTCGAAGCGGAAAAGAATATTCAGGGGCTTACGGAAAAACTCATGAAAATGTAGTCCCTTTCCGTGTTCAGGAGCCGTTCCGCTGGAAAAGGATCCGGCGGAACGGTTTTCTATCACGGATGTAGTCAAGAAGAACCCAAGAGGGCACCCATGAAATTGAAGGAAGCTCTTGATAAATCGTTAGTTCTGGAGGAAACGGTTGAAATTGTGCTGTTCATCCTTATGTTTCTCACTATCGTTGTACAGGTTCTTTTTCGGTTTCGACCTGTCGCGGAGATAGTCTCCTACACCCCCTTCTGGACCGAAGAACTTTCGCGTTGGCTGTACATCTATATCGTGTTCATCGGTGCAGGTGTTGCCCTGCACCGCAAGGAACATATTGCAATCGAGATTTTTGTGGAAAAGTTACCGTATACGATACGCTTTATGTTAGGACTTTTCATATACATGCTGATCCTGTTCTGCTGCATTCTTTTCGTATACTACGGAAGCATCAACGCTGCGGCGGTATGGAACCAGCAATCCCACAATATTCCTGTGTTCACCTATGGATATCTGTACATCGTCGTACCGATAGCCTTCGCCCTCATGGCGTTACGAGCCCTGGGGCTTGTAGTTCTCAGCGTGATGGAGTACAAGTCCACAAAAAGTGGGGGGAGAGTGTAGCATGTGGGCCTTCTTTTCAGGCTGGATCCTTCTTTTAGGTATGGGGATGCCCATTACCTTCAGTTTGTTGGCAGTAAGTCTGATCTATCTCCTGTTGAAGGATGGGATCCTTATCATTGCCCAGCGAGCGGTAGCGGGGGTAAATTCCTTCGTCCTTCTTGCAGTTCCATTCTTTATTTTCAGCGGCAACCTCCTGAATGCGACGGGGATCACGGACCGCATTTTCAAGTTTGCCAAACACTTCGTTGGCCACATTCCCGGAAGCTTGGGACATGTGAATATCCTGGCCAGTCTTGTGTTTTCCGGTATGTCGGGTTCTGCCCACGCGGATGCAGGAGGTTTGGGACAGATAGAGATAAAGGCCATGAGGGAAGAAGGGTATGACGACGGTTTTACCGGAGCGATCACCGCCGCTTCCAGCGTTGTAGGGCCACTTATGCCCCCCAGCATTCCCATGGTGATCTATGGGGCCATTGCCAGTGTATCGGTAGGGAAACTATTCCTGGGGGGAATCATTCCCGCATTTCTCTGTTCTCTTTCTCTCATGGTCCTGGTCTATTTCATGTCCAGGCGACGGAACTACCCGATATACCCGAAAGCGACTTGGAAGGAACGCTGGGAAGCCTTCGTGGATGCTCTACCCCCCTTGTTCACTCCGGTGATCATTATCGGGGGAATCTTTTCCGGCTTCTTCACTCCTACGGAAGCAGCGGTCATTACCTCCTGCTATGCGCTGTTCTTAGGAGTGGTAGTGTATCGTACCCTCACATGGGAAAAACTGTTAAAGGTAATCCGAGAAACCTTGAGCTCCAGCGTGGTAATTGGGTTCATCGTGGCCTCCATCTCCGTGATGGGCTATGTGCTTGCCCGGGAGCAGATCCCCCAAAAAATTGCGGAGTTTGTGATGCGGAATACCTCCAGCCCCATTGTGTTCATGCTTTCCTTTAATCTTCTCCTTCTATTACTGGGTACCGTGATCGAGACGATGGCCATCTTACTACTAGTGGTTCCCATTTTTGTGCCCATTGCCGCATCCTTGGGGATTGATCCAGTTCATTTTGGGGTAGTGGTGGTGATGAACATGATGATCGGGATCCTATCCCCTCCCATGGGGGTTTCGTTGTTCGTCGTTTCAAAAGTTGGGAACATTCCCTTTCCTCTACTGGCGAAATCCATTCTTCCCTTTATCGTGCCCCTCTTCATCGTTCTTTTGCTATTGATCTTTTTCCCTCCTTTAGTGATGTTCATTCCCAATTTGATTAAGTAGAAGAGTAATGGGATATGACTTCCAAGGAACGGGTCATTGGTCATTCTACATTTTTGAGGAACAAGGCCACTTCGAAGATAGACCTTTGGGAGGGTAAACGGGATGAGGTGGCTGCCAGCTGGAAGGAGGATCAGGTAGAGTTTCATCGAAAGATGGGCTGTTTTGATATCGTAAATCTGATGGCAGAATCGACGGCGATCTTGCCGCCGAAGGATTATGATCCGGAAAGGCCGAAAAAGATCGAAGAGGGTGTGTGGGAAGGACCCAACGGAAGGGTTTACAAGGATTCAGAGGTAACCCAGGACATCCTTTTGGTGCATGATCCCGAAGCAAGTTCCCGAACCTATACGATTGAAAACTTTGAAGAAGAGGAACCTTCCTTCCCTGAGCCCTCCATCTTTGAGGTGATCGACTACGTGATTCAGCATCTTGGGAAGGAGAAGTTCATCATTGGCCCATCGGGAACTCCCGTGGAACTTGTTCTTCTGGGCACCATGGAACAGGCTCTCTGTCGGTTCCTGGAAGATCCGGAACTGGTGAAAGCTGCGGCAAAGTACTACACACAAGAAGGGAATCTTCAGGATTTTATCTATATTCGACCTGGAACGGATGGAGTGATGTGGGGCCAGGACTTTGCCTATAAAAATGGCCCTCTGGTATATCCTGCAATATTCCACGAGTTTCTGGTTCCCTTTGCGAAAGAACGGGTACGTCATGTTCATGATAACTTTCATATTCCCGTGATCAAGCATGCCTGCGGCAATAATTGGTCTTTGCTGGACATGTTTGTGGAGATCGGGTGGGATTGTTATCAATCCATACAGGCGTTGGCAGGGATGGATCTGGGGAAGGTGAAGGAAAAGTACGGAAAAAAGATGGCTCTCTGGGGAGGAGTTCCTGTAGAACTACTGGCAAGTGGTACCAAAGAAGAGGTGGTGACCGCGGCGGAACAAACGATGGCTCAGGGGAATACTCATGACAAGAGGTCTCTGGACATTGCGTACCCTAGGCTATAAAAATAGTGATTGTTCTAAAGAGGTTGCATGAGGAGAAAGAACGCTTCTCTATCTGAAAAAGTTTACAACATCCTACTCGATCGTCTACTCACTAATGAGCTCATTCCGGGAGAAATACTGAATCGAAGGGATGTCGCTGCAGAGTTGCAGGTAAGTGTTGCCCCTGTCTTGGAAGCGATGGTTCAACTGGAACACGAGGGGTATCTGGAAAGTATCCCTCGGAAAGGAACGAGGGTCCGGCCAATCCGAAAGGAAGATATTCTTGGGCAGCTCTTTGTGCGGGAGGCCATCGAATGTCAGGCGGCTAGATTGTACTGTGGTAAACCCGTACAGGAAAACGAAGGCACCTTAAAAGAGTTGGCCAGAGAGTGCGACAAAGAAGCTTCCCTATCACCCAAGCACTGGGAGGATGAGATCCGTTTTCACAAGTGTCTGGTAGAGCTTTCCGGATGTAAGGCACTGGTTAGGGAGTTCGAAAAAACGATTCGCTTGAACATGTTCTACGCCATGAATAAGTTCATTGAACCCGAATCTCGAACGGAAAGACAGAGCCATGAGGAGCTGGTGGATTTATTGAAGACCGAAGATCCCGATGAAGCGGAAAGGATCATTCGCTATCATGTTCGAAGCGGTAAGCGTAACCTATATAAGGATGTGCCTGATTACAGGAGTGTTTTCTCTGGATAGCAAAATCATGCCGGGTTCATTTCACAGCTACTCACGAATCCTTTGTCTACCCTTTCTTTTTTTGTTCTGTTTGTTCCATTCTTTCGGAGAAGCACCCGTAGACCTTGGAGAGATAGAAGCCCAAACGGAAAAGACCTCGGTGGCGGGGATAGGGGTAGCAACCTACCTGGATCGGGCCTTTATGCAGACCACGGTATCGAACATAGTGGTCTGGGGGTACGATTATGCGGTTTTGCAGGCTCCCTGGGCACAGATTGGCCCGGAAACCTGGCAGAAGAACCTGGAACACGGCTTTGTGTGGGACGGGGCATGGTTTTTCACCAATCAAATTATGCATCCTTACCACGGATCCGTCTACTTCAATGCAGCGCGGTTGAATGGTTTCACTTTCTGGGAGTCTTTCCCGTTTGCCGTGTATGGAAGTCTCATGTGGGAGCTCTTCATGGAGCGGGACTATCCCTCCCTGAACGATTTTATCACCACTCCTCTGGCGGGAACCGCCATGGGTGAGGTTACGTACCGCCTGTCCCTCTCCTTTCTCAACAGTGACGCTACAGGGTACAAGAAGGCGGCACGGGAGGTCGCGGCTGCTATTCTAAACCCTGCCTTACTTATAAACCGTCTGGTGTATGGAGATGATATACTGAAACGGAACCCTCCCTATAGAGAAAAGGTCTCCCTCATCATCTATTCCGGTATCAACCGCACAGGAGATGAGTATCCTCTGTTTCGACGCACCCCGCATCCCTTTGTTGGCTTCTCCCTGAATTATGGGAATCCATACGATGAAAGGGAACGTTATTCCCCCTTTGATACATTCCGGATATTTTCCGATTGGGACTTGGATTACACAAACCCTGGATGGGAAATCTTTGCAAGCGGGATCCTCTATGGCAGAAAGATCTACTTCCCAAATGGAGGAAGAGGGATAGCTGGGATCTACCAGCATTTCGATTATTTACAGAATTTCGTGTACAAGTTTGCCTCCAATGGGATAGGTATTGGAACTGAGATTCGACCCATGCAGCGGATGGAACTCTTCGAACTTCAGGTCCATTTCTATGGGATTGTACTAGGGGCTTTGGATTCTCAGTATACCCACGATACCCAGGGAGGAGAGTATATTTTCGGATCGGGAGCAGCGGCGAAATTAGGTGTTCAATTTATTTTCGATGAGTTTTCCTCTTCCGTGTTCTATTACAAGTATTGGTTTTATACCGTACGGGGTGCAGATTCACACAATACCGTGGGAATATTCTCTTTTTCCGTAGAGCATAGCCTCAAGCAAGATTTACGAATCGGAGCGGAGCTACACGTTTACGACCGATGGTCAAATGTAGGTGTAGATAATTCCCGCCGAGTGGGGGCCCGAACCTACCTGGCGCATACGCTGTAAGGGTAGCGATTTTTCACCATTTTTCCTCAGAATAGTACAATAACCCTCCTCCTTCCTTTGCTACAATAGAAGTCAAGATAGGGTAGACAACCTTCTACCACATGAGACGAAAGAGGTATCTGTATGACTGGAAAAGAATTAATTACTGCCGTATTTACCCATAAACCCGCACAGCGCCCCCCCTGGGTGCCCTTCGCAGGGGTGCACGCGGGGAAATTGATCGGCGTGAAGGCTCATGAAGTGTTACAAAACGTCGATCTACTGGTGGAGGCGCTTCTAAAGGTCAACTCCCTTTACCAGCCAGATGGGCAGCCGGTTTTGTTCGATCTGCAGATAGAGGCTGAAATTCTCGGATGCGAACTGCGCTGGGCAGAAGATGCACCCCCGTCAGTAGCTTCCCACCCTCTGGCCGGCACTATGGAGATCCCCACCCGAGTTCCAGGGAAAGGGGAGGGTAGAATCCCCATCTCTCTACAGGCTATGGAGCGAATGAAGAAGAAGGTAGGAGATACCACAGCCCTCTATGGCCTTGTGACAGGCCCCTTCACACTGGCAGCCCATCTTCGAGGCACGGAAATCTTCATGGACATGTTGGACAATCCATCCTACGTGCAGGGGCTGCTTGCCTATACCAACGAAGTGGCCAAAACCATCAGTGGTTACTATGTTGAGGCAGGTATGGATGTGATTGCCATAGTGGATCCCATGATCAGTCAGATTTCCCCCCACCATTTTAAGGAGTTCATGGACGCACCTTTTTCGGCTCTGTTCGCCCACATCAGGAGCCTTGGCGTTTTCAGTTCTTTCTTCGTTTGCGGGAACGCCACGGCCAACATCGAACCTATGTGCCATACTGGACCGGATTGCATCTCGGTGGACGAGAATGTGCACCTTCCCCATGCGAAGGAGATTACCGATCGGTATGGTATCGTGATCGGGGGAAACTTACCCCTCACCACTGTCATGCTGCTGGGCACCCAGGAAGACAACATGAAGGCAGTGCTTGACTTGATGGATGCTCTCACTCCTGGAAACTGGATCGTCTCGCCAGGGTGTGATATGCCCTATGCTACCCCTATCGAAAACTGTATCGCGGTTTCCCAGGCGGTGCGGTATCCCGAGAAGGCGCGGCAAATGGTAGCGCACTACAGGGTACCGGATCTGAAGTTCGAAGGGAAACTACCCGACTATGCCCATCTGTCGAAACCGCTAGTGGAAGTCTTTACATTGGACAGTGCCACCTGTGCAGCCTGTGGGTACATGCTGGAAGCTGCCAAAGAAGCGGTAAAACGGTTTAAGGGAAAGGTGGATTTGGTGGAGTACAAGTATACGGTGAGGGAAAATGTTGCCCGTTGCAGGGCGATGGGGGTGAAACAACTGCCCTGCCTTTACATCAATGGGGAATTAGTTTACTCCTCCCTCATCCCTGCCGTGGAGGAACTGGTAGACAAGATCCGGGAGAAAATGAAGGATTGAACCGAAGGATTGAACCGATGGATAAAGGGTCAGATCTATACATCTTTACGGGTTTCCTGGGGTCAGGAAAGACTACTGTGTTGCACGATCTATTGTCCCAGATGCACTCACGGAAGGTTGGAGTGATCGTGAACGAATGGGGAAATCTGGGTGTAGACAGGGCTCTCATTCGAAGTTCGGGTGTGGAGAATATCTTCGAATTGGTGGGAGGCCAGATCTTCTGCGCTTGCCTATCTGGAAGTTTCCTGAACACCTTGAATAGTTTGCTTACCCTTGATGTGGCTGCCATCTTTGTGGAAACCTCCGGCCTTGCCAAACCTTCTACTTTAAGGGAACTGGTAGAGGAGGCGGAGAAGCATTCTAACGGCCTTCTGGAGTATAAGGGAATGGTCTGTGTAATTGATGCGGCACGATTCTTGAAGTTACGCTCCGTGGTGAAAGCCCTGGACGAACAGGTGGTGTATTCGGATTATTTCATACTTTCCAAGGCAGATCTGGTTGATCCGGAAACCGTGCAAAGAATCATCCAGGTGCTTCGGGAATTAAAACCTGATGCGGAAATCGTCATCCGGGCGGGGAAACCCATACCGTTCGTGTCGTTCTTCAAGATCGAAACACACACGAAAGTAGCGCCAGAACCCTACGATCCCATTTGGGCAGGCTGGGGAAGAGGGGGGAGGCCGGTAACCATGGAACTTGTCCCTAAGGAACCTATTGGGCGAAAAGGGCTATACCGCTTCTTAGAAAAGATGGCCCCCCATACTTTCCGGATCAAAGGCTTTGTGACGATCCGGGAGGATAAAGGCACGGTGCAAATCGATGGAGTAGAGGAAGAGGTTCACATCCTTCCCGTGGAAGTGGGTTCGATTAAACCCGAAGAAAAAGGGATCACTTTTATATGGAAAGGCACTGCTCCTTCGAGGGATCAAGTACTGGAAATGTGGCGTTCATGCACAGGAACGGAAGGGCAGTAGAACATACAGGCCTGATCGGTAGAAGGATATGCCCCGAAGGTTAGAAGTATCCCATCCGTTCTCCGTACAGGAGGGGAAACTGAAAGCTTTTCATAATACGTATCTCTGGACAGGTACTCCGGAAGTACTCTTCTACTTCTGGAGAGAATAGGTATCCCACAAAGAGGGGGTAGATTTTACCGTTGAGTTTGGTTGAAAGACGGGCTATTTTTTTGGCAAACCTGTCCGCATCTTTCTTCCCCGGTTGTGCTTTACACTCTCCAATGAGAAAACAGGGGCCTTCATCGGAAGTTCCCTCCGCATAAATGTTCACTTCTTCGTACTGTCCTTCATCACAGAGAATGAATCTACGATCTACTACCTGCACCTTCATCCTGTAAGTTTCTTTTGCAAAGAGTGGTATGTAGGGGATCACCCGATCTTCCAGGCCATAGCCCACAGCCATCGATAGCCCACCTACTTCCTTTCGGGTTTCTTCTAACTTTTCCTCGGTTCGGGCTTGAGCTTTTGCAAGTTCCTCCACCCGGGCTTCAGTGCGGGCTTGCGCTGTGGTAAGCTCCTCGAGGCGCTGTTCAGTGCGAGCCTGGGCTGCGGCAAGTTCCTCCACCCGGGCTTCAGTGCGGGCTTGCGCTGTGGCAAGCTCCTCGAGGCGCTTTTCAGTGCGAGCCTGGGCTGCGGCAAGTTCCTGTACTTGAACTGTTAAGGAATCGAGGCGCTTTTCAGTGCGAGCCTGGGCTTCGGCGAGCTCTTCGAGGCGCTGTTCAGTGCGAGCCTGGGCGGCGGCAAGTTCCTCCAACCGCTTTTCGGTTCGTTGTTGGGCTAATGCAAGTTCCTCTACCCTTGCTTCTGTGCGAGCTTGCGCGACAGCCAGTTCCTCTACCCGTTGTTCTGTCCGGATTTGGGCTTCGGCAAGTTGAAGAAGGCGTTGATCGATCGGTTCCAAATGCTTTGCAACATTGCTCTGCGCCTCTTCCAGTTTGGCTATCGAATCGCGGACTTCATCTAAATCCTTTTTCTTTAGACCCTCGGAGACCTCGCCATAGAGGTACCCAAAAGTCTGTGCAATGAGCTGGGCAGCTTCGGAGGGAAGGTACTCTTTAAGAGCCTGGTAAATTCGTAAAGTGTCGATCACGTTCATACCCTAAACAAACGGAGCAACGGTATGTTTTGCTTCAAGATAAACGTATCTTTTTTTATTATCCTTGGCAATAAGTTAGTACCAGCTTCTACTTCTCTGCCAGGTGGTAAATGGCTGATATATCCTCGGTTGTATATCCAGAGATACCCCAAAGTCGGCACAAGGCAAGGGCTTGCTCGGTAAGCTTTCCAAAATCTATATGGCTGATTTTCGCTTCGTGAAGGGTGGTTGGGGTACCGATTTTTCGATACCATGCGACGAGTTCCTGAATCACTCGGTCTACGGCAATTTCGTAGCTCTTCCTTTCGCTTTTCGGGATGTCGTGCCGGTGTGGAGGCAAATCGGATAGACCCAGGATATCTTTTCCAAATTTTAGTATGCGAGGAGCTACTTCCCATTTTTTATACCGCAACCAAGCGGGAATGATAATGGAAAGTCCGGCTCCATGGGGAATGTCGTAGAGACCGCTCAAAGGGTGTTCCAACATGTGGTTCGGGATAGAAGCGCCCTCCACTCCCGCTTTTAGAAGGCCGTTCCACGCCCAGGCACCTGCCCACATGAGGTCGGATCGGGCATCGAGATTCGTGGGGTCCTGCAGGAGAGTTTCCATCGCTCCCATCAACGCACGGCTCATGCCTTCCACTAGCCCATCCTGTACAGGGAAATCTCTTGTTTGTGTAAAATACCCTTCCATGAGATGTGAAAGCATGTCGGTGACGGCATAGGCGGTTTGCTGGATGGGGATATGGAGGGTAAGGGTCGGGTCGAGGAACGTCACTTTGGGAAAGATCTCGTTGGAACGGACACTGAACTTTTCCCCCGTACGGTCGTTAGTCAGGACAGAAACCTGATTCAGCTCGGAGGAAGTGGCAGGAAAGGTTTGCACGGCTATCAGAGGTAAGGCCTTACGTACCGGCAGTTTTCGTAGGTAGAAATCCCATAAGGGTTCTGCATGGCACGCCCCCACGGCAATCCCCTTGCTTTCATCGATCACGCTACCGCCGCCTACGGCCACGATGACTTCTACCCCCGCGTCGCGGGCTTTCCGGGCTCCTTCCTCTGTATGGGAAAGGATAGGATTCGGTTTTACCCCGGCATGTTCTGTGACCTGGATGGAGGCGGCAGCGAACTGCTCTTTAATAACAGGATAAATCCCCGTGTCTTTGATACTATTTTTCCCATAGACAAGGAGGACTTTCTTCCCCCAACGGGAAGTTTCAGTCCCCAGACGGTTCAAGCATCCCTGCCCAAAGATAATTTTTGTCGGTGTTTCCCATTCGAAATTTAACATAGCTCCTCCTGAAGGATCAGTTTAGGCCTTATGTTAGGGCTGGTTTGTTCTGTAGGATCCCTTCGATCTTTTCCATTACCTCTTCGGTTAGAAGGGGAACTACATCGAGAGCTTTCAGGTTGTCCTGAAGCTGTTCTATCCTGGAAGCTCCCAGAATCACCGTACTGACGTGGGGATTCTTGAGACACCAGGCGATGGCGAGCTTATTTAGGGTTGTACCCAATTCCTTAGCCAAGGGAAGCAATCGCTTCACTTTTTCGATATTTTTCTTTCCCTGTTCCGAGAAGAACCGATCCCGAAGCCACTCGTACCCCGGCAGGCTCAGACGACTTCCTGCGGGAATCCCCTCGTTGTACTTACCCGTCAGCACACCCGATGCAAGGGGAGACCAGATCGTAGTACCCAACCCGATGGAGGAATATAGGCGAGCATACTCCCTCTCGAACCTCTCCCGTACCAGCATGTTGTACTGTGGCTGTTCCATGGCTGGGGGACTCATGTGGTACTGACGTGCCAGACCATAGGCTTCCATGATTTCCTGGCTTGACCATTCGGAGGTACCCCAGTAGAGGACCTTCCCCTGTCGTACCAGGGTATCCATAGCAAAGACCGTTTCTTCGATCGGAGTATTGGGATCGGGTCTATGGCAGAAGTAGAAATCCAGGTACTCCACCTGCAGGCGCTGCAGGGCCTGGTTACAGGCTTCGATCACATGTTTTCGGGACAGACCGGTTTGGTTCGGTTTTTTCTCGGGGCTGCTCCCAAAGAACACTTTACTGGATACCAGGTACGAGTCCCTGCTCCATCCCGCCCGCTTCAACACTTTTCCCATCATCACCTCGGATTGGCCATGGGCGTAACCTTCTGCATTATCGAAGAAGTTGACACCCGCATCGTAGGCTACCTTCATGCATTGGTACGCATTGTTTTCGTCCAACTGGGTAGAAAAGGTGACCCAGGATCCAAAAGAAAGGGCACTGACCTGCACCCCCCATTTCCCTAGTCTTCGATACTCCATACTGTCTCCTTGATCATAGTGAAATTCAATATATTGAAAAATCTAGAGACTTTCTATGGGGTTCTTTGGATCGTCCACGAACAGAAGGTAGGAATCTATCAAACGATTGGGGAACAGGGTGGTCAACATCCTTCGGTACCGTTCCATCTGCATCCGATACTGGGTTAAAAGAGCCTGAGTCCTGTACCCTGTTTTGTAGTCGATGAGGGTGATTCGATCCGAGGATACGATCAGTCGATCCACGATGCCGAACTCGCTACTGTCTGAAAGGTGTTGCTCCGTGTATACCGCACCAGGCCGGAAGAGGATCTTTTGCACTTCGGGATGGGAGAGGAACTGCCGGAGCACCTCCTGCTCTTCTTCATCCGCTAATACAGGACTCGGGTAGCCTCCGTCGGAAGTCAACGCGGAAAGTGCCTGGTGTATCCGGCTGCCCCGGGCAGTGGCTGCTTCGATTCTCTCGGAAAGGTAGGCGGGGTCCAGTTCCCGTGGCAGGGGGGAAGAGGGAAGAGGATCGATCCGGAGTGAGGATAGGGTCCTGCAGGGCTTCCCATCCCTGGAAGGTTCGCCCCCTGTGGGGGGTAGCTCAAATGCGGGTTTTCCTTCCAGGGGTGAAGCGGACAGGGGGCTGTACTGGCAGGCCCATCCATAGATTGTTTTCTGCGCCTGGGGTTCGATTGTTGGATCTATGGTCGTTTCACAAGCATCTATCATCAAGCTACTGAATCCACTGGTAGAACCCTCCTTGTTAGCCCGTACAAGGATGGTGAGAGTCTGCACTGCCCGCGTGGCTGCCACGTAGAGAAGGTTGGCTGTCTCCTTTTGCCGGGCCTCGATCGCTTCTTCATAGGGCTCGGCAAAGGATCTAGCACCGGGAACCGGTTCCTTTGCTAGAAATTCTCTCTTCTCCTTTTTCGACAGGGAAAGGGGAAAGTTCTCCGTTGGATGGCTTAGAACCGGATAGGATTCGTTTTCTTCTTTCCAGAGAAGAATCACGTGGGGAAACTCGAGTCCTTTCACCCCATGAATGGTGGAGATCCGTACCCGTTCGGAATGCTCGGGCTCGGGTACGGTGATGAGGGAACTGTTCTGTCTCCATTCCACCAGGAATGAATGGATATCCTTTGCTTCCTCGTACTGGAAGTACCCTTCCCCCCAGTTCCAGACGGCTTCCATCACTACCCTGGGTAGGTAAGGTTCGAAGGAAGAAAGGATCCGTGCGAGGGAAGCGAACCGGTGGGGTCCCGGGGTTCGGCGCAGTTCTTCTGAGCTTTTTTCTGCCAGGGGTAGGAGGGTTTCGCCGAATCCCAGGAAGGTCAGCGCTCTTTCAATGTAGTCCTTGGAATCACTTTCTAGGGGCAGTGCGGTACCGTTATTAGGCATTTGCCGCTCTTTGAGGTCTTTGGGCGTATACTTCTGAAATACCCGGGCAATGGCCAGGTAGAGGGCCATTCCTTCCCGCGTGGAAAGGAGTTCCCTGCCCCTGATACTGGTTGTAAAGATACCGTTTTGAGCCAAGAGTTTCGTCACATTTTTGATATGGGTGTGGGTTCGGCAGAGGATGGTGATATCGCCGTAGGGTATACCCTCTTCTCTGAGTTTTACGATTTCTTTTAAAGTCTGCTGATAGAGGGGATCGTCCGAGCGATTACAGGGAACCGGTATCACTTCGACTTTCGAGGTGCCTTGGTAAGTTCCCTTCCGTTTTTCGAGGGGAGGGGGGGCCTGCAATTCCTTTTCCCTTTCGGTTCCCGCAAAAAGCTTCCGCACCAGGTTGTTGAAGAAACCGATAAGGAGGGGGGTGGAACGCCAGTTGTAGGAAAGGAGATCCACAGAGAGTTGGCCTGTCTGCCGGTAGGTTTCGCTCCAGTTCTGAAGAGCCTCTGGATCGGCATCCCGCCACTGGTAGATGGACTGCTTCCAGTCTCCTACGAGAAAGAGGGACCGAGTCCCCTTGGCCTCCTGGTTCACGGAGCTTAGGATATCCTCCAGGATGGGGCGAAGAAGTTCCAACTGTATCCGGGAAGTATCCTGGAACTCGTCGAGGAAGAGATCGGTAACCCGATGAAATCCCAGTTCGTAGAGCCTGGCGGATAGGATCGGTCGTTCCCTTGCCTCTTCCCCCCCGTCGAGGTGAGCCAGTTGCTTTGCTATGTCCTCGAAAAAAATACGTCGGGAGGATCGTTTTTCTTCTTCCACTGCCTGGGCATAGGCCTCTGCGAACTGCCATAGCAGGGCAGCCCTGAGTTTCTGGGTATTAATGATATAGTCGGCTACGCATCTGCGCATTTCGGGGTATAACCTTTTAAGCTTCTCATAGGGGGGAGAGTTCCGTTGTTCAGGAGGAATCCCCCCTCTGGATGTGCCCACCTCGTCCAGTTCCGCATGGTCGAACAGGGCACCGGAAGGCAGTTCTTCCAGAGGCTTCAAAAGGTGGGCTATAACTAGCTTGTGCAGGCTCTTGAGAGTTTCCGCCGTCCTATATTCCTGGGATAGTGCAACGACTTCTGTTTGATACTTGAAAAAACGAGCCTTGATCAGCTCCTGTTGCTTGCGGAGATTATTCAGTTCTTCTGCATCCCACGGCCGGGTCAACAGTATATCCGCTTCCTGTTTTAGGGTTTTGGTCAGATCATCGGGCTCGATCTGGAGGATCCTGGCTATCATCACTAAAAGAGATTCCTTTTCCAGGAGGCTGGGTTGGTGAAAGAATCGTTCGTCCGCCCGACGAAGGATCAAGGTTACTTCATGCTCATCGGCAATCTGGGGCACATACGACTCGGTGCTGAGGAACAGGTAGAATAGGGAGTCCAAGGTGGAAAAGTGTACCCGAGAGGCTCGCATGATGAGGGAAAGCTTTGAAGGGGGGTTAGGAGGGGATAGTTCACCCTTGAGGATTTCACTCAATAGTCGTCGTTCCATCTCGGCCGCGGCAGCCCGGCTGAAGGTAACTGCCACCACGAAACGGTTCGGATACTGGAGACGGTGGAATACTTCCTGGGTAAGTCGGTATGTTTTTCCCGCCCCTGCCGAAGCAGTGCAGAGGATGCTCGTTACCATATTTTTCCCTCCTGTCAAGCTTTCCCTCCACTCAAGCCGTTAGGATGACCGCAGAGAGGGCGGTAGGGGCAGAACTGGCACTGCTCGCTATCGTAGTTGGGAGGGAACTCCTCTAAAGCCGCTTGTTCTTCGAGCTTTCCAGCGATCTGATCCATGTGAGATTCGAGTTGCTCCAATTCTTCGGCAGGAAGGGACACAAGTCGACTTTTCGGATCTGTTTCCTTCAGGGCGTAGAAGGCTGCGGACAGGTCAGAAAGAGATAACTGGTATTTTTCCTTCAATAAGTAAGCGTACACTACCAACTGGTGAGCCTCGTGGAGGGAGCCATTTTCTTCCAGATAGGATGCAAGCACTCCCGAGGATTCCCTGGAAGGAACTTTTATTTTCGAGGATGTCTTGTATTTCAGATCGAGGATCAACGTTTTCCCTGCGTAAGGCTGGATGCGGTCCAGACGTCCCCGGAGTTGGTAGGTACCCTTCCCGAAGGTACTCGTAATCCATTTCTCGCTCCGCACACCCTCATCGGCAAAAAGAAGGAGGGTTCCCGTATCCTTCTCGTACTGTGCGATATCCTCCAGATAACTCAGGACGATGGGTTTGTAGATCCGATGGAGGGAAAAGTACTCCTCCCCCGGCAAACTGTCATCCCCCACTTTCTCCTTCCAGATTTCTTCGAACCGCTCCCGCCAGTGCGCAAGTGCGGGGGGGGATTGACTTAGGGTAGAAGCCCATTCGTGCAGAATGTTCCCTATATGGAGCTGGATTGCCTCTTCTCCTTCTTCCAGAACGGGGGGAGGGATGAGCTTTCCCTTGTATTTCAACAGGAAATGGTACGGACAGGAGAAGAATAGCTGTAGAGAATGGAAAGACCAACTGAAGGAACGAAGGAACTGCTGGATCTCCTTATTTGAAGGGATCCGGGGAGGTTCTTGGAGGTTTGCGAATCCTTCGGGTAGACGGACGCATTCCCGCACTTCTTTTCCGAACTCCGTCGCCAGAAACGCAAAGTAGGGAGAGGGGGAAAACCCATTCTGCCTGTCGAACCGAGCCGCAATGTGGACATCATCGCAGAGGGAAAGGAACTGTCGAAGCAGTAGATCATGGGCCTCGAACTGAGCCCGGTAGATGCGGGGTGCATGAATGGCGTTCAGGTAGGGTCCCCGAAAGGGTTTGTGGGGGAAAATGTCCCGGTCCATCGGCAAGATAAGGGCCCGGGAAAAGGATAGCCCCCCTGTTTCCCCCAGCCCCAGTACCTGAATCGGGGCTTCCCGGGAACCGGTGAGGTGGAGCTTCTTCGTTCGAATCAGGTACTGCGCCAGAGGCCGCCATTCTTCGCTGTGTCCCTTTTGTCTCAATTCCTTTTGCCAGCGGGACAATGCATCGGAGAGGGAAATGGCAGCTTCGTAGGCCGCCTGTTCCGCTGGATCCAACAGGGGCCACGAAGTTCGCATCTCCTCTAGGAGGGACTCACGTAACGGCGAAAGGTCCTCCCCAGAGGATACAGCGAGCGAGAGCCGGTGTGCAGGGCTAAAGTGATGGAAGGGTAGCCAGGGGGAAAAGTTGACCTCCTTACCCATCGGAGCAAAGAGGAACCGCCATAGGTAGAAGGCAAGTTCCTCATCCAAGAGAAGGATCGCCATCTGTTCCTGAGGCTTGCGGGAGCGAAGAAAGTCGTTTACCTCTTCTGCGATGAGGGCAGAAAGGGCCGAGCGGTCGGTAATTTCGGAGAAGGAGAGCCTGAGGATTGGGTTGGGCAGAGGGTGCCCGTCAGGTTTTTGTTCCCCATACAGGGCTTCGGGTACATGTATAGCCTGGCCGGCTCCTGTTCGCTTCGGCAGATTGTACGTTTCCACCAGGTGGTAGGCAGACTCGTACTCGGGCCTTTCTTGCGGGAACTGGGGTCCAAACAGCGCCTCGGGAACGAAGAGCCTGCCCCGAGGGATCTTCGAAAGGAAGGAGTCATGGGCCGGTGTAAGGAGAGGTAACCCCACGAACAGGTCTCGTTCCCGGGGACCGAGGGAACAGAAGGACTCCTCTTCGAAAGGGAGGAAGAAATGGCCCTCTTTGGCGAGACCCTGGCGGTATTCTTCCCCCAGGGAAAAGATCCCCTCGAGTCGCTCCCACTGTTCCGGAGTAAGGCGGTCCAGCTGCCGAAGTTCCTCCCTGCCCACGGAGAAGCGGTTTAACAGGCGCAGGAAGGAGAACAGTTGGGCAGTTTCTTCCGGTACTGCCGTGCGTTCCTGGGATCGGCAGAGGAGGTGGAACCGAAAAAACGCTTCCTCTTCTTCCAGGGGGAGGAGGCCTGTAGTTTCTCTTAGGCGATCGGCTTTGTACTGTTCGAAAGGAACGATCCGGGGCATGAGGCCCCCCAGGTTCCGGTGCAGGTAGAAATGGAGGGCATCACGACTGCGGTCGTCCAGTGCCACGATGGTAAACTCCGCATAGATCGGGTGATGGGGTTTCAACACCTCGCAAACCCGATCGAATGCAGTTCTCATGCGATTACCACCTCGATTCCCAGGG
>Ga0308398_1000894_pt1 | contig 17513 bp, 18 predicted proteins | sample Hotspr20SampleT9_FD_202360 | JGI IMG/M metagenome (GOLD analysis project Ga0308398, IMG submission 202360) | Hot spring phototrophic mat microbial communities from Mushroom Spring, Yellowstone National Park, Wyoming, United States - 20051001_T9 ...
ACCTTCTTGTCATTCATTAAAGTTTGTGTTAAATTTAAAGGAGATTTATCGGGGCGTAGCGCAGCCTGGGAGCGCACCTGCCTTGGGAGCAGGGGGTCGGAGGTTCAAATCCTCTCGCCCCGATATTTCCATAGGGAATAAAAAAGGTGGTTGGTCGTCAGTGACGACATAGTGACGACAAGTTTTGTCCTCAAGAATTTGAATAGCCCTGTAAAGGGCTGGTAAAGCCACTTTGGTGTAGATTTGCGTTGTTTTAATATCTTCATGTCCAAGGAGTGCTTGAATAGTTCTTAAATCCACTCCCGCTTCTAAAAGATGAGTTGCAAAGCTATGCCTCAACTGATGTGGTGTAATCTTTCTTTCAATTCCTGCTTTTTTTGCTATTCGTTGTATAGCTTTTCTGATATCAGTCAAGGGCTTTCCTGTTCGTCCTGGGCTTGGAAAAACAAGCATCTCTGTGTTTTGTCTTGAAGTTTTCAAAGCAAGGAGAGCCTCTTTGAGTATTTGAGCCATGGGCACAAATCTTTCTTTGTTCATCTTTGCTTTTCTTATTCGGATGAGGTTCCATTCAAACAGGATGTCATCCCAAGTTAAGTTAAAAACTTCATTTTTCCTCATGCCTGCGTAATAAAAGCACAAAAACAAGGCATAGTAAAAAGGTTCTTCTTTAGCAGCTTCAAGAAATTTTAAAGTGGTTTGTAGGTCAAGCGGGTCTGGGAGCTTGTAGCGGTGCGGTAGTCTTTTAATTTTTAGTGGTTCTGTTATGTATCCACGTTCCACTGCAAACTTTGACATGGAAGAGAGCACATTGAGTTCTACATTGATTGCACGGGTGCCTTTTACTCCTTTTGTTTGTAGTTCTCTAAGTCTTTTGAGCTTATATGCATCAATGAGCCTTGAGGTTATCATATCAAAAGAGAATTTACCAAAGAAAGGAACTATCAAGCTTTGAATTATGCGTTTCTTTTCTTTGAAGGTTTTTTCGGCTTGGTGAATTTTGACAAAATGAAGGTATTCCTCAGCAATTTGTTTTATTGTCGTTGCGTGTTTTTGTTTTTGAGCTTGAGCTAAATGCTTTTTAAGTTCCTGTTCATAGATGAGGGCTTCTTCATAAGTTCCTTCAAAGACCTCTCTGTGTCTGCACCTTCTGCCAAGGGTAATATCAATCCACCATTTACCGGGCTTATAGGGTCTAACTGCCACGACAGAACTTGTTTTGTCATTTTCGATTTGATTTTAGATTTGTTTTTTTAAAAAAGTCAAGTTGAAAACCAAGCGGTTTTTCCTGCCAAAAACTGAATTTCCGCACTTTTAAAGCGTTTTTTGAAAAATTTTTTGACTAAAAAGTAGGGTAGGAGCCTTTTTTTTGGAAGAGCCCCCTTAAGGGGGGCTCGAGGGAGGGATTTAGGTAGAACTTTGTTTTTTTCTTTTCCTGAAATACAAAGCACCTACTGCTACTCCTATCCCTACTGCACCTGCTCCCATTGCTCCTGCTACTACCGCTGGTTTTTCTTTGACAAGCTTGGCTACATTAAGTTCTTTTTTCTCTTCGACAAGCTTAGCTTCAAGTATAGGGTCGTTCTTTTGAAAAGCCTCATTAAGCTGTTTTTGTAGTTCTGGGTAGAGTTGCTGTTCAGCATTTTGTCTTCTCTTCGTGTCAAAATATTTAAACATTGCTATATGTGCATACCAATCCTCAGCCTCCTGCGTCCGGTTTTGCATCTGCAAATCCTTGTCCACGGTAAATTTTAACAAAGCAAGAGCTTTGTCAATCTTGAGAAGCTCTTTTGTAGTGTGTGTTTTCAACAGCTGATACTCTTTGTAAACTTTGTCAATGTAATCATCTACAAGCTTCCCTACCTCCTGAAATTCCTCCCATTCAAGCAACTTAGCGAATAGCAATGCACTTGCCCAAGCAAATTGCTGCTTCTCTTTAGTGTCAGCTTCCTTTCGTGCGATAAGATAAAGAAACTTAGCCCTGTTAAGATAGTCCTTCCCGTTTGTAAATTTTACATCCTCTGGGCTCACCGTTTGAAAGAAAATAAAAGCTTCAACTAAATCGTTCACTCTGTTTGTGTTGAATGCTTTATAGAACAGATCCACTGCGGACGAGAGACAAAAGTAATATTCAGCAGGAAAAACATTTTGTAAAGCCATCCCTAAGAACCTGTGAAACAAAATCGTAATATTTGTCTGCACGCTGCTTTCTTGACTTTTTGTTTCGCTCATAGACCTTTCTTTTACAATGTCCCGTGCCTTGGCTCCTCCAGTGCTAGCTTGTAGAAATTCTTGTGCTGAATTAACGACGCTTGATGCATCTTTTCTCAATGAACGACTACTCTTTATTGTTTGTGTGATGCTTTTAGAAAGCTTCTCAACGTTAGTGATTTGCAAAGGAAGGTGTGAAGAATATAAATCCCAATCAAAATAAGTTTTCCTATCGTTCCAACTCCAACAGATTTCCCCCTTGCAACTATTTGCCCCTGTGCCCCAGGCTTTCATATTGACATACCTTTCATCAAGTTCGAGGGCGGGCTTCAACGCCCGAAACTGTTGACAATGTGTTTCAACGAAGTTTTGTAAAAGTAAGTAGTTTATGCCTGGCATTGTATTATTATCCGCCCTCTCTACCACTGTATCATTCCCTACCGTGTTTACTGCCTGAGCTTGAATAGCTGTAGGAAGTAAACTTACAGCTGCCATGATAGCTAACATCGTTTTTTTCTTCATAGTGCTCCCCCTTATTGGTTTTTAACTGGCACATACTCAAAAGCTGTCAATTCAGAGCCCGCCCACTTAGAAATCCTAATACTTCCTCCAACTCCCATGAAGCTTGACCCAAAAAGCTGTATCCCCTGCAAAGACAGCTCCTGTGGAGGCTGTAGCTTCAATAAATAAGCCCCGCACATGATATTTTGACTTCCTGCAAACTTACAAGGACCACTTATCTTGATGCCAGCCCACCGCCGTATCGGAGGACTATACTTGTTTGTATCCATAGCATCTAAAAGAGCCTTCCTAACGACTTGCTGAAATTTCTCTAATCCCATTTTTCCTTTTATCCTACCTCCTCTTATCACGCTACCAAATTGTTTCAAACTGTTATATAGATTTAGCTGTGCCTGTGCTATCACTGCACCGTATCTTAAGAGGCAGTTTGCATACTCTATTATCTTTTCCTCATCCGCTACATAAGCTACATCACTATAAGACCCTTGTAATCCTTGAAGGTATTGTGCTTTAATATTATCTATTACTCCATACCGTTCATAAGACAAACCTATCTTCTCAATGGTAAGCGGGTCTGTAAAAACTTTACATTTTCCAAACCATCCCTCACGCCTCTCTTCAAACTCAACTATCTGAGGGATAAACAAATAACTCACATTAATTGACATATCAATCGCATCATTAACGCTCCACCTTCTAAAATCCTGTTTGACGACTGATGTATCCATACCAAAACCTAAACCTGTCCAAAAGACTATTAAAAAAACTATCAGCCCTACCACCATTAGCTTATTTTTTCTTTCTGGTCTTCCCACCTTGCTCTCCTCCTTGTCCACCTTGTCCTCCTTCTTTCCTTCTTCCTTCTGCCCGGACTTTTGCGATATAACTATCATAAGTAAAATACTCCACCATGGCTTTCAAAAAATCTTCCCTTAAGTCCCTTTTTGTAAGCAAATGAGGGAAAAAGGAAACTATATCAATCCCCCAAACTGTATTATGTAAGAAAATATCTACTAAACGAATTATCTCTCTGTCTGATATTCTTACTCCCTGCCCCAGCGAAACTAAGATTTTCTCACTCTGCATGTCAAATGGTAAATTAAAATCATTCACTTCCCATCTGTGCTCCGGCTCAGTTTCTAAATAAACAGAAATGTTATAACGATCCATCACAAAATTTATACGTCCCGGAAAAGTTTGTATTAAAATTCCGCCTTCACGCCATACATTAAACTGTCTCCAACGCCATCCCTGAAAATATATTTCACCATCTTCTAATACCAATCTGCCTGTTCCCGTAGTAAAACTAAACTCAGATCCAGGATAAAGCCTTTTAAGTCCTTGACTCATTCCAGCAAGATAATAACTTGCTGCAACAGGGTCTCTAAGTTTATGCGCATTTTGCTCGTAAAGATTTCTTAACCATGTTTCCATTTTCTCTACTTTAGCCCCCGCTTTGTTGTAATAATAACTTAGTATCCAAGCACTGTCCTCTACACACCCTTTTTCTTTCCACTTTTCCCTTATTTTTTGTATTCTTTCTGCACATTCTTTTACCCCTCCTCCTTGTTTTCTGCACAATTCAAATGCTCTAATCAGCCTGCCATGGATTGTTTGCCTTTCAACTTCATCTTCAGCTGCAACACATTTTTCTACTTTGTTATAAAACGAAAGGGCTTCTTCATCCATCCCATAATTAGTTCCGTTGCCCCCACTCCAAGCCTCTACAATCAAAAACATTAAAAGAAAACTCCAAAAGAAAATCCAAACCCTCTTCATAGTCGCACCTCCTCCTTTTTTTAAAAAACTTTTACTCTCTAAAATAAAGCAAAACAACTCCTTCCTTTGTTTCCTTATCTCTGCAAACCCAACCGGTAGGAGCAAAAACCTTCCCTTCCCCAGTAGACTTCAATTGCTCAATCTGCTTCAGAAACTCTTTTGCCTCCCTTGATAAAATCTCTTTCTGTTTCCGCTCCATGCCATTCTCCAGATAATAGAAAAACCCCTTCTCGGCATTAACAGGAAACTCAAACTCCTTCCCTTCAATCAGTTTCAAACGTCCCTCTACCTCGCCAGTCGCCACCCACTTACACTTCAAGACAGCCTCAGAAGTAAAAGCTGAAGACGCTAAAAACAGCAAACCTACAACGCTTGCAACTACCTTCATAGCCGCACCTCCTATGGTTTTGTAGTAAACTTCTTCAAATTTTTCTCCTGAGTTGCGTTAAGTTGTTCTTCTAACTCCTTCTCAAGTTTCTCAAGCTTCTCCCTTTTCTCCCGCTCCTTCTCTTCAATCCTCTTCAACTCCTCCTCCGCTCTTTTTGCCCGCTCCGCCGCCTGTCTCTTATCCTTTGTAAAAACAAAATCACGATTAAACTCATGCCACTCCTGCTCAAATTTCAAAGTCTCCTTTTGCATCTCAATGTCCATAAGATTATGACGCACCACGACATAGTAAAACACCAAAACCACCACCGGAGTTGCAGCTATCAATAACTTAATTATGTTGCTCATCTATCCCTCCTCCTGCATAATCTTTGTAATAAACTTTCATCTTCTCCCATAACTCTTTTCCACTCTCCTCTTTATTATAATCATAATACTCTTCAGTTTTTGTTTGCAAATTTGTTTGTTTCTTCTCCGCCTCTACTTCTTGCACTGCCTTCTTAACACTACCTACCCCCATCGTCATCGTCTGCACCGCCTGTGTTCCTTGCAAACCAAACGAGGATAGCGTAGATAACCCACCAAACAGGAGCACCAAACCTCCAACCAACTCCATTAGCTTCATTTTATCACCTCCTTATCAAACTTCATCTCCTACTTATATTAATGCATCTACAGCTTACAGTTTTTGCGTTGCACCCTTTTAGCAAATGACAATCCGCTTGCAAGCAAATGTCAATCTTAACTTTAGCAAATGACAATTCTACCGCCCGCTCCCAAGGACATACCCCCCGCACCCTTGACAGGGTGCGGTGCTTCAGGCTTGGGCTTCAAGTTGTGCTTTACTTTGTAGTTTGTTTTTATTAAGACTTCTTTTTAATGATGCTTACTCTTAGAGTTGACGCTTGTTCTGTCTTATTAATGAAGTCTTGCTAATTTTTAGCAAAACGCTAAATGCATTGAATAGAAGCCTGACACGCTTTACCCTGCAAGCTCACATGCTCTCTATGCAATCTTGTTCTCAACTTTACTTCATCAAGCACATTCTTTTTCTGTCTAAGTATTTCTAAAACTCTTTCATCTATTCCATTCCTATCCACCAGCACTTGTAAATAAACTTTATCAGACTGACCATATCTCCACACCCTTGACAACGCCTGTTCATAGGTTCTCCATGCGAGAGGTAAACAGAGGAAAATAATGTTCTTGTAATGGGTCAAATTAATTCCTTCCGAGATACAATAAGTGGCAAGAATTGTTTTTTCACCTCTTCTTAATGCACTTTCTAAATCTTTTTTATCTTGCCCTGTTATGAAATAAATTTTGTTCCTGCCCAACCTCTTTTCAATATATTGTAAAGGTGAAAGAAAATAGCTAAACACCACCGTTTGTGGGTTATCTTCTATAAAATCAATCACATAATCAATCTTGTCTTTGAGCAGTGCACTCTTCTTGTATCTATACATGAAAACTTTCAAAAGGTTTTCCTCCTCACCTCCAAATCTCCATTCTTCCTCTAATTCCTCATCCTCGTCGTCATCTATCAAATAATCCCCAGAAAAATACCTGATATCCTCAATAAGACTCGGCAACTCAACTACATCGGCTCTTTTTACAAAGTAAACAAAAGGTGAAACATACTCTTCAAAAAATTTCTCCTTTATTCTCCTTGATTTAAAATCAATTATGTAATTGAACCTTTTGTCTATGGCAAAAAAAATCCATTTGTAGTCTTTAAAACTCAGCATCTGAAATGGATGATCCGGACGCAAAATCCTTAACTGTGTATAATAATCCTCATACTTCTCAAACGGAGTGCCTGAAAGCATTACCTTGTAAGTCTTTGGAAATATCTTCATCACAAGCTTTGTAATCTTTGCTTTTACATTCTTAAGTTTATGTGCTTCATCAAATATAACAAAATTCCAAAACGCCTCCCGCAAAATCTTATCCGTGTGCATTCTAAAATAGTCATAGCTCACTATTTTGAAGTTTTTGAGTTTTATGCTCCATTTCTCTATTTCATTCAACCAAACAGTTTGGACTGAAGCCGGACATATTATCAAAACATTCTTAAAGTTCTCTGCTATCTTCAACGCTGCTAAAGTTTTCCCAGTCCCCGTCTCCCATGCAAGATAGCTATACCCCTTGAAGTTTTCTACCGCTCTTCTTTGATGAGACAATAACTGCAACTGCACTTCTGCCATCACAGCCCCCTCCTTCATCAACTTCATACTTCTCAATCAAATCAAGCACTTTTTCGTAGAGCTCTTTCTCTTCTAATAGCATCCGCATGACACGCATAACCTCGCATACTACCATTTCAAGATTTGCAAGACGATTTCTAATATCAAACAGCAACTCCTCCCGCTGTGCTGCATTCATATCCTCCTCCTTAACAAGCACTCATAGCCCTTCTTCTTTTAAAAGTTTTTTAATCAAACCGCTTACACTGTAAATGTAGCCTAAGGTAGTGTCCTTTTCTGTCAAAAACTCCTCACTATGGTCACTCGGAACGCCACTTCTAAAAGCTGGACTGTTAGTAATGCTAAGTAGCACCCACGCTGCCCTGTCTTTAGAAGATAGGGCTTCTATCTTAGCCCTGTTTTCCTTGATTACTTCAATGATTTCCTTTGTTAGTTCTGCATTCATACTTATACCTCCTTTGTTTATTTTATTTACTCGACAGGCTCATCCAAGGACTTACCAAAAGCTTCAGCTACTTCCTTTAGCCTCTCCTCAAGCTCTCTCACTCCCGCCCTGTTTTGTTTATACTCCTGATACCAAGACAGCACAGCCCGACCCTGCTCCACATAATAGAGTTTCTGTGATTCTTTCAACGCTTTTTGCAACCTCTTTAGTCTTTCAAGCATACCTTCAATGTTTCTCTTACGCCTTGCCTTCATACCCGCACCCCCTCCTTGGTTAGTGGTTTGGTTGGTTCCTTGGTTAGTTGCTTGGCTACTTGTATACTCTTTGCTTACATCCTGCTCCTCTAACTCCTCAAACTCCATCATAGCCACCTCCTCTTTTGTATTCTCCTACTTATATTAATGCAACTTAAAAATCTCATTCAAAACAAAACTCTCATTCCTCTTCTCAAACCGCTTAAACTCAACTCTTGACTGCGTTATAATATCAAGCATCTTAATGTAAAAATGAAAATCCCTCAGCACTGCAAACTGACTTGGTATTATCAAATACTCCTTCCTCCTCCTTCTTTGCAAAGTTAGCCCGTCTCTATGGTCCGCTGGACCCATTGACAAGCTTTCATCAGTCTCAAGTATCTCAATCTCTCCAAATATCTTACTCAAAAGCTGTGTCGTGTTCGGGTCATTCACTGCAAACGCTAAAATCGTATTCGTGTTGTTCATAATCGTAAAAGCTGTCACCTCTGAATAAACCCTTTGAAGTTGTGAGAGATCCTGCAAAGCTAACCAAAGAGAAACACCTTTGCTCCGCCCTTGCTCCAAACACTGCACTATGCTCGTTAAACGCTGTAGGGATGCAAACTCATCTAAAATGATGAACCTTCTACGCTCTATGCTTTCCTCAAGGCTCAGTAAGTGCTTCATGGACAAATCAATCAATAAGCTCAAAAGAGGTTTTAATGTATCCCTTAAAGTGCTGTAATTTGTAATGAATAAAAAACTACTTCCATCCTCACTTAACCATCTTTTTAAGCTCCAATCATTTGAGAGATGCCTCGTGTAGTAAAAACAGTTCGTGTATTGCTTCATCGTGCTAAGAGTATCCGAGGCAACCTTGCTACCTTTTTCATACCCCTGCAAATAACCCAATGCTCTGCGGGCTGGCTCACATCCTTGACTTACCGCCTGCTGCATAATCTCAAGAAGTTCCCCCTCTGTTAAACTTACATAATGCCAAATATGCTCGTTAGTCCTCAAACCAGCGGTGTAAAGATAATAAACTATCGAAGAAAATACATCCCTTGACGCATCAACCCAAAACTTGTCCTCCCTAAAGCTCGGCGGTATTAGTGAAGTCGCAATGCTATCAACATCAGCTATCGTTTCTATCTCGTCAAATAAACACCAGTGTAATGACCTCATGTCTAAAGGGTTGAAAATGTAGTCTGTTCCTGCATCATAGAAATAGCTAAGGTAATCCCCCTTTACATCATAGATTATCGCCTTTTCTTTGCGTTCTCTTAGCTTCTCTATCACTTGATTAAGTAATGTAGTCTTACCCGTCCCGCTTCTACCCACTAGCAAAAAATGTCGATTCTCTACCTGACGAGGCACCATTATCCTTCCTAACTTGATTAATCCTCCTTCATCTTCAATCCGATATTCACTCCACAATCTTTCTAACGCCTCCTCCTCGCTTAACATTTTCGACCCTCGTAAATGTTCATCTTTCATTATCTCCTGTGCCTTTGCTTTAAATCTTACTAACAACCTTGGATATAAAAGCCAAACCGAACTCGCTAATACAAATACCCACCACCCCGCTTTCAATGTAAGAATAAATAACTTCGGAAAATACTGAAACTGAAAGGAAAAAAGTGCTTTGAAAAATAAAACTATCAAATCAGCTCTGAATAGCAAAAAATACAAAAACACAAGCGTTGAATGAAGCAATAAAATCAATATAACACAATACAAATGCATCTTGAATGACATCTGCAAAGAATGAAACCATACCTCAAAACCCTTGTAAGCCCGAGTTTCTTTGTACATATTACACCTCTATCCCAAGCTCCTTCCTAAGAGCTTCACGCCTTTCCTGAAACTCCTTACGCTTCGCATCAATAACTATCACATATTCAGCTAACAACTCTGTCAACTTCATGTGATATGTAATAAGCCTCGCAAGCTGACTAAACTCCTCCCAGCCAATCCCACGACCTGCCTCCTTAAGCTTAATGTCAAGACGCACGGGCAACTCTTCAAGAAGCCTCACAAGATAACTCAATAGGTTAGCTTCTTTCATCTCCTCCTGCACCGCTTGCTTGAGTTTTTTTCTCACAAAATCACTAAAATTCCTGCTCTCCATCTTCGCTAAACGCTGATACATCGCAATCTCATCATCGCTTAAACTAATCGTAACCACACGCATCTTTTTCATAGCCTACCCTCCTTAAAGTTTTTTCTATTATATTTAATGCAAATGCATCAGCTCGTTTATCAAAAAACAATAAAACTGCTTTAATAAGACTAGCACACACTTGTTCAAAAGACACTTCAAAATGCAAAAACAAATTAATAAAAACACAAGCATCAAAAACCACACCTGAACCATTCCTCCGAGGAATACCGCACCCGGTCAAGGGTGCGGAGGGTATGTCCCTTTTAGCGGGCTAACAGGATGACTTTCCTTTCAAACAGGAATGCTTATCTTAAACAAAGAAGATGCTAAAATCCAGAGCACCATCTTGCAATAGAATAAAATGCATTAATAATATAGAGATATGGTAACTTTAACGGACGTAAAAGATGCAAACTACTTTCATGCTTCTTCAGACCACGCTGTCGAATACTACGCTCAAGACCAAGGACAAGAACAAGGGAAAATAGAAGGTTGGTGGCAAGGAAAGCTGGCTGAAAGACTAAATTTGCTTGGTAAAGAAATCACTAAAGAGAATGTTGAAAAAATTGCTTCAATGATAAGAAATGGAGAAAGACTTGGATTAGATATTACATACTCAGCTCCAAAATCTGTATCACTCGCTTACTCCTTACTCGGTGATGAAAGAATAAAAGAAGCTCATGAAAAAGCCGTGCGGGTGGCAAACAAGTGGCTTGAGAAAAGCCTTGTCCAAACACGGCAAGGGCATGCTGGTAAAGAAAAAGTTGAAGCAAAAGGCGTGGCTATAGCTAACTACACACACTTTGTAAGCCGTGCCCATGACCCTCAACTGCATACTCACTCTCTCCTTATCAATGCTGTCATAAGGTCAACTGATGGAGAAATAAGAGCTCTTGAACCTATCAAAATCTTTGAATATCAGAAAGCACTCGATCAGATTTATAAAAATGAACTCGCACGGGAATTGCAAAGTTTAGGCTACAGCATAGAAATGAAAGATCGGAAAGGAAATTTTGAAATAAGAGGGTTTTCACAAGAGGTCATAGATAAATTCTCTGAACGCAAAGAACAAATAGAAAAAGCTTTTGAAGCTTTGAAAGATAAAATTGAAATAAGAAACGAAGCAGCAATCAAAGACATGCTCGCAATCAAAACAAGAGAAGCAAAAGAGCCTCTCTCAAAAGAAGAACTTGAAAAACGCTGGGAAGGGAAATTAAACGAGCTTGGGCTCACAAAAGAGGATTTGAGGAAGGCGGTTGAAGAGGCTAAAACAAAAACAAAAGAGCTCAGTAAAAAAGAAGTCAAAGAATACGTTAAGGAAGCTTGCAATATCTTACATGAAAACGAAAGTGCTTTCACAGTTGAAAAACTCAACGAGATAACCTTGAAACTTTCAATGGCTCAAGCGGGAGCGGGGGAAAGGGTTATCTCTATCAATGAAGTTGAAAATGCTATCAAAGACCTCAAACGGCAAGGATACCTCGTTTCTTTGGATAATGGATACATGACTACAAAAGAGATGCTACAAATTGAGAAAGAAGTAATCGACTACATACAAAAGACAAACAACACAGTAAAAGCAATAGAACTTGACAATGAAAAGATTGAAAAAGCAATTAAAGAGTTTGAAGCTAAAGTCGGCTATCAAATGACAAACGACCAGAAGAACGCTGTTTACCACATTTTGCAATCTCGGGACAAAATTCTAGGTATACAAGGCGATGCTGGGACAGGAAAAACAACTGTTTTTCAGTTTGTCAGAGAGGAATTAGAGAAAAAGGGCTACACGGTCCGAGGAATTACTCCCACGGGGAAAGCGGCGGATGTGATGAGCCGTGAGGCGGGTATTAAAACTCAAACGGTTGATAGCTTCTTAATGCAGTTTGAAAACATGAAAATTGTCGATAATAAGCATGAATACATAAGACAATACAACGAAATCAATAAGAAATTTGAAGAAAAAAGCTGGTCAGCTCCACCCAAACTCCTATCAGGGGGGATTTGGGATAAACTCTTTGGTAGTAAAACAGAAACATTCGAATCTCAAATCAAAAATCTCCTAAAGAGCGAGCTCAAATGGCTCAAAAAGGAAGAAAAATTGAATTGGTTTGAGAGGAAAACAGGAGAGCGTTGCTATGTAATTAAAAAAGATAACTTTGAAGGTAAAATGATAGTTGAAAACATCAAAACAGCACTCGGACACTATGAGACACATGTTTGGGTTAAAAATGAAAAGACTGGAGACATAACTTTCACTCGATATGCTCATATCGATGTAGTGGGCATGAAAGAAAAAACAGAACGCTGGGTAAATCCGGAGAAAGTTATAGAACGAGGCAAAGAAGTTTGGGTCGTGGATGAGACATCAATGATGGGTTCAAAAGAAGTTAAAGCACTCTTAGATGCAGCAGATAAAGCTCAAGCACGGGTGGTCTTCGTGGGTGATGTCAAACAACTAAAAGCAGTCGAGGCAGGTCAAATCTTCAAAGATATGCAAGCAAACGGCTTGAATACTGTAGTGATGACAGAGAAAGTGAGACAAAAGGATGAGGAGTATAAAAGGGCGGTCGATGCTTTGGGTAAACAGGACTGGGAAACATTCAAAGAAAAGGTTGATGTAAAAACCAAAGAAATTGAAGATAGAGAAAAAAGATTGAATGCTATAAGACAAGACTTTTTAGCTTCAGATTATCGAAAGACACTAATAGTCACAGCTACAAACAAGGATAAAAATGAGCTCAATTCACAGATTAGAGAAGAACTCAAAACGAAATCAAAACTCAAAGAAGGCTTCAAATTTCAAGTTAGAGAAAGCAAAAACCTCTCAGCTGAGGATAAACGCTACGCTTTTTGCTATGATGTTGGAGATACCGTCTTTGCAAGCAAAGAGGCTTTGAAGGACTTGGGAATAAAATCAAAAAGCAATGAATTCACCGTGGTTGATGTAAACATCACAAAAAATACAATAACGATACAAAACAATGCAGGAAAAACCTTTACAATAAACACTAAAGAGCATGGAGATAAATTCTCAGTCTTTAGAACTAAAGAAATTGAAATCAGCAAGGGAGAGAGAATAATCACTTTGAAAAACGACAAATCATTAAATGTCAAGAACGGAGAGATGTGGAGGTTGAAAAGATAAACAGGGATGGAACGATTACAATTAAAAACGAAAACAAGATTAAAACCTTCAACATCAAAGACTACAACTATGTCGATTATGGTTATGCAGTCACGGTGCATAAGAGTCAAGGAATGACAGTTTCTAAAGTTATCTACGATGCTTCAGCCACACGCACAAACTACAATGAAGTCTACACAGCTGTGACTCGTGGGAAAACAGAGTATTCAATCTATACAGATAGCAAAGAAATCTTCTTTGAACGCATGAAACATGAACAGTTCAAAACCTCAACAATTGAGCTCACCAAGTCCGCTCAAGCCGAAAAAACAACCACAACAGCTCAAAAATCAGCCTCAGCTTCTACTCAAAAAACAGCTCAAGCTATAGAAGAAGAAACTGCTAAAACAACCTCAGCGGGAAGGGCAAGATAAATTCAGTATTAAACGACGCTCTAAAATCGCTCAGAACGCCCTCTTCTTTTTGACCCCCTATCCTAAATACCCTCACACGGAAGAGAGGGCATTATAGAGGCTTTTAGAAGGCTGCCCGGATTGACCTACAAGTCAAACAAGTCAGTCAAGTCGTGCAAGTCATGCAAATCAGTCAATCCGGATTGGTATACTTGTCAAACTAGAACATCAAAGATGGTTTTTACAAAGAAATATAAAGTTTGTTTACTATGCCAATTTTAATAATCCCGCACCACCACTTTTATTCCTCTTTTCATTATATAGTTTCCACCTCAATCTCTTCGCTTTCTTCTGCACAGCTTTCAAAACTTTTTTGTCCTTCTTTAACTTAAAAACGTTTACTGCCTCCCTCACTATATCATATATATATACCCTCTCTCCCCTCTCCATCTTCCCCTTCATCCTCGTATATAACCAAGATTCAAGCTTCGTTTCACATCCATTCAAGACAGCTCGTAAAAGCTCTAACTTCCTCCTCTTGCTAAAATAACTCAAATTGAACCTCACTGCCTCCCTCGCCCCCCAAATCTTATGTATCGCACTCAATACCTCTAAATCCTTCTCCTCAATAGGATACGATATCACACCACGCTTAATAAAATAATTAATATGCTTCTCCTTAAACTTTGGAAATAGCTTCACTACCTCCTTAACCGTTAAACCCTTCTTCCTTTCTACCATCCTTTCTTGCATGCCACCAAGCCTCAAGGTACTCTAAACTTTAGGAAAGCCTCAAAGCTTATAAATCATTACAAATCAGGCTCAAATAAAAGAAACTCTACATCCTCTTTTGTAATCACTCTCCCCTTTAGCTTCCCATCCACAAAAAAACAAAACCAAGACCCATGACCGCACCTCGCACACCATCCCACGCCTATTTTTCTTTCATAAGCTACTTCCATAACCATCCCTCCTTGCCTCTAAGCTTTCTTACTTTATTAATGCTAAAAGCCATTCGCCTTTAAAATTTCAATCCTACGCACGCACTCAAACCCTCCCCCGCAATTGTTTAATTCTTTCTCAACAATAAAATAATGTCACTGTTGTCACTGTAATTTGAGTAAAAAACCTACCCCTTGGAACCATTGATTTTCAAAGCATGGCGGCTTTGTCACTGTTTGTCAAAATGGTAAAAAAATTTACCATATCCGAGCCCTTTATTTTCAAGCCCTGCGGGTGTCACTGTTGTCACTGTAATTTTAGGTATTATATACCCACCCCCTATTATTTTTTTTCAATTCTTAAATTCTTGACCAAAAAACTAAACAGTAAGGTGGGTGGGTGGGTAGGCTAAAAACCGCAGTGACAAACAGTGACAACAGTGACAAACTTCTACATCAGGAAAATCAAGCGTTTGCGGGCTGTCCTTTTTTTTTATTTTTTTTTGTTAACAGTGACAAACAGTGACAACAGTGACAAAAGTAAAATCTTGACCAAAAAACTAAACAATTTTTTGTGGATGTTTGGGAGTTTGGAGTGGAGGAAAACAAGCGGGAAACAAGCTTTCGACCACCTCTATTGCACAAAGCCCCGCCCGTATTAAAACGGGCGGGGAGGAGGGAGGAGATTGTTTAGAAGGGAATGTCGTTGAGAGGTTCTTCTACATCTTCTTCAACTACTTCATATTTAACTTTTAATCTGCCTGCAAGCCACTCTTCAAATTCATGAGAGCTCATAAACAATTTTGGTGCATAACGCATTCTAAAAAAGAAATCCATAGCTGATGTTTCAATAGCCCAAACTCTTATGTTTTTATCACTTGTATATCTTTTTTGTTTCTTTTCCCATCCTGTCAACCCTGCAAGCTCTTCTAAATCTCTTATTTCACAACGATAAACTTTTTTAAGCTCTAATAAAAATTCTTTTGTAATGTAAACACGATAAAAATCATCAACCCAAATCAAACGACCGAATTGCCCGCTTTTGATGGCTTCCCAAACTACACGGGCATAGGACATTCCTTCTCGTGGCTTAACATGGTAATTGAAAAATCTTTGTACAGCGGTAAAGAATTCGGCTTCTCGTTGGTATTCTTGTTCTTCTTCTGTTTCGGCTGTATCATCTATGAAAGCCCAGTCGAGCCATTCACCATGGACTTCCGCCTCTTGATAGGCAGCTTTTAAGATTTCTGTGACATACTCGATGTAGTCATCTTTTAAACCGTGCCTTTTTACATAGTTCCAAACGAACTGCCCTAAGGGTTCAAGTTTTCTGAAATCTTCTTTTTCATATTTAGTTCGGTCTGTTGCTGAGATTTTGTCAAGTTTTCTAAAGCGAAATACTATGAACCTTTCGAGTAAAGCTGGGTCTTCGGGGAAGTGGGAATTAGAGGTCATGATGATTGCGGATAGAGCAGGATAGTGAATTTGTTTTTGAGCTTTACTTAAAATAATCCTTGCCATGATGTCTTCCTGTGCATATTTGAGTAGTTCCTTTACCGTGCTCGTTTCAAGGTCTTTGTTTACCTCATCGACAATAATAATGTGGGTTGAGGAGCTAAGATGTTTTGCCGCACGAGCCTCCGTGCAGAAGCTTGCATAGCTTATTTTATTATCAGTTTCCCAAATCCGTGAAAGGAGCATTGCCGTTGTGGTTTTTCCTGATTTTGTTTGTCCTGACAGGTATAAATACTTCATTCTTTTTCGAAGTTTTCCCGCCAATACCATTTGTTTCTGTGCAAAGCTGAATGGTAGCAGGAGCCCTGCCTTGATGATTGAAGCAATTAGTAAGGGGTTAGGGTGTGAGTAGATGTACTCATTGAGGAAGAGGGCGGCTTTTTGCAATTCTTCTTTGGTGTATTCTTTTTCTTCGAAGCCTGAAGCGGTTAATTCACCGTCAAGGTAATAGAAGCCCGGGGGCAGGTCTTCTCTTTTCTTTTCATACCAACCTTGTTTTAGATAATGAGCTATAACAGCTGTCAAGACGTTTTGAGCGACGCTTGAGTTGAAGATGTATAAAGTTTTTTTCAAGCCTTCCCAAATCTCTTGTATATCGCCTTGCAGTTTTGTGTGAGGTTCTGAAGGGTTTTTGGAGATGAAGTGTATTTCGTATTTTTTTTCTTGGGTCAAGGGATTTTCTATAGCATAGATTTTATCGATACAGCAGTCAAAGACTTTGTGGTGGACAACGTAAACATATTTATTAAGGAATTCGTTCTTTTCAAAAGCACCGTATTCGATGGTCAAATTACGGTAGTTGCATCTGGCAAATTTTCTTGATTTTCTGTTTATTTCAATATAGACGAGCTCGCTTGGGGCGTTTTGTTGTTCTGCTTCATTTTGCATTTCTTGGTAGAGCTGTTCTAAAACTTCTTCATCGAGTACATCTTTTTTCTTTTTTGACCTAGTTTTTTGTGGTTGCACGTTGAGTGCTTGTTTAATTTTATTGACAAGTTCTTCTGCGGTTTCTTCTCCGAGTGTTTCTTCAAGTTTTGATTTTCCGGCAATGTCTTCAAGGTTTTTTCCAAAAGTTTTTTCGATTGCGGCTAAACGAGCTTTAATATCTCCGGGGTCATCTGCTGTTTGTAATCTTTCATAGAGCTTATAGATGCTATCGATGCTGATGTTTAAGTCTTTCCTGAGGTAGCCTGATAAATACAGAACTAAGTTTTGGCGTTGACCTTCAACAAAGTAGGGGGCTACAAGGTTGACGATTTTAGTGATTTCTTCATCTGTGAGTTCTCTTTCTTCGGTTGGTGTTGTGATTACGGTGGCTGTGGTTTGTGTTTTTTCTTTTGTTTTTTGGAGTGTTTTTTCAAGTTCATTGATTAGTAGGTTGTATAGTTCTGGTGTGATTTCGGGAAGTTTCTCAGGGATGTTTATAGGTTCGTAATTAAAGAGGACAAATTCTTTTGCGTCTGGTTTGAGTATATTTCCTTCGTGGTCGAGTTTTAAAGTGGAGTAGGGTGCAACGGCTTGGCATTTATTACCTGCTAGGACATCTATTTTGACATTGAGGTTTTGGTTTAT
>Ga0308398_1000899_pt1 | contig 17481 bp, 22 predicted proteins | sample Hotspr20SampleT9_FD_202360 | JGI IMG/M metagenome (GOLD analysis project Ga0308398, IMG submission 202360) | Hot spring phototrophic mat microbial communities from Mushroom Spring, Yellowstone National Park, Wyoming, United States - 20051001_T9 ...
TTCATGGTGTAAGTAAAGATAATTTTGTTTATTATCTAAAAGAGCTTGAATTTAGATATAATTTTGGAGAGAATATTGATGATAATTTGTATGTATGTTTAGGTGGAATATTTTGAGCAATCACCTAAATTAAATATTGATTTCTTTCATTATTTTATCTATATAACTTGCGTTTTCTTTTGAAATTCTTGTAAGCGGAAGCCTTAGTTCGTCAGTTTTTATTATATTTTTCTTTTTCAAAATGTATTTTATTGGTATTGGATTTGTTTCTCTAAACATTGATTTTATGAAATTAAAGTATTTTTGATGTATTTCTATCGCTTTTTTAATATTTCCATTTTCAAATGATAAACACATATCAGATATTTCATTTGGTATTATATTCGAAGCAACTGAGATTACCCCATTTCCACCAACACTCATAATTGGGAGAGTTAATGTATCATCTCCTGATAAAATTGAAAAGTTTTTATCAGTTATTCTTGCAATTTCGCTTATCTGCTCAAGATTTCCACTTGCTTCTTTTATCCCAACAACATTTTTAAATTTTGATATCTCAAGAATAGTTTGTGGTATAGCATTTATACCTGTTCTTGAAGGAATATTATAAATTATTATCTTGTGATCTGTATTTTGGCAGATCACTTTAAAGTGCTCTATTATTCCTTTTTGTGTTGGCTTATTATAATATGGAATAATTACAAGAAGAGCATCAAGTTTTATGTTGTTTACTTTTTTAATAAGTTTAAGTGTCTTTTTTGTTGAATTAGTTCCAAAGCCAGCTATTATTTTCTTTTTAGCATTTAGTTTTTCAACAACGAATTTAAGAACATCAATATACTCATCTTCATCAAGTGAGATTGCTTCTCCTGTTGAACCACAAGGAACAATTCCGCTTATATTTGATTGTAATTGAAATTTCAAAAGATTTTCAAATGATTTAAAATCAATATTTCCATTATTATCGAAAGGCGTTACAACTGCAGTAAAAACACCTCTAAACATTTATCCTCCTTTTAATTCTATTATTTTTTTTGCTGATTCAAATCCATCCTTTATATTTTCTTCTATAAATGAGTATTTCCATCCACCATATCTTCCAGTACTTATAACTGAGTTTTTATCAAGATAATCAAAAATTATTTTTAAGTTTTCTTCCCTTTCTTCGTCATATATTACATAGGCACATTCTGCTAAAAGCCACATAATAGTTTTTATGTCATCTTCATTTTTTATTATCCCAAGATTTATTAAATCTTTAATTACTTTTTTTTCTGCTTCATTTGTGTTTATATATCCATTTTCATTAGTTGAAAACTCAATATATATAGATGAAAATCCTTTTGGTGATAAATTTTTTGAAAGATTTGTGTAGAAACCAAGTCTATAAAAAAGAAATTTCTTTTCAGGAAAGTATATCCAATGTTGTTTAAAATTCGTCTTTTTTATCCCTAAATTAAGAATATATACTTTGTTATGTTTTAATTTTTCTGCTGCTTTTTTTACATTTTGTGGTGCATTTGAGTTAAGTATGAAGTATTTAAGTGGTGATGTGTTTATAAGTATGTCATATTTAATTAAACTTCTATCTTTAAGCATCAGAGTTTTTTTATTAAAATTAGTAAATATAACTTCAGAATTTGTTTTTATATTTTTAAGACCAATAGAGATTGCATTTGTAAGTGATCCTATACCACCATTTTTTGAATAGTAAAAAACTGGGTTATATCCTATGTTTTCTATCTTTTTTTGATAAGCGCCTTTTAGAACAAGATTTATATCCGGTTTTGGAACAAAATTTCCAAGCCAGTTGATTGTAAGTTTTTTAATATCAAATGAAAAAAGTTTTTCATTATAAGGAAACATAAAGTAATTACATATAGACTTTCCAAAAGTATTTAAAGCCCATTTGTAGAAGTTTTTAGTTTCTTTTTTTTCTCTAGTATATGCTTTTATAAAATCAGATACGCACTTTGATTTTATATTCGGTGGAAGTTTGTATAGATTTATTTGGAAGGGATAATCTACAAAATATCCTTTTAAGTATATTTGAGCATTTCTTTTTATCTTTATAAGGTTGTTTTGAAGAATATTAAATACAAAATCAGTTGTTTCTTTCCATCTTAAGTGAAGAAGATGTCCTGAGTAGTCGAATATAAAATTATTTTTTTCTACGCTTTTTGCAAGACCACCTATTTTATTTTCTTTTTCAAAGATAATATAATCTATTTTTCCGTTAAGTTTTTTAGCACAGGAAAGTCCTGTTGGACCGCTTCCTATTATTACTACTTTCACCTTGCTGCCTTTGTTTTTAATGCTTCCTTTATTTTTTCTGCTATATATAAAATCTCATTGTCTTTTAAGTGAGGAAACATTGGAAGCGAAAGTACTGTGTCTTGCATTTTCTCTGTAACAGTAAGATCACCTTTTTTGTATTCAAGATGTTGGTATGCTTTTTGAATATGAAGCGATATCGGATAGTAAATCTGGTTTGCAACACCGTTTTCAGAGAGATATTTTGAAACATTATCCCTTATTTCTTTTGTCTCAAACCTTATCGTATAATAGTTAAAAGAATGTCTTGCGTTTTCCCTTACTTTTGGAGTTATACATAATCCTTTTAATGCTTCTTCATATTTCTTTGCAACTTCTTGTCTCATATTAGTGTATTTTTCTATATATTTGAGTTTTACTCTAAGTACTGCTGCTTGAATTGTATCAAGTCTTGAGTTAAATCCTTCCATCTCATATATATATCTTTGGCTTGAACCATGGTTTCTAAGAGTTTTCATAATATTTGCTTTTTTTTCATCTTCTGTGGTAATTAATCCACCATCACCATATGCACCAAGGTTTTTTGCAGGGAAGAAACTAAATGTTCCACAATCACCAATTGAACCAACATACTTCCACTCTCCATTAATTTTATATTTTGCTGTAAATGCTTGAGCGCAGTCTTCTATTACTATAAGATTATATTTTTTTGCGATATCCATTATTTTTTGCATATCTGCTGGATGTCCGTAAAGATGAACAGGAATTATTGCCTTTGTTTTTTTTGTTATTTTTTTCTCAATTGATTTTGGATCAATATTGTAAGTGTCTTCTTCTATATCTGCAAAAACTACCTTTGCTTGAGCTTGGGATATGGTTTCTGTTGTTGCGATAAATGTAAAAGGTGTGGTTATAACTTCATCGCCGGGTCCTATTCCGGATGAAAGTATTGCAATTCTTAGAGCATCTGTTCCACTTGCAACTGACACTGCATATTTTGAACCATTAAACTTTGAAAATTCTTCTTCAAATTTAAAAACATCTTCTCCAAGAATAAAATTGCATTTATTTAATACATTTTGGATTGCTGGATTAATTTCATTTTTGAGTTCTTCGTATTCTCTTGTTAAATCAACCATTGGAATTTTCATCATATATCCTCCTCAAATACTATTATATATAAAAAAGATTGATTTGTTGGAATATATTAAATAAAATAATCTTATGATCTTCTATCTTAAAGTTTTCTTACTTTCGCTTTTTTTATCACTTTTGCTTGTTCCTATCATTAGATATATTTCAATAAAACTAAACAATGTGGATCGCCCTACTGATATAAAGACACATAAAGGAGTTGTTCCACTTTCAGGAGGAATTGCTGTTTTTGTTGCTTTTAGTGTTTCTCTTTTTATTGTAAGATTTTCTACCTCATTTCCAACAGGAACTTTGAGAGATATAAGATATATACTTCTTGGAGCTTTTCTTATTCTTTTAATTGGAGTTATTGATGATTTTAAAAAACCAAAAGGGATTTCCGCAGGTATTAAATTTTTTCTTGAGATTATTATTGCTATTTTTATGATAAGTAGAGGTTTTTCAATAAATTTTATAAAGCCAGATCATTTTGCTTTAGTTTTGAGTGTTATATGGATTGTTGGTATAACAAATTCTTTTAACATAATAGATATAATGGATGGACTTTCTTCTTCGCAGATTTTTATTGCGGCTATTAGTTTTCTTATTATTTCTATACCCACAGAAGCAATATATGTTAATGTGCTTTCTGCATCTATCGCTGGTGCTATTCTTGGATTTATTCCTTATAATATGAGTAATAGGTTTAAGATATTTCTTGGAGACAGCGGAAGTCTTTTTGCTGGTTTTCTTATATCAATAATTTCTCTTGGAGTAGGGTATTCTGATAAAAACCCTCTTGCTGTTTATGTTCCTATTCTTATTCTTTCGGTACCTATTTTTGATACTACCTATGTTTCGATAATGAGAATAAAAAGTGGGATATCACCATTTAAAGGTACAAAAGATCATTTTGCGCTTAGACTTGAGAGTATGGGTTTTGAAAGAAAAAAAATTGTTTTATTAACCTTTATTTTTTCATTTATTGTTTCCATGATATCTTTTTTAATTACAAGAGTAAGTTTTAAAGTCAGCATTTTTTTGTATATGTGTATATTTATTTTTTTTGTTTTTGTTGCAAAGATTGTGTCAAAAGTAAAAATAAGTTAATATTTATCAATAAATAAATGATAAAATATAAATTGTTATGACAAGAGCGGAAGAGTTAGAATATAGATTAAATCTTCTTGTTCAGTTTGGTGCTATTGTTAGCAAAGAGACAAATCTTTCAAAACTTCTTTCCCTTATAGCATCACAGGTTGAAAAGATTCTTTCCGCAAAAAGATGCTCTATATTTCTTTATGATTCAAAAACTCAAGAATTATGGGCAAAGATTGCTACAGGAATTTATAATACAGAGATAAGAACACCGCTTGGAAAAGGGATAGTTGGTTTTGTTGCAAAAACTGGTCAAAGTATAAATATAGATGATGCATATAATGATCCGAGGTTTAATCCTGAAATAGATAAGATAACGGGTTTTAAAACTAAAAATGTTTTAGCGGTTCCACTTAAAAATATAAATGGTGATATAATTGGTGTTTTTGAGGTTATAAATAAAGAAGTCGGAAATTTCACATCTGAAGATGAGGGCATCTTAAATCTTATAGGATCTATTGCAGCAACAGCAATTGAAAATGCTAAACTTTATGAAAATCTATATGAATCACAACTTGAGACCATATACCGTCTTGCTGTTGTTGCAGAATACCGCGACCAGCATGATACAGCCATACATCTTAGACACATAAGCGAATACTCATCTCTAATTGCTGAGGCACTTGGGCTTGATAGCAAAAAGGTTGAGGATATAAGGTATGCAAGTCCGCTTCATGATATAGGTAAGGTGGCTATAAGCGATTCTATTCTTTTAAAACCAGGAAAACTTACAGAAGAAGAATTTGAAGAGATGAAGAAACATACTTTGTATGGTGCAAAAATACTTTCAAATGCTAAAAGTCATCTTCTTCAAGTGGCAAATTTAATTGCTCAAAGCCATCATGAAAGATATGATGGAAAGGGATATCCATACCGACTTTCAGGAGAAAATATACCAATTGAAGCAAGGATCGTTTCAGTTGCAGATGTTTTTGATGCTCTTTGTATGACTAGAGTTTATAAACCGAGTTGGGAGCCATCAAAAGCACGAGAATATATCCTTTCAGAGAAAGGAAAGGCTTTTGACCCAAAGATTGTTGATGCTTTTGAAAATGTGTATGATAAAATTCTTGAAATACAAAAGAAAACTGATTTACGTTCAACTATAATCCCAGGAATAAAAAAAGAACTTTATAAAGACAAATATATTTAAAATCAAGTTCTGAAACTTTTATAGTATAAAAATCATCTAATAAATAGGAGGGTATATGGCAAGAATTGAATTAAAATTTCCAGGAAATAAAAAAGTAAATGCTATTATTAATAACTTTGAGATTAAAACTGATCAACCTCTAGCGGCAGGTGGAGATGGGACCGCGCTAACTCCATATGATTTATTTCTTGCATCACTTGCTGCATGTGCTGGGATATTTGCAATAAGTTTTTTTCAAACAAGGAATTTAATTACTGATGGATTTGAAATGTATATGGATGTCTATTGGGATAAGGAAAAACATAAACTTGGTAAAGTAAGTATAAATATGAAACTTCCAAAAGATTTTCCAGAAAAATACATTCCTGCTTTAAAAAATGCAGTTGAACTTTGTTCTGTTAAAAGAACGATAATGGATCCACCTGAGTTTGAGACAAATGTGATAAAATAGATATATAAGATGGAAATAACTAAAGATACAACTATAGAAGAAGTAATTGAGAAGTGTCCAAAATCTCTTGAGATTTTTAAGAAGTATAATATTACCGTTTTTATTTGTGGAGAGGTGGTTTGGGATACGATAGGTGGAGTTTGTGAGAAAAATGGTATTAATTTTGAAAAAATATCAGAAGAGATAAAGAATTTATGTCAAACTCAATGATTGAATACTTTGGATATATAGGTTCTTTTTTTGTTGCTCTTTCACTTTTGATGAGCAATGTTTATAAATTAAGAATTATAAATTTTATTGGGGCAATTATATTTGTTATATATGGATATATAATAAAGGCAAATGCAGTTTGGCTTGTAAATTTTTTTATTGCATGTGTTGATTTTTATTATATAATTCAATTAAAAACTTCAAAAAATATTTTTAGATTTATTAAATTAGAATGTAATGATATTATAAGAGATTTTATAAATTTTTATAGCCAAGATATTAGAAAGTTTTTTCCTAATTTTGAAAAACTAAATTTCGAAGAATTAAATTATTACCTTATAATAAGAAACTTCGTAATTGTTGGTATATTTGCATATAGAATTATTGATAATGAGAAGCTTTTTATTGAGATTGATTATATAGTAAAGGAGTGGCGAGATCTTAAAAATGCAAAAAATTTTTTTAGATTTATTTTGGAGAATCCTGATTTTAAAGGTAAAAAGTTTATTACTGAGACTACGAATAAAGAGCATATTGATTATTTACTTAAAGTTGGTTTTAGAAATATTGAAAACAATATCTATCAATTTTCAGTTTAAAATTTTATTTCTATATGAATGAACTTGGGAAAATTTTTTTAATCATTGGAATATTAATGATATTTTTAGGTATCTTTATAATTTTTTTGCCAAAAATTGGTTTTTTTAAACTTCCAGGTGATATTTATTATAAAAAAAATAATTTTACTTTTTACTTTCCTATTACAACAAGTATTATTATAAGTCTAATACTTACTTTAATCTTAAATCTTTTGAAAAAAAACTAATAATTTCCTATTTTATTCCCAAAAATTTGAAATTTTATTTTAAATTATATAAATTATCTTTAGAAGAAATTTTTAGGAGGATTTTATGATAGACCTTGTTAAAAATCTTGCGACAGCGCCAAGAAGAACAAAAGCATCAGTTATAAGAGAACTTCTTAAATTAACAAATAAACCAGGTGTTATTTCATTTGCAGGTGGTCTCCCAGATCCAGAAGTTTTTCCTTATGATTTTGTTGTTGATTCTGTTAAAAGAATTATGGATAAAAAAGGTAGGGTTGCACTTCAATATGGGCCAACTGAAGGTTTGCCAGAATTAAAAGATGAGTTTATTAAGTTTCTTGAAAAAGAAGAAGGAATAAAGGTAAAGCATGAAAACCTTCTTGTAACTACAGCATCACAGCAGGCATTAGATATTGTTGGACGTCTTTTTATTGATGCGTCTGATCCTATTATTGTGGAACTTCCAAGTTATATGGGAGGTTTGCAAGTTTTTAAATCTTATGGTTGTGATTTTGTTGGTGTTAGAATGACTGAGGATGGGATAATTACAACTGAACTTGAAGAAAAACTTAAATGGCTTAAAAATCAAGATGAGCATTATAAGTTTGTATATATTGTTCCTGATTTTCAAAATCCAAGTGGAGTAACTCTTTCTGAAAAAAAGAGAAAAAGAGTTGTTGAACTTTCAGAAGAATATAATGTAATTGTTGTTGAAGATTCTCCATATAGGCAGATAAGATTTGAGGGAAAAGCACCAAATATGATATATAAAATGGATAAAGAAACAAAAAAAACTGATAATATAATTTCCATTTTTACAATATCAAAAACATTTGCCCCAGGTCTTAGGATTGGAATGATACTAGCCAATGAACAAATAATTAAAAAGATGGTAATACTAAAGCAATCTCTTGATCTATGTACATCAAGTTTAAATCAATTAATTGCAGCAGATTTTTTTGCAACGGGTGAATTTTATAGACATATAGAAAAAGTTAAAAAGGTTTATAAAGAAAAAAAGGATGCTATGCTTGCCTGCCTTGAAAGATATATGCCTGAGGGTGTTACTTGGACAAAACCCGAAGGAGGGTTATTTCTTTGGGTTAAACTTCCAGAGCATATAAGTGCTGATGATATGTTTGAAGAAGCAATAAAAGAAAATGTTGCTTATGTTATAGGTTCTGCCTTTCATATTGATGGAAGTGGTAAAAATACAATGAGACTTAATTTTTCGTATCCAACATTATATGAAATTGAAGAAGGAATAAAAAGACTTGCAAAAGTTGTAAAGAAAAGAATGGCAATAAAATAAAACAAAGATAATCCATCTTATTTATTTTATTTATCGACTTATCAAGATATATGAGTGGAAATGAATTTTATAATTTTTTATTTAACAAACTGCTTATTTAAAAATCTGCTGTTTCCCAAATGAAAAGAGAAAAAAGAATATAAAATTTTTAATGAGTGATCTTTTGTTTATAGTGAGATGATTTTTAATCTATCCTTCTTTTGCTCAAAAAATTTATAAACTAATAAATTTTTGTGTTAGATCAAGATTCAATGTTTTTAAAGTAAGATTAGTTAGATCAAAAAATGTCCTTAAAATCTATGCATAAACTCTTATTCATTTTAATATTTTCTTTTATCTCATAAGTTTTTCTATAAATTTTTTTGCAGATAAAATAAAACAAATCAAAATCCCATTATTTAAAATCCCCCTACTTCCCCCGACGTTACGTCGGGGGAAGAAAATAAAGGGGGATTTAGTATTTTGAATAATTTAAATATTTTTAGAGACATAATTTTGAACTATTCATTTTATCTTCAGGGACAAAAATTATTGTCTAATTCGGGCGGTTACGGTAATACAGAAAAATTTGGTAAAATATAATGGTGGAAAATGTTAGAGGTAAAAAAGTGATCGGTGAGAAGTTTAATTTAATTAAATTCTTGATTAGTATTTGGATTTTGGTTTTTCCATTTTTACATATAACTACAGTTGAACATAATATTATTGATGATGATTGTCAAGTTTGCTCTGTTGTAAATTTGCCGGAAGTAAACTCTGATTCTGGGAATAATCTTAATTTAAATCTTGAGCGTCTCATTTACATAAACAATTTTAAGGAAAATTTGTTTTTAAAAAATATTTATTTTATTTCTGTAAATCTAAGATCTCCACCCTTATAATAGAAATTCAAAATTTGCTTTCTTTTAAATAATTCAAAATCTAATTCTTAAATTTTTAAAAAAGGAGGTAAAATGAAGAAAGTTTTAGTTTTAGCGTTGATGACATTTATAAGTTTTAACATACTAAATGCCGAAGATAGTGTTTTAAATACAATGACAGATTCTACCCCGCTTCCAGGTATGAGAGGAAAACCGATAAATCTACCTGATGTAAGCGCTCTTGGAAATATAGTCGGTTATACTTCTGATGATAAAAGTGATAAAGGAAAAAATGCTCTTTTATTAAATGAAGTTGAAACGGCATTTCAAGGATATGTTTATCCTGATGTGAGAGCAGATATAATACTTGCAATCCATAAACATGATGAGGAGTATGAATCAGAAATATGTGAAGCAAAAATAAACTTCCAAAATCTTGGTTATGGATTTTCAGGCGAAGCCGGAAAAATACATATTGATTTTGGAAAAGTAAATAAACTTCATACTCATCATCTTCCTTTTACAGATAGACCGCTTGTTTTAAATAAATTTCTTGGCGAAGATGAACTTGCAGGTCAAGGTGCTACGCTTAAGTATTTAATTCCAATATTTCCTTTTTACAGCCAGATTCAAGCAGGGTTTTGGAAGATAGAAAAACCAGAAGATGGAGAATTTTTTCCAACCGATAAATCTTATTCTGCCAGATGGAATTCTTCTTTTGAGTTAGGAGATAAAAAAGAATTAGAAGTTGGATTTAGCGGTTTAACTGGAAGAGGTCCTGGTTATGTTAGTGAGCCAAAATCAAAAGATAATGTTGATTTAGTTGGCGCTTATATAACCTTTAAATGGTTTCCATCATCTTATGAAAAATGGACTTTTCAAAATGAGTGGATACATCTGAGAAGAGAAATTCCTGAAGGTAAATTAAACAGAGATGGTTTTTATTCTTTCATAAATTACAGATCTAATAAATACTGGGATTATGGTTTGAGATTTGATTATTCAGAAAATTCAGATTCTCCTATTTCTTATGAAAGAGCAATTTCAGCAATTGTTACAAATCACTTAACAGAAAAAACTTATTGGCGTATTACAGCAAAACATAGAAATATAGACGGAAAGAATGTGACTGAAGGTTGGTTCCAGTTATCATTTGGTATTGGACCTCACAGCCATGAAATTGAATAGAATTAAAATTTCTCTTTCCCCTTCGCCGTTATGTCGGATGGAATAAGGTATTTTTAAAATGGAGGGTTTATGAAAAAGTTTTTTCTATTTGTCGCTTTATTTTTTGCTTCATCTTTTTTGAATGCAAAGATAAATATTGTAGCTGCATCTATGGATTTAAAAAGTATAGCCGAGTTTGTCGGAGGCGATAAGGTAAGTGTTGAAAGCATTTCAGAAGGTGCCCAAGATCTTCATTTCGTTGAGCCGAGACCTTCAATGGTTATGAAAATTAAAAGAGCGGATATGGTTGTAAAGATAGGGCTTGACCTTGATATGTGGATAGATTCTTTAATTTCGGCTTCAAGAAATAAAAAGGTTATGTATGGAGAAGTTGGCTTTGTTGATTGTTCAAAAGGAATAGAAAGACTTGAGGTTCCACAAGGGAAAATTGATGGGTCTATGGGCGATATGCATCTTTACGGAAATCCTCATTACTGGCTTGATCCTTTAAATGGGAAAATAATAGCTAAAAACATTCTTGAGGGGCTTATAAGGATCTCTCCTGAAAATAAAGATTATTTTAAAAAGAATTACGATGATTTCTGCAAAAAAATTGATGAAAAAATGAAAATCTGGCAAACTCAGATGGAAAAATTAAGTGGCAAAAGTATAATAACATATCACAGATCCTGGAGTTATTTTGCAAAAAGATTTAATCTTAAAGTTCCAATAGAGATTGAACCAAAACCAGGAATTCCACCAAATCCAAACCATATACTTAAAATCATTGATACTATTAAAAAAGAAAATATAAAAATTATTCTTGTTGATAATTTTTATCCGTTAAAAGCGGTTAATAAAATAGCTGCTGATACAGGTGTTAGAGTTGTAGTTGTTCCTTCTAATGTTGGTGGAGAAAAAGAAGTGAGAGATTATTTCGAACTTTTTGATTATATAATCTCGAAACTGACTAAAGAATAAAGTTAGCAAGAAAGTAAAAGGACGAAAAGTAAAATCCCCTTCTTTCCCCCTTTAATAAAGGGGGAAGAAAAAAAGGGGATTTTTTAGAAAACAACTAATACAGTAAGAACTAATGACTTATAAATTGAGGGAATATGTTTGAGTTGATGGTTCCGGCTTTTTTAATATCAGTGATTCTTGTTGGTATTCATTCCTATCTTGGAATTCACATACTTAAGAGAGGGGTAATATTTGTTGACCTTTCTCTTGCTCAAATTGCGGCGCTTGGTGCTATAGTTGGTGTACTTTTTGGATATGAACTTCATACGACAAATTCTTATTTAATTTCTCTCTCATTTACTTTTATAGGTGCCTTAATATTTTCATTTTCAAGAGCCAAAAAACATAAAGAAATACCTCAGGAAGCAATTATAGGAATAGTTTATGTTGTAAGTGCTGCTTTAAGCGTTCTTGTTATGGACAGGTTGCCTTCTGAAACCAAACACTTAAAAGAAATGCTTGTTGGAAATATTCTTTTTGTTTCAAAAAATCAAATTATAAAAACATTTATTCTATATTCAATTGTTGGATTTTTACACTATGTATGGAGAGACAAATTTTTAATGATTTCGTTTGAACCTGAAAGGACTCAAAATGAAATAAATGTGAAATTATGGGATTTTATATTTTATTCCCTTTTTGGAATAGTGGTTACAAGTTCAGTTGAACTTGCAGGCGTATTTCTTGTATTCAGTTTCTTAATTATTCCGGCTGTGGCATCTTTTATGGTTTGTAAAACGCTTGGGAAAAGATTGGTTTTTTCTTGGATTTTTGGGGTTATTGTAACGGTATTTGGGCTTTATTTGAGTGCAAAACTTGATACTCCAACAGGTGCCACTGTAGTCAGTGTTTTTGGACTTTCTCTTTTCTTTGTCTGGTTTGTCAAAAGATAAAAAAAATAATATATTTATTGTTGAGTTCCTCATATATTCTAATGAAAATTTTTAAGTAATATTTTTTTCTTAAATTTAACACTGGTTGTTAAAAATGTTATAATTTTTATATAAGCAACACGAAAAGGAGAAGCTGATTATAATAAAAAATATAGGATTAAAAATAAGAGTAATGATATCTTTAATCTTTATATTTAGAGGGATTTCTTTTGCGGCGCATCCTCTGATAACCGATGATACGGGCGTTCAGGGTAAAAATAAATGGCAGTTGGAATCAAATATGGAATATGGAATAGAAAAAGAAAATGGGAAAAAATATAAAACGATTCTTTATACAAACGCTTTAACATTTGGTTATTCTGATAATATAGATTTAATTCTCTCGGCGCCTTATGTTTGGGAAAAAGATGAGTTAGAGTGGGAAACAATTAAAACAAATGGTATTTCAGATCTTACTTTTGAGGTTAAAAAAAGATTTTATGTTAATAATGGACTTTCTCTTTCCTTAAAGCCGGGAGTAAGGATACCGACAGGCGATAAGGATAAAGGGCTTGGAAGTGGAAAAATGGGATATAGTTTATATTTAATACTCTCAAAAGAGTATGAGAAATTAAATTTTCATATAAATGGCGGTTATATAAGAAATGAGAATAAAAATGATGAAAGAAAAAATATATATCATTTTTCAATTGCTGCTATGTATAAGATTTTTGGGAAAACAAATATTGTCGCAGATCTAGGCAGCGAGACAAATCCTGATAAAGATTCAAGCATAAATCCTGTATGCGGAATAATCGGATTTATATATTCTCCCAAGGATAATTTCGATATAGATTTTGGTTTTAAAACTGGTTTGAGTTCAAGCGAAACAGATAATACATATCTTTTCGGTCTTACTTGGAGGTGGTAATATGCATATACCTGATGGATATTTAAGTCCGCAAACATTTGTTCCTTTCTATATAGTTATGATTGCTATATGGAAAAAAGCTATTGATAAAATAAAAAAAGAGCTTGATTTAAAAAATATTCCATATGTCGCCATGGGCTCGGCTTTTTCATTTATTATAATGATGTTTAATATCCCTGTGCCAGGTGGAACGACTGGGCATGCTGTTGGTTCTGCTATAATAGCTATACTTTTCGGTCCTTGGATGGCTGTTATCTCTGTATCTGTAGCTCTAATAATTCAGGCACTTATATTTGGAGATGGAGGAATTACCGCTATTGGAGCAAACTGTTTTAATATGGCCTTTGTTATGCCTTTTGTTGCTTATTATGTTTTTAGATTTTTTCAAAAAAGATTTAATAAGGTCTATATATCATCCTTTATCTCGGGATATATTTCATTGAATATTGCCGCAATAGTTACTGCAATTGAGTTTGGCATTCAACCTTATATAGCCAATGAAGGAGGTAAAGCGCTTTACTGCCCATACCCATTAAAAATCGCTATTTACGCTATGGGAGCGGAGCATCTTCTCTTATTTGGTTTTGTGGAGGGTTTTGTAACCGCTGGAGTTATGTATTACTTTATAAAAAATAAAGATGAATCTTTAAAGGTAAAAGCGATGGGGGATTTATGAAATTTTTCATTTTTAATAGAAAGTTTTTGAAATGGCTTTTAATATTAAGTTTGATAACTCCAGTTGGAATAATATTACCTGAATTTTTTAAAGCCAAAGACGCCTGGGGTGAGTGGGACAAAGATACTATTAAAGAACTTGTGGGCTATATACCTAAGGGTATGGAAAAATTAGATGGATTGTGGAAAGCTCCTTTTGCGGATTACACCATAAAAGGTTTTGATAATGGAATTATTAAGATCTCTTTTTCATATATTTTCTCTGCAATAGTGGGGATTTTTGTATGTATGTTATTAACTTTTTTTGTTTTGAAACTTATAAAGAGAAATGAAAAAAACGCTTGAAATACCTGATTTTCTTTTAACTAAAGAACATTTTCAACCATTAAAAATTAAAAGAAGGTTTAATTTTAATAGATATATAGAGAAAAATATAGAATCATTTTCAAAAATAATAATTTCTTTTAATTTTATTGAAAAAAGTAAAGGTTTATTTTTTGTTTTAAATCCAGTTTCAAAATTGATTTTTCTATTAATTTTTATTACCATAATTTCGTTTATAAAAGATTTTAAAGATCAGATTTTTATATTCGTTTTAATTTATATTTATATTATCCTTTCAAAAATAAATTTTATTGATTTTCTTAAAAAAATATTTTTTCCAATTATCTTATTTGGTTTTTTTCTTTCTTTTTTTTCTCTATTTAATTTTATAAGCGAAGGTAAAATAAAATTTGAAATAATTAGATTTAGTTCTGAGATTAATCTTAAATTGTTTACTATTCCACATGTTATAGGAATTACGGATAAAGGGATAGAGATATTTATTCTTCTTTTTTTAAGGGTTTTTAATTCTATCTCTGTGTCATTTCTTGTAATTAGTTCAACTTATATCTCTGAGATATTTATTAGTTTAAGAGTTTTAAGAGTTCCAGATTTTTTTATAATGATGCTTATGATGAGCATAAAATATATAGATACACTTTCTAAAACCATTATGGATATGTTTATGGCGAGGAAAAGCAGAGTTTTTATGAGCGATTTTAAAAATGAGGATGAATGGATCTTTTCATTAATTTATCATATATTAAAGAAATCTATAAAAAAATATGAGGAAACTTTTAGTGTTATGATATCGAGGGGATTTAAGGAAGAAGTAAAATTTTCAAATTTAAAAGAATTTAATAAAATAGATTATGTCTTTTTATTTTTAAATTTGCTTTTTGTGTTTTTTATAATTTATGATAGAAATTAAAAATTTAACTTATTCATATAATAAAAGGTTTAACGCTTTAAATAAAATAAACCTTAATATAAAAGAAGGAGATCTCTTATGTGTTATCGGGGAAAATGGATGCGGGAAATCTACGCTTCTCAAAATACTTGACGCTCTTATCTTTGCTGATTCTGGGAAGTATATTTATAAAGGTGTTGAAATAAATGAGAAAAAATTTAAAGATATGGATTTTTTGATTAGTTTCAGAACGGATGTCGCCTATCTTTTTCAAAATTCAGAGTCTCAACTTTTTTGTCCTACTGTCTTTGATGAAATTGCTTTTTCTTTAAGACAATTAAATTTTAAAGAAAATGAAATAATTGATAGGGTTAATAAAATATTAAAAATGTTTGAGATAGAAAGAATAAAAGATAGACCACCTTACTCGCTTTCTGGTGGTGAAAAAAAGAAGGTTGCTCTTGCTTCTGTGCTTGTTACAAATCCTTCGTTGATACTTCTTGACGAACCAACAAATGATCTAGACCCTAAAACACAATCTACAATATTTGAGATGATACTTGGATTAAAATCCGCTGGTAAAACGATAATTATTGCTACACATGATATCTTTATGATAAAAGAATTAAATTCTAAAGTTTTTGTGATATTTGGTGACCATACTGGAATTTTTTTTAATAAGTTTTCAGATATTCCTTTGGAAATTTTAGATAGAGCAAATTTAATTTATAATCATTCTCATTATCATAACAATATTATTCACTCACATATTCATACAGAAGCACACGAGCATAAATTATGAAAAATTTCTGGGATTTTAAATCAAAAAAATATCCAAGACCTTTTGATGAAGGGGTTATTGAGAAAACGAAGGAGATTCTAAAAAGAATTGAATCGTATGGAGTTTCATTTGAGGATAAAGATGTAATTGATATAGGATGTGGAACAGGGATTTATGGGCTTGTTATTTCTCAAAAGGCAAGAAAGGTTTTATGTTTTGATATATCAGATGGTATGATAAATATTTTAAAAGAAGAAACTCAAAGATTAAATATAAAAAATGTAGAGGCAATTGTAGGTGATTTTAGAGATTATAATTTTGATAAATACAAAAAAGCGTTTGATATCTCATTTGCATCAATGACTCCAGCAATAAAAGATAGTAAAGATGTTTCAAAAATGGAGTATTTATCAAAGGAGTTTTGTGTTTATATTGGCTAGGCTGGTAGGAGAGAAAATAAAGTTTATGATGAGGTCTTTAATTATTTTAAAATTAAACCATATGTTCCAAGTGGCTATTTTGATATAAAAAAAGTACTTGATGAGAGAAATATTAATTATGAGACATTTATTTTTGAAGATGAGTGGGAATGGAAAGGAAGTTTGGATGAGGCGGTTGATGAGTTTTATAACAGAATTAAACTTGACAATATTGAGATTAAAAAGGAAGAGATTAGAGATTTTCTTTTAAAAAAATATGGTAGAAATATTTTTATGAAAACCATTGCAAGCGAAGGAGTAATTATTTGGAAGATTAAATAACTGGAGGATTGGAAGATTATATGATTAGAGAATTAGAAACTTGGTGTAAATTATGAATATTGAATTATAAATTATAAATTTAAATTAGAACTAAAGACCTAATAAAAATTTTCCCAAAAGACCCTTTTAATCTAATCTATAACATCCTTGTATGATATTTTCATACAAGGAGGAAAAATGATAAAGTGGTACAGAAAACCTGCGAACAGTAATGTATCAGGTAGATGTGTGCCTGTTATTGTTGGAGCCTGTTGTTTTGGCGGAAGCTGTTGTGATAAATAATCAATATAATTCTCAGGTGTATGCCTTATAAGACATACCCCTATTAATATTAATACTGAAGAGAAAATGAAAGATTTAAAAAATTCCAAATATAATGTAATCATAAAACAAGAAGAGGGAAGTTTGATTTATAATACATACTCCGGGGCTTTTGGTTTTATTAAAGGGAATTATGATTTGTTAGATGATTTATTAAAAATTGATGAACCATTGTTCAGCCAATTACTTGAAGGCGGATTTATTATTAGAAAAGATTTTGAGGCACTTGTCAAGGATTTTGTGTCTGATGATAGAATTTAAGATTAAAAATTTGTTTAATTTCATAAAGATTCCCCTTAATATGCGGTATTGGATTTTTCCATCTACCTTGTTTTAATCTC
>Ga0308398_1000901_pt1 | contig 17420 bp, 18 predicted proteins | sample Hotspr20SampleT9_FD_202360 | JGI IMG/M metagenome (GOLD analysis project Ga0308398, IMG submission 202360) | Hot spring phototrophic mat microbial communities from Mushroom Spring, Yellowstone National Park, Wyoming, United States - 20051001_T9 ...
AAGCCGCCACCCGACTGGAGGGCATCGCCGAAGCCTTCGATCAGGTACGCCGCTACCACGCCGAAGCGCCGGAGCTTTTGGTGCAAACGCAGCTCTTCGCCCTGACCCACCTGGTGCAGTTCTTCTACGGCGCGACGTGGTCGCTTTCGCGCAAGGCGCTCTTCAATTGGCGGGATGATGTAGTAGGGGCGAAATATATTCCGCCCCTACCCGATGATTTTTCACCCCAACCCGATTTTGAAACGCTGGTCAAGTCCTTCATCGCTCCGCGCCGCATCCTGCGCGTGCTGACCGATTACATCCTCTTTGCCCGTAAAGAGGGCGAACTCTCGAAGGTAGTGCTGCGTCCGCACCAGATACGCGCCGTGGAGCGAAGCCTGGCACGCGCCCGTGACCCGCAGAAGCGACGGGGGCTTATCTGGCACACGCAAGGCTCCGGCAAGACCTACACCATGCTCACCCTGGCCCGCTTGCTCATCGAGACGCCCGCCTTCCAGAATCCCACCGTGCTGCTCATCGTGGACCGCAACGAACTGCAAAGCCAGCTCTTCCAGAACCTGGAAGCGGTCGGTTTCGGACGGGTGCACCTGGCGCTTTCCAAACGGCACCTGCGCGACCTGCTCAAAGCCGACACGCGCGGCCTCATCGTCTCCATGATCCACAAGTTCGACGACATGCCGGCGAACCTGAACACCCGCGCCAACATCTTCGTGCTGGTGGATGAGGCCCATCGCACCACCGGCGGCGACCTCGGCAACTACCTGATGGGCGCGCTGCCCAACGCCACCTTTATCGGCTTTACCGGCACCCCCATTGACCGCACCGCCCACGGCCGCGGCACCTTCAAGACCTTCGGCGCCGATGACCAGGAGGGCTATCTTGACAAATACTCCATCCGCGAATCCATCGAGGACGGTACCACCGTCCCCCTGCACTATCAACTGGCGCCCAACGACCTGATCGTCGACCGCGAGGCGATGGAAAAGGACTTCTGGGCAGCGGCGGAACTGGAGGGCGTGGCCGACGTGGAGGAACTCAACCGTGTGCTGGATCGCGCCGTCATCCTGACCAACATGCTCAAGAACAGCGAGCGGGTAGAGAAAATCGCCGGTTTCGTCGCTAAGCATTTCCAGAAATACGTCCAACCGATGGGCTACAAAGCCTTCCTCGTGGCGGTGGACCGCGAGGCCTGCTGCTTCTACAAAGAAGCCCTCGATCGCCACTTGCCGCCGGAAGCCAGCGCGGTGGTCATCAGCGCGGCACACAACGATCCGCCGCATCTCAAGCGCTATCACCTGAGCGATGAGGAGGAAGCACGCATCCGCAAAGCTTTCCGCAAGCCGGGCGAAAACCCGCAGATTCTCATCGTCACCGAAAAACTGCTCACCGGTTACGATGCGCCCATCCTGTACTGCATGTATCTCGACAAGCCCATGCGTGACCACGTGCTGCTGCAAGCCATTGCCCGCGTCAACCGCCCTTACGAAAGCGAAGAGGGGCAGCGCAAGACCACCGGCCTGATCGTGGACTTCGTTGGCGTCTTCGAGAACCTGGAGCGGGCGCTGGCCTTTGACTCGCAGGATGTCAGCGGCGTGGTCGAAGGGCTGGATGTCCTGCAGGAGCGCTTCGCCCAATTGATGGCGCAGGGGCGAGCCGAGTACCTGCCGCTCACGGCCGGGAAAACTGAAGACAAAGCCGCCGAAGCCGTGCTGGAGCATTTTCGCGACAAGGAGCGCCGAGAAGCCTTCTATGCCTTCTTCCGCGAGCTGCAGGAAATCTACGAAATCCTTTCCCCTGATCCCTTCCTGCGCCCCTTTCTTGAAGACTATGAACGGCTGGTGGAAATGTACCGCCTGGTGCGTAGCGCGTACGAACCGCACGTACCGGTGGACAAATCGTTCCTGCGTAAGACGGCGGAGATTGTCCAGCGGCATACCAGCACCTCCAGTGTAGAAGAACCCAAGAGCACCTACGAAATCGGTCCGGCGCAGCTACTTGCCCTTTTAAAGCAGGATAAGCCAGATACGGTCAAGGTCTTCAACCTGCTTAAGGAGTTGCATCGCATCGTTGCCGAGCAGGGAAAGTCAGCCCCTCACCTCATCCCCATCGGGGAGCGCGCGCAGGAAGTGCTGCGCCGTTTTGAGGAGCAGCTTATCTCGGCAAAGGAGGCGCTGGATGAACTCGAACAGATAGTGCGTCAACTGCAAGCGGCTCAAGAGGAACGCCTCTCCAGCCCACTGTCCCTGCAGGCTTTCGCCGTGGAGTGGTGGCTGCGCACTCAGAAGGTGGAACCAGAAAAAGCGGAGCAAACCGCCGCGTCGCTGGAAGAAGCCTTTGCCTCCTTCCCGAACTGGGCAATCAGTATAGCCGATGAGGGAAAACTGCGCACCCGGCTCTACAAAGCCCTGCTGGACCTGGGCGTCAAAGAGGTCGTTGCCTGGGCTAATCGCATCCTTGATCTGCTACGGAGGGCTGCCGAATGAAAAAAGCTCTGCCTTCAGACTGGATACCGCTGGAAAAGGCTGTACCCGTTGACCTATTCAAAGCCGAGGTCCAGGCCTGGGCGCGGCGGCTGCAGGTTCAGCCACTGGAAATCCACATCCGCCCGATGAAGCGTAAGTGGGCGAGTTGTTCGTCGCGCGGGCGTCTGACCTTTGATACGGACCTGCTGCACCAGCCGGCGGAGTTTCGCCGACAGGTGATTGTTCACGAACTGCTCCACCTCAGAGTGCCTAACCACGGCGCACTGTTCCGTGCTTTATACAGGGCTTATCTCGCACAGGCGGAGTAACGCGGGGCTGTTCGATGAGCCACCTCACATCTGCCCAGACGACAGACAGCCGCAGGCAACGCAGACAATGCGCCTGAACTCCTCTGCTCCCTGCACACCTGCTGCTGCATTTGGGGTATCATCGTCATGGAGGGTGAAATGCCCATGTATCGCCAAACGGGCACTGCGCAGCGATACCTCATCCCCGCAGGGAGCTTTGAACCCGCCTATCTGGCGCTGTACCGCAAGGGCGAACTGCAACGGCGGGCGGAGGAGGCGATAGCCTCCCTCGGGCGGTGTCGCGTCTGTCCGCGCCATTGCGACGTCAACCGCCTGGCAGACGATAGGGGTATCTGTCGCACGGGCAGGTACGCGCGGGTATCCAGTTATTTCCCGCACCATGGCGAAGAAGATTGCCTGCGCGGATGGAACGGCAGCGGCACCATCTTCTTCTCATGGTGTAACCTGCGGTGTGTGTTCTGCCAGAACAGCGACCTCAGCCACCGCGGCGAAGGCGTAGAGGTCCCCCCCGAGCGGCTGGCAAGCATGATGCTTCACCTGCAGTCGCTGGGCTGTCACAACATCAATCTGGTCACGCCCGAACATGTGGTGCCGCAGGTGCTGGAGGCGCTGGTGCTTGCGGTGGAAGGCGGTCTGCGCTTGCCCATCGTGTACAACACCTCCGCCTACGATTCGATGGAGAGCCTGCGCTTGCTGGACGGCGTCGTGGACATCTACATGCCCGATTTCAAGATATGGGACCCTGAGAAGGCACACCGCTACCTGAAGGCGCGGGACTACCCCGAAGTCGCCCGATGCATCATTCAGGAGATGCACCGGCAGGTAGGCGTGCTGAAGTTCGACGAGAATGGACTGGCAAAGCGAGGTGTGCTGGTGCGCCACCTGGTGATGCCAGGCGATGTGGCAGGTACCGAGCATATCCTGCGTTTTCTCGCCGAGCAGGTCGCGCCCGATACCTACGTGAACGTGATGGCGCAGTACCACCCCGCGGGCATGGTTTCCTCCGAACGGTACCCCGAAATCAACCGTCGCATCACCGCACAGGAGCACTGGCAGGCAGTCCACCTGGCGGAGCAGCTGGGCTTACGGCTGGACGAGCGATTAGCGTGAACTGCCCGAGCGGAGGCGGTATGCCTCGCCGTGTATCTCCCGCGCTGCCTGTACCATCTCGGGGTAGGGCGTATCGGTGATGGTGACAAAGCCGATGTTGTAGTTCTCGCCGTCGAACCAGCGTCCGGTAAGCGGCTGGTCGTTGTACTGGAACCAGTGACAGCCCACGAAGTTGGGGTGTGTCAGCACACTGGTCAGGTAGTCCTTATACATGCGGGCGCGGTGCTGCTGGTCTTTCGCGGCGACCAGTCCGGTGTGGAACATGCCCCTGTCCAGCGCACCGAAGTGAAACTCGCCGATGATGGCGGGTTTGTCCAGTCGCTCCACAATGCTATAGCGTTCGCGCTCCACCCGCGGCGCGTAGATGTTAAAGCTGATGACGTCGCAATACTCTGCCGCCGCCTCGACGGCATCTTGCCCGTACCACGCAAACCGACAGCCCAGATACAGATGATTGGGCGCGAGTTCCTTCAGCACCTGACGCACCGTGCGGAAGTACTGCCTCGCCAGGTTTTTGACAAACTCCGCGAAGTCCTGCCTGCGGGCATCGGTGGATGGCGGCTGCAGCCTCTGGGGTTTCTCCAGTTCCTCCCAGCTGGCAAATGAGCTGTTCCACGCCGCGTTCAGTCTCTCTATCTGACCGTACTTCTGGCGCAGCTGCTGCACGAAGGCGCGCTTGGCGGGCGAGTTTGCCGCGTCTTCCTGCAACGTGCCGTATGCCAGTCCGTAACGACCGCCCTCTTCGCCTGTACCAGCCCAGCTCAGCTCGTTGTCCACGAAGTATCCAATGCACCAGGGGTCGTCACCGATGCGTTGTGTGACCGCGCGCAGGGAGTTGCGCACGCTTTGCTCGAATTTGGGGTCAAAGGGGTCGTGCATCTTGCCCCAGTAGTCGTTGCCGCTGGCAACCCGGGCGTGGTCACCGCCGATGTGCGCCGTGCCCACATAGGGAACCTTTCCGTTGCGGTAGAAATCCCAGTCCGACCAGTTGGCGATGGTGTTAAACCCCCATGAGCGCAGGCGACGCAAGGTCACGTCCATCCACAGCGGCTTGTAGTTCTCCCCGTACTTGCGCTGAAGGTTCAGGGCATACCAGTTGATGGTTCTACCCTCTTTCACTGGTCCCGAGTGTATCCCCGAATGATAACCGATATGCTTTGCCAGCGGAGTGCCCTCTTCGGGCAGCCAGGTGAACATCTCCTCGCGTCCGGTGATGAAGGTGGCGTCGCCGGTATGCACACAATCCATCCCCAGCGAGACGAACAGCGTGCCTGCTGGCGTCACCAGCCACCATTTGCCGTCGTGTTTGGCGGTGCGGAAATAGCCGGTCGCCTGCAGTTTGGGACCACTCTTCCAGCCGCCGTACTCGTCGCGGTCGGGCAAGGTGGGGAACTGCTGCAACTCCTGTTCCTCCTGCTGGCGTCTCTGCCTCAGGTCCGCCTCATCCTTCACTTTGCCAAGCCAGTCGCCACCTGCCCACTGCCCAAACCGGTCGACAATGCCTTTGACCGGCGCACTGCCTTCTATCAGGCGGACGTTGTCAATCTGTAGCGGTATCGGTTTGGCTGGACGGTGGAGAAAAACCTGAAACGCCACGATATGGTTCAGGTTCAGCCTGTGCGGATTTGCCACTCCCAGCAGAATGCCACCACCCTGCGCCAGGGGCGGCAAACCTCTCATGCCGTAGTCCATCGGGTTAAAGGCGAGGGGAAGCACATAGGTCTGGGTCTCCCCGGCGCCGATGGTGGTGGTTGCCTGGCGACAGTGGTTCCAGCCGTCAGCGCGAGGGTCGTCGTCCACGCGGATGCCAAACCACACCGGTTCGTGGTTGGGATTATAGATGTCGATTGCCAGCGCGCCTGCCCCCGTCCAGTTCCATGCCTGTGTGGGACGAAACATGATGTTCGGCCACTCGGCGGGCTGAAACTCCACCTGCAGAGCCTGCCCCGACAGTTTGCCACCCGCCGGCACGCGCTGTATTTGAACCTCGTTGCGCACTGCCTCCTTCACGTGCTCTTCCTTCTCGAAATCGAAAAGCACCTGTTGCGCCGCGGCGCTGACCGAAATCCCTATCATCAGGCACATCAGGCTCAGCCCCCACCAGTACATAGCGTTACCTCCCTTCGTGTTACCCATAACTCGATACGCCGCTTCGGTGGTTATTCCTCCGCGCCAATGCCACATTGCGGGCGATACCGTGCAGTGGTAAAATACTGTCGGAGGACGATAACGATGCATCGCGATAGCGTGTTGCGGGTGCTTTCCGCGCACTGGAAACAAATCGCAGAGGACTACGGCGTGCGGCGATTGGCTGTGTTCGGCTCGGTGGCGCGTGGGGATGCGACCAGTGGGAGCGACGTGGATATTCTGGTGGAGTTTCTCCGCCCTCCGGGTTTCGACAGATACATGCAGCTCAAGTTCTATCTGGAAGCGTTGCTGAGATGCCGCGTGGACCTCGTGATGGATAGTGCGCTCAAACCGTGGGCGCGAGAGACCGTTCTTCAGGAGGCAATATATGTCCCAGAGCTGGAAACTGTTTCTTCAGGACATCATTGATTCCGGGTCTAAGGTCATACGGCACGATGACGAGACTCTGTGGGATGTCATTGTGAACAAGCTACCAACCTTGCTGAATATCGCGCAGCGAATCCAGAAGGAGCAATTAGAATAGCCGAGGGGCACGCGTGGTGCCCCCTGCCGGAGTTTATTGTGCTTCCTGAATCTTGATAAAGTCCAGCCCGAACATGTGGCGGTCGCCCGTGCTGGCGGGGTTCGTGCCCACCACCTCGACGCGCAACACGTTTTGCCCCTGCTTCAACTGCACCTTTCCCAGGCTGATTTTGCCCGTGTGGATAACGCCGTTGTGGAACAGGTCTATCACTTCGCCGACGGGTGTGCCGTTGACCGACAGGCGAAACTGACCGTAGTCCACCGCTTTGGTCATCGCCACTATCAGCTCGTATGTGCCCGCCTTGCTGGCGTTAAAGCCCAGTTCCAGCACGTCGCCCGGCTTTGCGCCTGTCCACCAAAGATGTTTGGCGTCGCTCCATGCCTCACCGAAGCCCTGCATATCCTGTATGGTGACGTTGCCTCCGGTGTGGCTTAACACGCTCATCTTCTCGCCCTCGATAGCATCCGGCTCGCGGTACACTTTCAGCTCGGGCAGCCGCACAGGCAAACGCTCCTGCAGCGTGGGGAAGCTCCGTGCGCCCTGCTGGCGGTCGGTATACCAGTAACCGACGGCGCTGTAGCCGACCTCTGTCTCCGCCCAGTGCCACACCTCGATATCGGCGCGGAACCTTTGCTGGAACGGCACGTTGTCAATAATCAAGAAACGGTTGTTGGACACATGTCCGAAGTTGACTGGACCGTCGGCGCGGGGCTGGTTGTGGTAGGCGTGTGTGAAGGGCGTTGGGTTGCACCAGGCATAGCCGAAGAAGTCCTCCGTACCGGTTCCAAAGGTGCTCGGAAAATCTTCTCCATCGACGTAGAACTTCTCGTCACCCTCACCCCACCATGCTTTCACAGGGTTTGCGATGCTCATGGCGACACCCACGAATCGCCCGGAGCCCTCTGCTTCCGCCATCGTCCAGTCGCGCATCGGTCGGGAGCGGATGGGATACTGCGTGTGCCACTGCGCGTGGAAATAGAGCTGTTGACCGCTCCAGCGGGTGGGCTGCACTACCACCCTGCCTGACAGGCTCAGGGGTTCATCGCTGTCGTTGCGCACGCGCAGCACTGCCCGTCTGGCGAATGGCATTACCCAGTGGCTGTACATCGTGCCGTTTTGCAGTATCCCGCAGGGCAACGCCTGATAGGGGTTCAAGCCCGGTCCCGTACCGAAGAAATCCCCCAGCGGAGACCACACGGAGGGCAGCGTGGCATCATCCCAGGTGATTTCCAGTATCGCCGCCCGCAACGCCTTCTGCAAGTCTTGCGCCTGCGGCTTCATCTCTATCGCCACCACACGCGCCGGTCCCTGCAGTTCCAGCGTGCGCGAACCTCCTGTGGGGATATTCCAGCGGATGGCATACGCTCTGGAACCAGAAGGAGGACGCCACGTCTCGTAAGGCTTAGCCAGCCGCTGGGCAACCTGCTCACCCAGCCGCCGCGTACGCTCCACCGCTTCCCACGAGAAACTCTCCACGGAGGTGCCGGGCGGGTAGAGCCGGTAGTTCACATGATAGTACATCCCTTCGCCGCCTTCTACGGTAACCAGCGCGCGCCTGGCAAAGGGAATGGGGAAGTAGATGTTCGCACCACTGGAACGTATACCAGCCAGCGGAGGTACGAAAGGATAGCCCAGCGAACCGTCAAAAAGCTTCGCGAATTCGCGCTCGATCACCGGGTTCTCCGCGCCGTCGATGTAGATGCGCAGAACACCCTTCGGGTTCGCTGACCAGATACGCACTATCGCGCCCGGACCCGGGATGTCTGCCATCACCATCTCCCTGCGCCCGTTGCGCTCCTCGATACGGATGTAATGACCAGCGTCGCCGTTGGCGAACCAGTCTACCTTCTTCCCGTCCACAATGCGGCTGGCGCGGTCATAGCTGGATGCCTGTTGGCACTGCTCGCCCGGAAGGGGTTTGGTGCTCAGCGCGCTGAGGTCTATCATCTGCTGGAGCAGGTCGGACAAGGTGAGCGAAGGTGCCGACAACACCGGTGCAGTAGATAGTACCATCCCGGCGACCAGCAAGCACAACACCCTGCCACTTCTCATGTCACTGTTCCTCCCTCGGAATGTCTGCACTCTGTTTGAGCAGTTCTTGACACGCAAGCCGGTCTCCTGCAGAAGAGGAGCCTTTGATGCATCAGCCTGTTGAGGGACGTTCAGGGAAACTACGGCTCGGGAGGAGCCTTACCTCCTCTGAAAACGTGCTTCAGTTTGGTGGCTACACCCATGCGCCGTACACCAGCACCAGATTATCGCGGTGTATGACCTCATCGGCGCGCTTGAAGCCGAGCCTTTGTTCAATCTGCGAGGTCTGGCAACCTGCGATGCGCGCCAGCTCCTCACTGCTGTAGTTCGTAAAGCCGCGGGCGAACACGTGTCCCTTCTCGTCGCGCACCTCCACGACCTGCTGGGGGAGAAAATGACCTTCACAGGAGAGCACGCCCGCGGGAAGCAGGCTTTTGCCATCGGTAACGATAGGCTCTCTGGCGCCCTCGTTGACGACGATGGTGCCTGCCGCAGGCAGACCATACGCCAGCCAGCGTTTGCGGTGACACAACTTGCGGGGCAGAGGATAAAAAACCGTTCCCACAAATCCATGCCCGCGACAGATGTGGTGGATAATTCCCTCGTGTCTGCCGTGTGCAATCACCATCGTCACGCCGGAGGTAGTGGCAATCTGTGCCGCTTGCAGCTTGGTCACCATCCCGCCCGTGCCCACGCGCGTGCCGCTACCGCGCGCCATGCGCCAGATGTTCTCGTCCAGCCGATACACCTCGCGCACCAGTCGGGTATAACGCCCGCGCTCGTCGGGCTCGTAAAGCCCTTCCACGTCCGAGAGCAGGATGAGCAGGTCGGCGTCCAGCAACGAAGCGACCATCGCCGCCAGCGTGTCGTTATCGCCGAAGTGAATCTCGTCAACGGCGACAGTATCATTTTCGTTAATGACTGGAACCACTCCCATTTTCAGCAGTTGCTGCAGGGTATTGCGGGCGTGCAGAAACCGCTGGCGCTCGCCGAAATCCTCACGGGTGAGCAAGACCTGGGCTACGGGCAAGTCGTACGCGGTGAAAGCCACCAGATACGCCTGCATCAACAGGGGCTGACCGATGGCCGCCATCGCCTGCTTGAGAGGCATGGTGGCACGCATTTGATGGGGGACAGTTTGACCGGCATAGTTTTCCCACTGGTCAATGCCTGCGCGAATAGCACCGGAACTGACCAGCACCACATCGGCGCCCGAACGATGCTCCGCCGCGCACTGCATGGCAAGCGAGGCGATGTATACACGGTCTAAAGCACCGGTTTCATCCGTCAGCGTGCTTGTCCCGACCTTGATAACAATCCTTCGGTAAGCCATTACGAGGTTTCCCAGTGCTCCTCGTCGATGAAGTCGAACTCCTCGTCACCGATGCGCACGGTGTCGCCGTGCTGGATGCCCGCCTCGCGCAAACGCTGCAGCACACCGATGCGCTCCAGCTTGCGATGCAGGCGACGGACGGCTTCCTCGTTCTCTAAATCGGTCATTTTCACCATGCGCTCGATGCCCTTGCCCTGAACTTCAAACTCGTGTTCGCCGGTCTGTTCCACGTGCCATGCCCGTTCATCCTGCCGCGGAGCACGAATCACCACCATCTCCTCGACCGGCGTTGCTGGCGGGGGGATGGAGTCCAGAAGTTCTGCCAGATGGTATACCAGCGACTGTATGCCTTCTCCCGTCGCGGCAGAGATGACGTGCACCGAATAGCCCTTCTCGCGCAGGGCGTCTCGCACGCGGTCCCTGAGTTCAGGGGGAGCCACGTCCGCCTTGTTCAGCGCAACCACCATCGGTCGGCGCAGCAGGTCGGGGTCGTACAATTCCAGTTCGCGCTGGATGACCTCGAAATCCTGCAGGGGGTCGCGTCCCGTCATGCCGGAGATGTCCAGCAGGTGCACCAGCACGCGACATCTTTCCACGTGGCGGAGGAACTGGTGTCCCAGCCCTTCGCCCGCGTGTGCGCCCTCGATGAGCCCCGGCAAATCGGCCACCACGAAGCTGCGCCCCGGCTCCACAAAGACGACGCCCAGATTGGGTACCAGCGTGGTGAAAGGATAGTCCGCAATCTTGGGTCTGGCGGCGGAGATGCGCGAGATAAGGGTAGACTTCCCTACGTTGGGGTATCCAACCAGCCCCACATCCGCCAGCAGTTTCAGCTCCAGCCGGAGTCTGCGCCGCTCGCCCGGTTCGCCCTTCTCGGCAAAGCGGGGGGTCTGCTGTGACGGGTTGGCGAAGTAGGCGTTTCCGTGCCCACCGCGACCCCCTCGCGCCACCACCACGCGCTGCCCCGGCTGTACCAGGTCTGCTAACCACTCGCCGGTCTCCTCATCATACACCACGGTTCCGACCGGCACACGCAGCTCGCAGTGTTGCCCGTGTTTGCCGTGCCGCAGGTTACTTCCGCCGTTGCCTCCTCGCTCCGCACGATAGTGACGCTGGAAATGGTAGTCCAGCAAGGTGGTTAAGCGTTCATCCGCGACAAGCACCACATCGCCTCCGCGCCCGCCGTCTCCGCCAGAGGGACCGCCGCGCGGCACGTACTTTTCCCGCCGGAAGGCGACGCAGCCGTTCCCGCCGTCTCCAGCCTGAACCTCGATGGTGACTTCGTCGACAAACATCATCTACCTCGAATGCACGAAAAGGCTCGCGCACTGGCGAGCCTTTTCATTTCCTCACCACCCTGCCGATCTATGCAGTCACCGATTCGGCAACGGGCACCACGCTGACGCGCCGGTTCTTCTTGTCGTGGCTTTCGTATTTCACCACGCCGTCTACCAGCGCGAAAAGGGTGTAATCGCCGCCCATGCCCACGTTCTTGCCGGGCTTGAATTTGGTGCCCCGCTGACGGATGATGATGCTTCCCGCCTTCACGAACTCGCCAGCGTATTCCTTCACGCCGAGGCGCTTGGACTTGCTATCTCGCCCGTTGCGGGAGCTGCCGACACCTTTCTTGTGTGCCAATTGACCTCACCTCACTCTACGCTTCGATGCTCTGTACGCGAAGAACGGTCTGCCACTGCCGATGTCCGTAGTGACGCCGCTCGTTCTTCTTGGGTTTATAGGTGAATCCGATAATCTTCTTGCCCTTGACATGGCGCACCACTTCTGCCACCACTTTCGCGTTCGGTACGGTGGGTGTGCCAATACGCAGACCGTTGTCGTCCTGCACCAACAGCACCTCAGTCAACTCGACGGTCTGCCCTTCCTCCACCGGCAGTTTTTCCACACGCAATATGGTATTCGGTTCCACCTTATACTGTTTTCCGCCTGTCCTGACTACAGCGACCATTGCCAGCCCACTCCCTGTGGATTTGCCTTCAAACACCTGTAGGATTTTACCGAACAAACCTTCCTTTGTCAAGGGTACCTGCTCCCTGCCAGCACCCGCTTGCCACAGGCTGATTTTTGCATTATCATAGTAGCGCGCGTTCAAAGTGCGGGGTAACGCATCGTGATTTCTTCCACTCTTTTGGCCATAGACGCCGGCGGGACGAAGACCGACCTGCTTTGGGCTCAGCCAGACGGGCGTGTGCTGGCGCGTGTGCAGGGGCAGGGATTGAACATTGCCAGCAAACCTCCCGGCACCTGGCAGGACGTTCTGGAGGAGCTGTTCCGCCAGGCAGATGTGAACCGCGAGACGGTACATGTGGTGTGTGCAGGTGCTGCCGGATACACCCTGCCTGACCGTCGCGCCCTGTTTGAACATCTCTTGCAGCAGATGCTACCCGGGGCAAGGGTTCTGGTGCTGGCGGACTATGCGATTGCGCTGGAGGGGGCTACTGGAGGCAACCCGGGTGTGCTGGTGATTGCAGGCACAGGCTCCATTGCCTGCGGGCGCGACCGGGAAGGCAGGCTGATGCGGGCAGGTGGGTGGGGCTACCTGCTGGGCGACGAGGGAAGCGGCTTCTGGATTGGGCGCGAGGCGCTGCGCGCGGTGCTTGCCGCCAGGGAGGGCTGGGGTGAGCAGACCCTGTTGACCGAGATGGTTGCGGCGACGTTGGGAACCTCCGATGCGGGCGAGTGGCTGAGCGCGCTCTACCGCACCCAGAACCCACAGTCGTTGCTGGCGGAGCTGGCGCCTCTGGTCTCCGAGGCAGCCGAGCGCGGCGATGCCCCGGCAAACCGTATCCTCGCCGACGCGGCACACCACCTGGCGGGACTGGTGATTCACGTCGCCACCCATCTTCACCTGCCCGAAGATTTCCCCATTCGCACCGTCGGCGGCGTGTGGAAGTCGGGAGGCATGTTCCTCCACCGATTCCGAGAGCAGCTGGTGACGTATTTACCCGCTTGGCGGGGTGAAATCAAACCGCCGCTGTACTCCCCAGTGGAAGGCGCGTTGCTGCTCGCTCAGCGCATGATGTGGGCGTAGGAGCCCGTTGCCACCAGTGGGCGATACATAGGCGCAAGACAATAACCTAACCCTCCGTGGGGGCAGGATAGGGAAAGCTTCGGTACTCGTGTTCGAACGAGCCGTCCGCGTAAAGGTCAATCAAGCCCCAGCCGGGCGGCGTCTGGTGGTAGTTGCCGCGCCACCACGCTCCACTCACCGCGCCGTCGCAGATGTAGGTCACGCCGTTATACACCACGCGCTCGAGCAAATGCAAATGCCCGCTCAGGCAGAGTTTCACATTCTTGTGTCGATAGAACAGCTCCACAATCCGTCGTGCGTCGATATGCACCCATGCACCTGGGATAACCCAGTCCCCCGACTTCTCGTTCTCGCCATCGAACATCGCGCACGCGCTCACGATGGGCATGTGCGACAGTACCAGCACCGGGGTCGTTTCGGGCGTGCGCTGTAGCTCGGCTTTCAGCCATTCGAACTGCTCGTCGTCCAGACGTGCGGTGTAGTCGTTGCCTTTGGGGAACGTGCCGTCCAGCACGATAAACTTCCAGCCCGCCTGTTCGAAGCTGTAATAGGGCCTCTCGAGCCCGTAGAGCTCCATCACCCACTTCTTGCCGTACCGGGGTTCGTTGCCAGTGCAGCCGCTGCGCGACCGGTCCCAGCCCCATACGTCGTGATTGCCGATGCAGTGGCGCACGGGGATTTCGCAATGCTCGGCGAGAATGCGTTGCCAGAGGTCGAACAGGGTCTTGGCGCGTTGCTCGTTCTGTGCAAACACATCCATCACAAAGTCGCCGCCATTCAAAATCAAATCGGGTCGTTCGGGTAACTCGTGGACGGTTTTCAGGCAGTCAATGAAGCCGCGAGCGGCGTTACCCTCCGGTTGCACATGGATATCTGTCAGATGTGCAATCCGCAGCACGCGCTTGCGCGGTGGGTTGGACGAGGCGTCCCCTCGGTGGCGCAGGGTCAGCCAGACCGCCGCGCCCACTGTCGCCGCGCCTATGCCCTTCAGCAAGTCGCGTCGTGTCATTGGTTCCATTGGCTCCTCCATCGTCCTGGTTCACACCATCTTCGCAAAGTTTCTCCATCTGTAACAGTGCAAGATTCGTACCGTTCGATGCGTTTTCGGAGGCTCGGCGCAGGGCTATTTTTAAGGTTTTGTTGTGAGTGGGGCTTACCCGAACCGCTCCAGTGTCGCGAGACGACTCATCGCCATAGTCCGTCTGCATGTGAAGGTCAAAGCCAAGCTCCTCAGCAGAGGGTCATACAGGATTTTGCCATCGCACGCGATGTCCAGATAGAGGGGAGGCGGTGCCGCCTCGAACTCCTCGGGCGTTTTGGCAAGCAAGGAAAGCCGTCCGCGCCAGGATGGAGGCAGGCTCCGCTTGAGAAAGCGATAGCGGCTCAAAACGCGCTCAGGCAGGTTTCGCGCCACAATCAGCAGGTCCCAATCGCTGTGTTATCTGGCTCACGTTCAACCTGCTGCAGTAGAAACGGGATTGCCTCTGCAGGTTCGGGTCGCCAGAAGCGGCGTCTAACGGGTCGCGTTGGAGCCATCTTGCGGTGCGCGGGTCGTACTCGCGTGAGCCGACGTGGTACAGCCCCGTGGCAGGCGTCCATTCATATCCATAGGCAGCGTTCCAGCGGAAGGGGTTGAAGGTGGTGCCGACCTGCTCGATCGGGTTGCCCCATGCATCGTAACTGTAACGGTCGGTGATGTTGCCCGAACTGTCAAGGAGCAAACGGTGTTGCCGCGCCTCTGGGAGAATTATAGCGCGTCCGTACGAATGAAGCACTCCTTCGAGGGTTGACGACTGCAGCACTCCTCTGCCATAATCGAGGCGATGTCCGGTGCGGAACATCTGCCAAACGCGGAGCAGGCGTATATTCCTGAGGGGAAAGTGGAAAACTACCTGCTGTGCTTGGAACACGCAGTAGGCGGTGCGAAGGCCCGCTTCTTCGGGGAGTTGGGCTATACGCGACAACACGCCGACCTATTGAAACAGCAGCTGCTGCTCATCGCGAAAGAGGGCAATGTGCACAAACAGGTTGTCACTGAGCATGGCGTCAAATATGTGGTGGATGGACAGTTAGTGGCTCCGTCGGGGCGTCAAGTAGCGGTTCGCACGGTTTGGATTATCGGACAGGGCGAAACAGCGCCGCGGTTGGTGACAGTATATCCCAGGTAGCGTGAGGAGGCACAGCGGTGAAGGAACTGGACACGGTGGTGTTGACACACGATATGGTGGAGTATGGACTGATTCAGGGGGACGTGGGGGCGGTAGTGCATTGCTACGCGGATGGACACACCTATGAAGTAGAGTTCGTTTCTGCGGACGGGCGCACGGTGGCGCTGCTGACCCTGACGGACGCCGACATCCGCCCCTTGCATCAAAATGAGATTTTGCACGCGCGTCCGCTAATGAGTGCCTAACCTGTGCTAACAACCAGCAATTGCAAGAATACCCCGATTCAGGCCCTCTGAGTGAGCAATTCCCAAGTTGCCCTCCAATCCTCGGACGCATACAGCACGGCGTAAAGGATAAAGTGATACAGTGAATCAAACTGGTCTTCGGGGCTTACCGAGATTGGCTCTGGCAGGTCAGCCCAAACCGTAAAGACCTGTTCCGAGCCGCTGCATACTGTAAACACATCAGTCTCCATTCCTATACCGAAAAGATAGGGTTCCGGGCAGTTCTTGACCGCTTTGCGGAACCGTTGAATGCCGCGCTGAATATCATACGACCGACTGGGTGTCACCTGCACACGGAACCAAAGCTCTCCAAAGTCTGTGATGAAGACGGACTCGAATTGACGGGCTAACTGTTTGATTGCTTCTGGCACAGGCAAGTCAAATACTGTGTCCTCCTCCGAGTGAACGGGAACCACCTGTATCAACGGGGCTATGTTGGGATGGTTTGCCATTTGGAATAGGTAGATTGCGTAGCGCTCTGCCTCGTCCCGATCAAGTACTCGAACGGTAGCCGCTATCTCTGACAGCTCTTGGCGAGACTCCTGCGCAATCTGCTCCATCTGCCTGAAGAGGTCCTTACGCTGCCTCAGCCATTCGCGCAAAAGCTTCAGCATGGTTACGCCTCCCTGAAACGAGAGTTAACGGCAAGCTATCTGGTTATCTGCATCTCGCATCATGTTGTTCATCAAGCGAATAGATGTGGTGAAGCGGTTCGTATTCAGGCGAAGAAGGTTCCGCCTCCATTGTCAGCCGCTAGGTTCGGTCTGTATATTGCTCCTCTACCTCGCGGGAAATTCGCTCATGCCAATAGTGCCACAGTATCCAGTGGTATACACTGTGAAATCGTGTGGGTTCTGTCTCGCTCCAGCACAGCTCATACACCCCTCTGTCCCCCAGACGCACAACGACTTCCGTATACACGTCGGTGTCAATCCCCCACTGTCCAATTCGTAGATAGCCCTCTCGCAGTTCGGCAGGCACCATGCGTCCAAAATCTAAACCCTCAGTGTCTTCACCGGCGGCAGGCATCATCTGGATTTGCTCATACTGTGCTGCCAATTCACGCACTTCCTCCGGCAGTTGCGCCAAGATCGACGAATTGGGGGGAGTGGAAACAGGAACCAACCGAAACACACTCTCGTCCTGAAGTACCTGTAAGGCTTCTGCCCGCGCCTGCTCTATGCTTAGTTGCTCGATGCATTGCTCCTGTTCTTTCCATCGTTGCTGTTGTTGTCTATCTTTTTGAAATTCTATCCAAACCCACCTAATCCAGCGCAACATATTGCACTCACTCCTTGCATCGTTGCTCAAAATCCCTTCGCACGTTGTTCAGCAAGCGTACAGTGGTTATCCGCAGAGCCTGTTCGACCTGACGGACACGCTGATGTGCCCGTCGGTGGGCTGCGGTATCCAGCAGCCTCAGGTTCCACCGCCCACTGTGAATCCTTCGGGGTAGACCTGCTGTAGGAAACAGCGTGCGTCCCCCGAAGGGATGTCCCATTAAGGGATTGACATGGTGCACTTGGTATCCAGCACGCTTCAAACCCAGCGCCTTAATCACCTGTGTGGCTTCTTGCCGATAACTGCCGATCTTGCGCAGTGCCATCCTTGTCAGCAGTTTTGATCCGCCTGCTAAGGCTATCTCTGCTGCCACTTCGGTGTATTCACCCACCCGATATGCGCAGCTTTGCTTGTCCACGACCTCATCGGCGCCGAACTTCTCCCGAATCCAGTCAGTTGCCCCAAAGGTCAGGGAGTCGCCTACGCCTGCCCAGAAGTTTGCCATTGTGTCCAGCCAATCCAGCCCGCTCGGGTCTTTGGCGTTCAACGGGTCGTTGCCGCAGTACCGATACAGATTCGGGTCGCCACTGGCAGCGTCTATCGGGTGGTGGGTGTCTATCTGTTGGTGTGGCGTATTGCAAGGACGATTTCTGTCGAGAGTCTCTATGACGAGCCTTCAATCATCGTGATTACTTCGGGTCT
>Ga0308398_1000910_pt1 | contig 17318 bp, 22 predicted proteins | sample Hotspr20SampleT9_FD_202360 | JGI IMG/M metagenome (GOLD analysis project Ga0308398, IMG submission 202360) | Hot spring phototrophic mat microbial communities from Mushroom Spring, Yellowstone National Park, Wyoming, United States - 20051001_T9 ...
ACTAATTTTAATATAATCCAGATTGCTTTTTATTTCATATATACGTATAACACCATTTTTAATACTGTTATACGTATATAGAAATGAAAATATAATGATTAAGAACACTAAGCTAAGAGGAATAATAATCTTTGCTTTTAAATTTATTCTCATATGCTCGGGCAGCCTCCAAACTATTTTTCTTTTATTTATTTTAAGCTATTGTTGTTTTATTTTATAGGTATTGAGCCATTCTGTTCGACAATCCTTTGAGCTTCACTGCTTAGACAATACTCAACAAAATCATTGGCCGGAGCATTATCTTGTTTGTATACGAGATTCAATTCTCTTATGACCGGATATGTCTTGTTGACTACCGTTTCTCTGGAAGGCTGCACGCCGTCAAGCATTAAAATTTTAATGGGCATGCCCATTTCAATAAGCTCCACGGCAGTTCCTAAAGATATATACCCTATTGCTCCCGCTATGCCCCCGGTTAACGTTGCACCTTCCTGATTGGAAGCAATTTCATAGCTGCTTTTTGATATATAGCCGTTTTTTCCTGATTTTTCGTTTGATGGATGAGCCAATCCGCTGTAAGTCTCAAAAAGTTCAAGTGTAGCTCTTCCTTTTTCTTTGGATACAAGAACGATCGGCTGATTAAAATTCAAACCTAGCTGATCCCAGCTTTTTATCTGTCCTGTAAAAATTTTTACAATATCATCGTGATTTATCTGATTTATAGGATTCCTGTTGTTCACAATAAAAACCAATGCATCATATGCTATGGTCTTGCTGCTGACATCCTTTTTTTCTTCTTCTTTGAGAGATCTCGATACCATACCTATATCGGAATTGCCTGACATTACGTCTTTTATACCCTTTCCGCTTCCACCGCCTGCAACAAAAACACTCACTCCCGAATTAGAAGAATACCCTCGCGAAATAATATCCACAAGAGATTGCATTGTTGTTGATCCTGTTATGACAAGGTTTTTTTCAGCAACAGAACCTGCATATATTGTTAACATTAAAGCTACTACTATAAATACGGCAATTGCACAAACAGTTTTCTTGAACATGTAACACTCTCCCTCAATATTCTACTTTTTATAATAGCATTAAGTATCGCTCGTTTTTCTATTTACCCTTAAATTTGCGCAATATAACAGGTTGAATTTCCATGTATTTTTACTGTAGCTTTATTTTATTACGCTGATATTATGGCAATTTTAAAATATGATAAAAAAGTGTTAACCCTTGTTATTCCTGATGCTGTTCATTATTACCGCAGCTCCTCCGGCAATCAAAACAGCAGGCAATATATAACTCCATTTAATCATGTGCAAAATATCAGGATTCAAAATTATAATAAACCAAAATATTGGCACCAAGGTCAAAATCAAAGCAGGCCATAAAAGTCCTTTTTTTCTTCCCCCAAAAAAATAGAGCTCAAGAAACCCTGCACCAAGGCCAAATTGGTAAACAGGCCATGTGTATTCAGAATATTTCCAGTTTGTAGCCGTTTCAAACAAAAACAATAGCCCGTAGGTAATCAGCATGCCACCGGCCACAAGGAAAGCCGGAGCCTTTTTCAATGCAAAAAAAGCATATTGGCACAGTGCACCAAGCAATAATATAATCAACGGCCAGGTCTTAAAACCTAAATGTATTCTCAAAAAACCCAACTGAGGCACCAGCAGCAATATGCCGCAAAAAATCAATATCAATCCTGTTATTGCAGTTTTATTGCCTTTCATTCCTACCACCCCCAAAAAATCAGTATCCATTAACATTTACACTGCCTAAAGCCATGTTCAGCTCAATATCGATCTTGCATGAAGCTTCTTCATAACCAGGTGTCTGGTACACCCCGTCCGCTTTGTCAGCATCTATTCCTGTAAATTCAATGTTATTCAATGCTCCTTTATTTGATAACCTTAATCCAACTCCCGAAGGTACTTCAATGTTAATCTTTGATACACCTGAATTTATTACAGCTGACGCATGCTTGCTTTTTGACCCGAATCTACCTGCAGTTGTCTAAGATCAATATCGCTTTTAGACGCACCTAAGTTCAAAGCTATTTCCCATTTTACAGAATCATTGAGTCTATGGATATCTTCGCTTAAGCCTTTTCTATAATTGTAAAATTTCTCCTGTCTCTCAAAAATAATATTAGCTCTCTTTTTATCCTCACTATAATCTACCTTATGCCTTATTTCCCTCTTTTTTATATCTGATTCAATCAAATTGTCAGAAGTTGAACTTAAATAAAGGTTGCCTGCACCAGTATCAATCCGCAATGATGCCTCATCGGTCTGCGTTGGTTTTTCCACAACAACCCTGTCTTTCGCAATTGTACCTTTTAAATTTGGAACTCTTTCAAAAAATGTTTCTCCTTTATCGCTTATATAAGCATATCCTATTATTGCGGCAAAAACTATCAGCCATGCAATTCCTTTAATAATAATGTTATCCTTAAACATCATGCCGATCCCTGCAGCCACAAGTAGAAGCGGCCATAACAAAAAAAGAGAATTAAATATCGACCAGCTTATATATCCTGCATTTATCAATAACGCAATAATTCCGGCAATCACAAGAAAAATTCCAAAACCTGCTTTGCTTCTTTGCATGGCTATTCCTCCCTTTTTCTTGTGATAATAAAAATCCCGGCGGCAATAAGTCCGACGGAAGCTATCAGACGAAAATCGAACCAGCCTAAGATGTTCTTAAGCAGCAGCAATGCTCCTAATCCTACAAGTGCCGCTCCCGCATAAAAACGTGATTTTTCAGGGTCATAGCTGAACCCGGGTGTGTAATTTTGTGGTTGATATTCATCATAACCTGCACCATAATAATCCTCGCTTTCCTTCAATTCAGGAATCACCATGGCGCAAGCTATATAAGCCAGTACTGACCAGGGAAACAGTGCAAACCCTGCAAAAATAGCAATAACCCTCACCAAAGACGGATCTGTATTGAAATATACCGCGAGTCCGCCGCAAACACCTGCAAAAACCTTATTTTCTTTAACTCTGAATAATTTTTTCATTTCCAATCTCTCCTATTCTATTTTTTTATATCTATTTTTAATTTTGTTTATAAAATTACCGCATGCTAAAAAATCATATAAGTCTGATTTATTTTGACAATATTGATGCATTGCCGGATACAGTTTTTATTGAGATATTGCCTCCTTCTGATTTGGTGTGTCCCTTTATCAGCCTTCTGTCGTTTGAAGTCAGATAAATAGGGAAATCATTATTTAATCTTCCTGAGACAGTATTAAACGCAAAATCAAAATCTGCCTCTTTATTCATTTTAATTGATACATCTCCCGAAACAGTGCTGACTTCCATACTTCCTTTTGCGTATTCCTGCAAAACGCTAAAATGTCCTGACACAGTCTTGCATTTCGTATCTGAGAGCTGTCCTTCAATATCTACATTTCCGGATGTAGTTTCAAGGTGTGTCTGACCTTTGACAATAACCGATAAAGCTTTCAAATTGCCTGACACGGATTTAAAATCAAGTTGTCTTAGAGATAGTTCCGAAATCACCGTGTTCCCTGAAGTAGTATGAATTTGAAGATTTCCGTCATAAGATGGCGGCAGATAAATATCAAGCTGATGTTTCCGGGCTATCCCCAAACTGATATTTTCAAACGGTTTTGCCGGATGCTTTATCTCTATGAAGATTTTGCCTTGTTCTTGCGTGATTTCAAGTTTTGGGAAATAATCCGTGTCTTTTGAAACACCGTGAAAATTCACTCTAATGCTCTCTTTATCATGTTTTTTTATATTTATGCCGCTGCTGATTGCTTTGATATACATATTTTCTGCGTTATTTACATCAAGGATTCTGTCGTCGGCAATATCCTTATAGCCATGTCTCTTTAGCTCTTCCTCATCGAAATTTGCTTCCGCTGCGGATTGCAAAAAACTAATGAAATTCATAATTTTATTTTGCTTTTGGTTAGAAAATAATTGGACACCCTGAGTTTGCATAAGGAGCACCGCTGTTCCAAAGCTGCAAATCATTATAACAAACAGCCATAGCACTATTTTCTTTATGTTGAGTCTTTCAAACATTTAAAACACCTCTTAACCCTTTATAATATTAAAATTCCACTTCAAATATCTTACCGTACCTTTGAAAAAATATTTTGCGATGTAAAAATCTGCAATGAATATCAATACCCCTAAACATGCGGTACCAACCGATAAGAAAAACACAAAAGCCCTGCTTGTGCCCAAACTGATGTATTCCCAAAATAAAGGAGAAAAAATGGCGGCTGCTATTCCAACGACTCCTGCCACAGTTATGCCCAGCGCTGCAGCAAACATTCCTGCAATCACTCCTAAAATAGCAATATATGGTCCGAATACAATTACCAGGTTGAAAAAACCCAGTGTGACAGTCATTGCCACAGCTCTGAAAACATTAACAGGCGTTGATTTTTCTTCCGCTATTTTCAATGCATAACTTGCCCTGAACTGGTTTGCAATTTGCCTCACATCCCCAAGCTTTGAAGCTATCTCTTCCTCTGTTTTGCCTTCTTGCGCTCCATTTCTGAAATGCTCATCATAATCATATAAGATTTCTTTTACGTCTTGTTGAGGCAGTCCTTTAAGCAATACTGCCAATTTCTCAAGAAATTGCTGTTTATTCACTTTCACCCCTCCTGTAATATGCGGTTAACACTGTCAACAAAAGACATCCATTCTCTTTCAAGCTGTTCTTTCGTCTTCTTTCCAAGTTCAGTCAACTTGTAGTATTTTCTCGGCGGCCCTTCCTGTGATTCCTGCAGATATGTTGCAAAATATCCTTCATCTTTTAATCTTTTAAGCAGAGGGTATATAGTGCCTTCAGCTATTTCAATATTTTCAGATATCTGCTTTACCAGTTCGTACCCGTAACAGTCCTTTCTGTAAAGTATTGAAAGAACGCACAATTCAAGTACTCCTTTTTTTAATTGGATATTGACTGACATCATTGTTCCTTCTTCCGTTGAATATTTTAATGACAGATATATAATATCACATGCTATATAACTTTGCAAGGTACTAAATAAAAATTTTTATTATTTTTTTATCATTTGTATTTTTTAAAAGTTTTGTCAATTTATTTTTTTGCAAATTAATAATTTCTTCTGATGAGAGATATTGAGTTTCTTTAAGATAACAAACATTATCTCTTATGCAATTGCCTTTAAAATATTCCATTAAAGGGAAAAGTATTTTTTTATTATCATAGAATTAATATCCATATATCCATGTTCTCCTTGAATTAACAAAATAATGTATGATTTAATTTTACTAAATATAATTAGTGTTTTCAATCATATTTATAAATTTATGGATTTATGTAATGCAAGGTGAAACGGAGTCAATTGCAGCAAAACTTTAACATAAGGAATTTTTCAGCGAAAACTATTTAATCATTTCTTAGGAAGCTTTTTTCTGAAGCTTATATCTTGGAATATAGTTGCCTTTCTCATCCTTTACAAATGGAACCTCATCTTCAGGCAAACCCCATAATCCTATTTTTCCCTCAACAGCTTCTTCCTGCAATTTCAAAAAATAATCTTTGTGAGCACTATTTGGTGACACTATTTCAACTCTTGCAAAACCGCTTCTTACCAGTGTGGCATTAAAATACATGCCGTCTTCAAGTATTACGTGTGCAAGGAGTCTTCCGTATCTATCCCTTAAAGCTTTTTCAAAAACAAGTTTGACTTTTTTGTTCAGCAAAAAAGACTTCGTGATTTCTGAGGCTTCCTTTGAAAATGGCTGTGGCTCCACACCCTGTTTTACACTCTCGGGCGTATCAATACATAACAATCTGACCTTATGAGTTTCATTTTTATATAAAACTTCAATGGTATCCCCATCTGCACATGCCGTAACTATACCTTCAATATATTTGCCGGCTCCCAGTCCTTCCTTTATCGTGTTTTGAATCTGCATAGGTATGTCATATACTTTTACAATTGTATTTTGATTTATTATTTCATGGTTTGCCTTATTATCTTCACTATTAGGAGATAGAAATGAATTGTAAATGTAAACTGCAAGTGCAAGTACTACTGCATATAAAGGCATGGTCTTTTTCTTCATTGGTTTTTGCTCTCCTTTTATTATGTTTCTTATTCATGATATGTTGGCAGCTTGTTTTTATTGCAAAAATACAACCGGGGCAAAAATACTAATCCGTTTTCGCCGAAACACTCCTTGTGCTTGAGGTTCTGCAATCAGCATCGTCTGACCTCTCATTTTATCAGGAACAACTAATTAAAAGAGTATAATTATTTCATCGCAATGTCAACTGTAATAAAATCCACCCTGCGCAAGAAGTACATTCTTAATTTCTTTTAGTTAGTTCCTCCTGGAAAATCCGAGTTTCCGCTGAAAATGCAAATTGTGCCTTAAAGCGAGCTGAAAGATTGAACGTCAAAACCGAAACATTTTATAAGGCTGAAGCGCCATGGATGGTGCGTAAAGCAGCCGTTTAGCCAGGATGGCAATTCGGTGCGTGCCTGATAAAATGAAAGGTAAGCCGAAGCCAATTACGGCGAAACTCTAGCACAAGAAGTTTTCAGCGAAAACTAATTAACGATTTGTTCATATTTTTGTTATAATTTTATGATATATTCTTTATTAGATAATAATAAATATAAATTGCAAATAAAGGAGGTTATCAACATGTACAATAATTATAACTTTAATAATTACAATAATGGCTTTAAAACAGACACTTCATATTACTCATCTGATTTAGCTGCTTATATATCCAAAGTATTTGCATGGATGTTTGCAGGACTTATGCTTACAGGTTTGACAGCTTTGTATTGTGTAAGTTCCGAAACCATGAGGTGGATATACAGGCCGGGTGTTTTCATGTTATTGGCTTTAGCTCAAATAATAATGGTTATGAGTCTTTCAGCAAGGATTCATAAAATGAACTTTAATACGGCTGTATTGGTATTTATGGCATATGCTGTTTTAAATGGCCTTACGCTGTCATCAATATTCCTTGTTTACACAGCTTCATCAATTTCATACGCATTTACAGTAACTGCATTAGCTTTTGGGATTATGAGCATATACGGTTATGTTACCAAAACAGATCTTACACGTTTTGGTCCTATGCTTTTTATGGGATTAACAGGCATAATTATTCTATCGATATTTGGTATGTTCATTCCTCTTTCGGGCGTTGAGAGGTTTATTTCAATTGCAGGATTGTTTGTATTTCTTGGTTTAACAGCTTACGACACGCAGCGGATAAAAGAATTTTACTATTATACAGCCGGAGATATTGAAGCCTCAAGAAAAAGCGCTATATTGGGCGCTCTTAAGCTATATTTGGATTTTATAAACCTTTTCCTTATAATATTAAGATTTTCAGGCAGAAGAAGGTAAGTCATTCTGCCTTTTTAGCAGCTTCTGCAGCCTGGGCCGGTTATATCTTTGGGCAAGAATGCATGGCATGTTTGCTCCAACAGCATAAATAAACATATATTTTATTACCGAAACATCGCTCCAGAGCCCAAATACCCAAAATGGCGCAATAGCAAGCCAATGAGTAAGCTCTGCCCTGCAAGTTTCAATTATAAATTTTTCAATATATTCAGGCTTGCTTGAAATAAGCTTCTTCTTGGCAAATCCTCCTTTGAAAAAATTTCCACCGTCAGGAAGGAGCTTTTTCCATGTTTTAATTTTAAAAATAGTCTCATATACTTTACCCTGTTTTTCCCATTTTCTTGTTCTATATAAAAAAGAACACGGATTAAAAAATCTATCAGGAATTCTAAAAGCTATATACCCTGCAAAACTCTGTATTGCCGCCCATGCAAAAAAATAAGAGATTATTGTGGCAAATCTGCTCATATAGATTATTCTCATAACTTACACCTTTATTTCTCGCCCTTTCCATTGTACTTTTTTTATAAATATTTTTTTATATATAGAATATAAAAATATCACAATGAAACACAACATGAAAAATGGATAAAAAAAGCTTGTATACCAACGGAAATTGCCCAATTGAAGGGAAATCAACCTGAATGCCGCACAATACATCGCGTAGAGTAGAATATATACTATTACATTTTGACCTTTAAAACCGGCAGATGCCATATTGATAAAAATACTTGTTCCGCAAGCTATCCAGAGATAAATAAGAACAAACATCTGCCAGGGCACACCTGAAGCTCCTGAAGCAAAATTTTTAGACCATCCTTCAATAAGCGATTTAAATCCTTCAGGATACATTCTAAAATTAATGCTCCCTTTTCCTCCATAATTGTATATTTTAAAGCCTTTATCCGCAAACACACGCCCCATTTCCATATCTTCCAGAACATATCCATTTACAGACTTATGTCCTCCCGATGCAAAGTATTTTTCAGCAGGAATCGCCATTACAGGACCATATACGCCTTTAGGTTTAAATAGCCTTCCTGCAATAGTAAAACTGTTAATACCTGCAAAAGCAATCATATTAAATAATACTGAAATATTCTCATAAAACTTTTTTATTTTATGGTATGGTTGCACCGATACCACAGCACCTTCAGTTGCAGATTTATACAGAAGCTTTTCAATTGCTCCGGTCTCAAATTCCACATCTGCGTCCACAAAAACAAGTATCTGTCCTTTTGCTTTCTGTGCTCCTGTGTAGCAAGCCCAGTTTTTCCCTGTCCATCCCTCAGGCAAAGGCTCAGGCATTATCAAACCAGCATCGTATTTTTTTGCAATTTCTGCTGTTTTGTCCGTTGAAAAATCATCTACTACAATTATTTCAAGCGGCTTAATATTTTGTTTTTTTATTGACTCCAAAAGCTTGCCTATGTTTGCCTCTTCATTGCGAGCCGGTATTATTATTGAAAAAAGATTCATCTTCCGGAGATCATATTCTTCATCTGTTTGCAAATTTTCTTTATGTAGTGTTGGGTTTTCATTTGCAACATGTCTTGCAAACGCGAAAAGAACAACAGCTGATAAAAAACCTGAAAAGATAATAAAAAAACTGTAATAGTAACCCGTCATTTTGCACCTCACTCAAATTGTGTCGTTTATGGTTTATACAATCAATTATATACCCGGCGGGGAAAAAGTTTAAACATATGCCAATTGCAGCAAGACTTTAGCACAAGGAGTTTTTCAGCGAAAACTAATTAGTTCCTCCTTAAAAATCTGAGTTTTCGCTGAAAAGGCGAATTGTGCGTTAAGGCGAGCTGCAAAATTGGCCGGCAAAACCGAAACATTTTATCAGGCTGAAGCGCCATGGATGGCGCGGAAAGCAGCCGTTTAGCCAGGATGGCGATTCGGTGCGTGCCTGATAAAATGCAAGGTGAGCCGAAGACAATTGCAGCAAGACTTTAGCACAAGGAGTTTTTCAGCGAAAACTAATTATATTTTATCAACCCTGCTATCAAAGTAATTACAAAAAACACAACTATAGACAAACATATCCCGTTAAAGCCTACATCAAACTGCCTCACCCTATTTATGAAATTTGAGCGTCTTATAAATTTTAGATATACAAAGAAGCCTATTAACAATGTTGCAAAGTATACGGCTACTTTGGACAAATACCACCACACATCAATATATACTTTTAGATTAAAAAGCAGGTCAACGATGTAAAAACCTGTTAGTCCCCCAAAGAAACAAACTGATGCCATCAGCATGACCGCTGTCGACTTGTATTTGTCGATTTGTTGAAAACATTGCTTTGTTTGTGTTATATGCTCCTGATTTTCATTTTTGCAATCTGAATTGCCGGCAAAACTTATATTATCTATATCAAAAAAGATTGATAAAAGTCTTATGCAGTAAAGAACTGTTGCAAAATTTATTATCAAGATGCCATATTCGGCAATAGCACCTGCAAAACCTTTATGTATAAGATACTTTGAGATGCTTCCGTTGAATAATGGTGCTCCCGATACCCCCAGCATAGCCATGATTGACGCAAAAGCGATATCCGGCATGGTCCTGGAAACCCCTCTTATTTTTCGCATATCTCTTGTACCATACTTTTCAATGATAATTCCAGCCGATAGAAACAACGATGATTTAAAAAAACTGTGATTTATTACATGAAATATAGAACCCCAATATGAAATCGGGCTCTGGCTGTTTAGCCCTGTCAATATAAGCCCCAGTTGTGAAATAGTGCTATATGCAAGAATCAATTTTATGTCTGTCTGGCATATGGCTAGAAAACTTCCTGCAAGACCCGTCAATATCCCTGCTGCAATAAAAAAACTTTTCAAATCAATAACAGGAGAGAACATTTCCTGCAAACGTATAAATATAAACAAGCCCGTCTTCACATAAAGCCCGGAAAGCAATGCTGATACAACCGGAGGTGCTCCAGGTGTGCCATGTGCCTTTGGCAGCCAGCTGAATAAAGGCAATATGGCAGATTTAAGACCTGCTGCAGTCATCAAAAAAGCATATGGCATCAGCAGCGTTTTTGTATCATCCAAGTTTGCAATATTTTGTTTGATATAAGTTATATTCAATACTCCAAAACTTTTGTACAAAAGTCCTGCTCCAAAAAGAAAAAAAGTCATCGCCACAATGTTTGCAAGAAGATATATCATGCCGTCATACATTGATCTGCTATCCTTTTTAAACATTATCAATATGCTAATAACTATAGTCGAAGCTTCAACCATAACATATATGTTGAATATATCATCCGAAAGAAACACGCCGTTAACAAGCCCCTGCATTATGAAGAAAAGCATAACAAACAGTCTTGATGAGTAAGTGCTTGTAAAATTGTAAAGATGAAATACGGCAAAAAGCAATGAACATAAAAAAACCATAGTAGCAGAAACACTGTCTGCTTTAAGCACAATGCCTGAAATACGGCTATACCCTCCGGGAATTTCTATTATTTGCCCATTATTTCTTACATATACCAAATTAGCAAAAGAAACCAGAACAAAGAAAGCCTGGAGAACAAACGCCAATATTCTTGCTGTCTTATTATAAAAAATATATAAAATCACAGATACCGCAATAGGAAAAAGAACGTAAAAATATAAACTAATCATTCTCTATCTCCGCCTTTTTTCTTAATACTTTATCCCAGTTGGTGCTTCCATATTTATGATACATAGAAATAAATATGGTAAGAGATACTGCTGTTACACAAATACCTATCACTATAGCTGTTATCATCAAAGCCTGAGGCAAAGGATCCGCAACCGGCACATTTCCTGTATGCCCAATAGGAGGTTCACTGCCTTCTTTGAAATTAACAGAAATGAATAGAAGAATAGCTGCCACTTCCATTATTCCTATGCATATTATTGACTTTATTATATTTCTTCTGGCTATAAGCCCGTATACCCCTATAAAAAAAAGTATAATGCTTATTGTTTCTCCATCTATGAATCTCATGCTCATGGCGTTGTTATCCTTTCAGTTAAAAGCTTCATAAAACATAAATCTGAAAAAAATTATGCTTAATCCGCACCATACCTTTATACCTATTGCAATATTCATTAAAATCAGAAATATTTCATCGTATCCTCCCCATTTTGCAGCAAAACCCGAGAAAATATATAATACAGGCAAAGCAACAATAACAACAAACAAATACTTTTCAATTATCTGGAAAACATCAATATTGATATCATTCACCCTGGCACTTATATACCTGGTTATGAAAATTGATGTCAAAACCGCTCCGCCCTGGAAACCTCCTCCGGGAGTCTTGTGCCCGTTCAAAATTATATATATGCCAAACAGAAGTATTAAAGGATAAAGTTTCTCAATGACAGGGCTGATAATTTCAGTTTTTTCATTTCTCATCATGTAGCCCTCCATGTCTTGAAAGGTATATAACACCTGTTACGCTCAAAAGCAGTGTTAGCGTTTCAAACAGAGTATCGTAAACTCTGTAATTCAGATATATCGCTGTGACCGCATTCAAAGCAGATGTTTCATGAATTGAATTATCAACATAATATTCCCCTGAAGTATTGCGTGGCATGCTATAGTCTGCGGATAAGTGCATCCATAAACAAACCGCTGCAACTGCGAGAACAAATATAAATGCTGCTTTTCTCTCCAAAGCAATCCTCCTTTACGTTAATATAATGCTTAATTCTGCAATATTATTGTCTCTTATATATTTCTCAAGAATTTCCGCATTATAATTAGTAGATGAAGCATATGCAAATATTCCGTTGTCTTTATAACAAACAAACAAATCATACTCATTGTTTTCTCTCAAACAATCTTCATCCCCTGATGTATGGATAATATGCAAATCAAGTTCCCTGTCTGTGCAAAATTTCTTAAGAATGTTCTCTACTGAATTTGAAATGTAAGTTAGTTTTTTTGCATTTTGTAAAATTGAGCTGTCAAAACAAAAGTATACTTTATATACTCTATATTTCTTCAAGGCTACGAGAAAAAGTGCCGTTGATATGGCACATCCAATAACAGCTTCAGATATAGCCATATCAGGAGCGCTAAACAAAAGATAACACAGTGAACTCAACAATGAAAAAAACCCCATATATACTGCCGCCACTCTTGCTTCTGAAACCGTCAGAAAAGCCGTTATTACCATTAGTATTAAAACAATTTTAAGTATCAATCGTTTTCCCTCCCCTCCTTTTTAATCCATATCCGCTTTTAAAAGCCGAAGCAGCAATAGAATGAGTAGACATGGGATTTGTAACTATGCAAATTAAGACAATCAATAAAATTTTAAAAGAGAAATAATTAAACCCGGATTTTATTATCATTCCCGATAAAATAGTCAATAGTCCTACTGTATCAACTTTTGATGCAACAAGTATTCTTGAATAGAGGTCCTTATATCTTAATTCTCCAAATACTCCAAAAGAAATGAATACTATACCCATTACCAATAAAATATTTCCGGCAATATCTCTCAAAAAAATCCCTCCTTCATTTTTGTTTCCTGCAATGTTATTTGTTAATATTACAGCTTGTCTTTATCATTTTTCTGCTGTATAAACCTGGCAAAAAGAATTGTACCTGTAAAGCCAAGCAAGCTGTATACTATCGCCACATCAAGCATAAATGATTTCTGAGCCAGAAAAGAAATAATCACTATAATTACGATTACTTTTGAAGAAAGAAGATTAAACGCCAAAAGTCTGTCCCATATTGTGGGACCTTTTACAACAACCCATGTCATGCATATGCAAAAAAACACCATGAATATAAGAACATATTTTACAAACATCGGTTTTCTCCTAATGCTTAACAATTTTTGTATCGCTTGATACTATTCAATAATATTCTTTCAAAATCTTTTTTTATTATTGTTCCTGCTTTTTGAGGATCTGACGTTGTGCAATCTATCCAAAGCACCTCAAGTTTATTGTCTCTCCTATGCAAAGCCACAGTACCTGGCGTAAGTGTTATAGAAAGTGCAAGAACAGACGCAAGCAAATCATCTTCAAGGCATGTCTCTATTTCAACAATTCCAATGTTAAAATCCCCTCTGATTATCTTAAAAATGGTATCAAACCCTGAATAAAAAATCTGCCGCAGCAAATATGCCAAATACTTTAAAATACCGGTAAAGCGTACTTTTACTTTTTCATTCTTAGAAGAAATTAAAGGCAAAACCTTGTTTGAGAAAAAAACGCAGAACATCCCTATTGCAAAACCTGAAACAAGATTATATACATTATGATTTTCTGTTAGTATAACCCATATGATGCCAAGAACCGCAGCGGGCAAAAAATATGATTTTAATTTTATCATTCTCGCCTCCCCTGATTTGTCTTTTACAATGTTATTGTAACATAATTATTCTCATGTTTCTATTTTTTATTTTACTCCATTTCATTGCAAATCTACCCACCTATTCATTTTGTCTGATTCATACGCTTTTTCCATAACATACTGTACGTACGCACCATCTTTAAAAGAAGGTTGCGCTTGTCTTCCTTCATAAACACAGGATATAAAATTGTACAAACAATGAGCATGCGCTCTTATCCATCCTATAGGAGCTTTGGGAGCCACAAAATCCCCTCCCGGTTTTTCATATCTTTGCACGCACTCTATTCTTGTAAATCCTCTCATCCCCCCAAGCGGCTGCTCAGGCAATGTATTATCATAATAATCAAGATAATTTGGCTCCATCAGATTAAACCTTAGCGCACCTTTTTCACCATGGATTTCAAACCTCAAATCATCATTTGTGCCTGTCGCAATTTTTGAAACTTCTATTGTACCTGTAGCCCCGCATTTCATTGAAGCAATCATGAGAGCATAATCGTCTAATTCGATTCTTACTTTGTTGCCCTTATTATCAACCCTCTCCGGATGAACCACACCCGTTTTTGCTATTATAGAACTGTATTCGCCAACAAGATAATAGATCAAATCAATGACATGAGACCCAAGGTCAAATAGAACTCCTCCCCCGCCTATATCCTTTTGCTGTCTCCACCCTGCAGGCTTTGAAGGATCAACAAGCCCCGAGTGAAGATATAATGCCCTAAAAGAAAGTATCCTCCCTATGCGCCCTTCATCAATTATTCTCTTTGCTTTTATAGTTGCGGGGAAAAATCTGTTATGAAATACAATCTGATTAACTAAATTCTTCCCTTCAAGTGTGCCGACAATCTCTTTTGCTTCATCAAAGCTAACTGCAAGAGGCTTCTCACAATAAACATGCTTTCCTGCATTTATCGCTTTTATAACACATTCTTTATGATATATGTTAGGAGTGCAAATATTTACTACGTCAATATCTTTATGTGTTAATATATCATCAGGATTTGTGGTCGCAAACTCAAAACCATTATATTCTTTAGCTGCAATTGCCGTATGCTCATGAGCTGCACATACACCTAAAAGTCTTATTTTAAATGGCAGATTGCTATAATATAAAGGCATGGTCTTATAGCCGTACGTGTGTGCTTTCCCCATAAACCCGAATCCTATTATGCCTGCTCTTATTTCTTTCAACAAAACCACTCCTCTGAAGTTATTTTTTGCAAATTTATTATACCATATCCCTGGCTCACATTAACATTCCCTATATGTTTTGCGCTTGCATTCTTACAATAAGGGTGCATTTTCTGTATATGACCCATATTATGGAAAGAACATTTGCGCAGAGGCTGTAGTGCCTGTTAATCCGGCCGAGGATAAGGCAAATCATTGTTTGAGCAAAATAATTTCCCGAGTCTTTTTTTAGAATTATTTTGCGAATTTGATTTGCCCCGAGGTGAATTTACAGGCTCTAAGACTCGTAGCAATAAGTTCTTGGAATAATATGGGTCATACAGAAAAAATGCACCCTTACAATAGTTCAAACTTGCACTTGAGGGATTTTTGCATATAAAAATTTGTGTTTATATTATCGTAAAATGAGATAAATATATATAAAAATCGTTTTGGGGGTCTTGTGTTTGCGTTATGATTCAATATTCATGAAGCAGAAAATCATGAGAAAAGTAATGATATCTCTGGTTCCTATTACTGCTTTTGCTGTTTGGAGGTTCGGATCAAGGGTTCTTATACTGCTTTGCGTTGTATGCGCAGCAGGTATCGCTGCGGAATATGCATCAATGAAGTATTTTTATGGGAAAAATCAGAAAATATCTGAAGCCGTTATTGTGACATGCATATTATACACGTTGTCATTGCCTCCCATGGTTCCTTACTGGGTTGCAGCCATAGGAATACTGTTTGGCTTATTTTTCGGCAAAGAGGTTTTTGGAGGTTTCGGGAAGAATATTTTTAACCCCGCAATACTGGGACGATGTTTTATTTATATTTCTTTCCCTGCCTATATGACTGTATCCTGGATGAAACCTTATACCACTTTCCCAGGAGGGCTGGCAGCATACAGTGCAGGTATTGATGCTTTCACATCCGCAACACCTATGATTCTTATGAAAAGAAACATGGAAGTGCCTTCATATATGGACATGTTTCTGGGAAATGTACCTGGTTCTATGGGTGAGATGGCAAAAATACTAATCCTTGTCTCTGCAGCATATTTAGTATTATCAAAAACAGCTTCCTGGAAGCTTATGCTTTCCTGTTTTTCTTCTTTTGCTGTTTGTTCTTCTGTTTTATATATAGCAGGCATAATAAATGCCGACCCTTTATTTGCCGTACTTTCAGGCGGATTTCTTTTCGCAGTCGTATTCATGGTCACAGACCCCGTTACCTCTCCTTCAGATGAAAAATCAAAGATAATATATGGATGCATCATAGGGATATTAACCGTAATAATAAGGAATTTTTCATTATTCCCTGAAGGCATGATGTTTGCAATACTGATAGGCAATATGATGTCTCCTCTGATTGATAAAAAAGTTAAAGAATATTTTAAAACAAAGAAGGTGATATCCACATGAAAAAGGGCTCACTCTATACAATACTTTTTATGTTTGCAATAAGCGTATTTTTCACTGCCATATTAGCTTCCGCAAATGCCTTTTATCAGCCTTCCATAGAAAAAAATGAACTGCTTTCAAACATGAAATCCATACTTTACGTGCTTGACATAAAAAGCATCTCCGATGAAAATCAAATAGCTGAAGTATTTAACAATAATGTCAGAACAAAAAAACTGAATCATCTTGATATATTTGTAAAATATGACCAAAACGGCAACGTGCAAGGTTATGCGTTCCCATTTGCCGGAGCCGGCTTATGGGGCAGGATTAACGGATATATTGGAATATCTGCCGATTTTAAAACAATTCTTGGTGTAGACTTTACATCCCACAGTGAAACACCGGGACTTGGCGGAAGGATAGATGAACCCTGGTTTAAAGAACAGTTCAGAGGCAAAAAAATATCTTCTGAGCCCGGGATCATTTTGAATAACAGCAGTTCCCGCGACGAAGAGACCGGCGTAGATGCAATAACCGGTGCAACAAGTACATCAAGGGCTGTAGTTAACATTTTAAATGACTTTATTAATGAATTAATATCTAAAAACATAAGCAGCCTGGAGGTGCAAAAATAATGATAGAAGACATAAAAAAAGTGATATATCGCAATCTTTTGAAAGAAAACCAGGTTGTAAGGCAAATACTTGGCATTTGTTCAAGCCTCGCTGTCACAAACCTTATGAAAAATTCACTGGTCATGGGTTTAGGGCTTACGTTTGTCACATCTTTATCAAGCTTTACAATATCCACACTAAGAAACTACATCCCGCACAGGATAAGAATGCTTGTGCAGACGCTGATAATTGCTTCATATGTTATTTTTGTAGATATTTTCATTAGAGCCAATATGCCTGACATAAGCAAAGCGTTGGGTCCTTATGTAGGGCTTATAATA
>Ga0308398_1000917_pt1 | contig 17260 bp, 16 predicted proteins | sample Hotspr20SampleT9_FD_202360 | JGI IMG/M metagenome (GOLD analysis project Ga0308398, IMG submission 202360) | Hot spring phototrophic mat microbial communities from Mushroom Spring, Yellowstone National Park, Wyoming, United States - 20051001_T9 ...
GCAAGCCCTCTTCTAAGGTCATCTTGAAATAATAAAACAAGAATAACTACGCTAAACTTTAAAAAATTATCGAGAATCCAGCTCAAGCTGAGCAACCCAAGACTGTCACTCAACAAGTACAGTAAAAAAATGATCCCAAAACCTAACAACGAAAAATAAGCTCTTCTCTGATGAACTAGAGCTAGAATCGCGTAAAAAAAAAGCACTGTAAGAAGAAGATCTAGGATCGCCGATAACCCTCTTTCTGAAACAGTTTGGGCGAAACTGCTTGTTTCTAAGTTAAGCATTGGTCAGTAAAAAAGTTGCTATTGAATTAAGAAAGCTCCGGAAAGAATATTCCGATCTCTCTTTTTGCGCTCTCCTCGGAGTCAGATCGATGAATAGCATTGCAACCCACCGACGAGCCAAACATAGCTCTAATAGTACCTTGCTTAGCTTCAGCGGGATCGGTAGCTCCCACAAGCTCTGCTACCTTGCTTAAAGCATCAACCCCTTCAATCACAGCAACCACCACTGGACAAGAGCTCATCCAAGTTGTTAGCTCTTCGAAGAAAGGCTTATCCCGATGGACCCAATAAAAAAACTCCGCAAGTTCCTTTGACATCTTTGTCATCTTTAACGCAGATATCTTCAAGTTGTTATCCTCAAATACTGACAAGATTTTGCCTATTTTACCGCCTGCAACTGAATCTGGCTTTATGATAATTAAAGTCTTCTGCAACATAGCGATTAAGTATATACTGAAAAAACGAGAAATTTAAATGAAACCAGCAGAAATTTTATCTTATTTAACTACCGATGCAGTCGACTATTTCGTTAAATATCTTAAAGCAATCCCTTCAGATAAAATTACCTGGAAACCAGCCCCGACTTGTAAAAGTCCTTTGGAAATTGCTCAGGAATGCCTAGCGTTATGCAACTTTTTAATTTTAGCATTTAGACACAATTTTAAAAACTTTAACCCCCAAACTTGGGAATCTTGCCTAAAAGAAGCATGCAAATTTAGCGACATTGGAAAATTATCAGTAGCCTTAAAAAGAAAGACCAAGGAGTTGGTAACACTTTTGTCCTCAGTCAAGACGTCGAATTATAAAAACGAGATAAAGTCTCCTTGGGATGCAAAAAAAATAAAGCTAGTAGATTTAGTTTTTGATCATTACTGGCACTTAAGTTACCATGTTGGCCAGCTAGCATATATTCAAACGCTCTACGGAGACACTAAATTTTATTAGTTAAGATTTATAAGCTTTACTTAAAAAATTGGTTAATAAGTTATATCACATCTTTTATGATTTTTTCGAAGTGTTTCCTGTTTTTAGTTCGTCAGTTAGTGATAATTTAATCTAGATTTAATTTAATTTTTAAATAAAATTGAAGAAAAGTGGGTCATATGCTCCCTTATAAGCAAGCATGGACAACGAAAATCTGATTGATCAGGTAAGCAAGCTTTTACAGCAAGGAAAAAGCAAAACAGAGATTGTTAACTCTTTGCTTCAGAGAGGATATGAAGAAAGCTTAATTCAGGAAGCCTTCAGTAAAGCACAGAAGTTAGGTGCCATTTCCGCTACGGAAGATAGTCTTTTCAAACAACTTATTAGGACTATCTTTAGAGGGGGCCTTGTCGCTATTTTAGCTTCATATTGGCCATCTATGTTCCCTTCTTTGAAGCTGGCTTTAGCAATATTCTGTATGTTGACCTTCTATTCGATAGGAGGGTTTTTGTCAATTACAAGAAAAGAAGAAAGAATTTCGGAAGCTCTTTTTTTGTTAGGTAATTTGGTTTTTGGTGGGGCCTTGTTTTTAGCTGGACAAGTTTTTCATGTAAAGGTAAATCTTTTTTGGGCTTTGTATTTTTGGATTTTTGGAGCTTTAACTTTTGCTGTTTTGGTTAGAGCATTTGTTTTAATTTACCTTGCTCTTTTAATTAATCTTGTGGCAATCATATACCATTTAGTGTTTGATCTAGAATCAGTGTTTTATCTAGCACCAAAGCCAGGAATTTCGACTACATTACCTCTGATGGCTGGTTTGGTTTTCATCATTCTGGGTTGTGCTTTGAAGACTCCAAAAGACTCTGCTTGATCAAGAAAACCAACAACCTTAAGATCTAAAATAGCATGTTTAAGGAGTCTAGCTTATCTTTAGTTAATTTATTAAGCAGTTTAAAAAGTCTAGAGCTAAGGGCAGAAAATCTTCCAAAACTAAATCTGGCAAAAAATTTATGTATTATTGTAGGATCGCTTAATTTATTTTTGTTTATCTGTAGTCTTAATTTCTCTCTCGGCTACATTGTAGACTCACATTTTTTTGCTGCTTTTATAGGACTTGGATTCATTCTTCTGTCTTTGCTCTTTAAAACAAATTGGTTAATTGGCGTAGGGCTGTTTTTCGTAATGATTTTCGTACTACATCCGTGGCTTGGGAGAGAAAAGTTAAGTCTTTTAGGTATCTTTGGCTGTCTTTTATACGTCGCTGGAACTGCTATTTTTGATGATGACGTATTTGGGACTTTTGTTAGGTGGTTAGGAATTTTTTTGTTGGCCTTTGTTTCAATCTCATTGAGTGATCCTTACATACTGAAGCATTTGCATTTTGGCCACTACCTTGGGCTTGGAGCAGATCTCTGGGCAGCTCTAATTTCACTTCTGATTTGCCTGTTCAAGACTTTGAACTCGCTTAAAGATTCTTTAACCAGCAAATTCTTAAAGCTAGGGTTTAGCTTTGTTGTAATTATTTTGATTACAGTGTTTGCACCACACTCTTCAAACTTATGTAAGGAGCTTGCACCACACGACTCAGACTTATGTTGTGCGGACATTTGTTACCTTGATGACAGTTCACAGCTTAGTTGGCTGGGGTTATTTTTTGCAGCTCTGTTAAATTTTTTCTCGTATGGCATAATCTCAGCGCTCTTAATATTCAGCCTAATGTTCAAACACACTGGAAGTTCTATATTCTTGAGTAGTGTCTTTATGTATGTTTTAATCTCTAAAATCTTTCTGGAGGATTTCTATAGCTGGATCCATAAGGGCGTCTTATTGTTTTTGGCAGGCGTAATACTTTTTGGTGCCGCCCTTTATTTCGAGAAGCTTAGATCCAGACAAGAGAAGCGTTAGCTATGAGTTTTTACCGTTTGCTTGGGACTGCTGTTGCTCAATTATTTTTGATTTTCTTAATTATATCGCCAGAGCTGATTACTCGTATGACAGGCAGAGAGATCACGCTTAAAGTTTCAAAAGCCTTCAAGGATGACATTATTGTTCGAAGTTGTTTAAATCTAAAGTTTGAGCATTTGGATTACGATAGCCTCAAGACTCAGACACGAGATACTGATTTATACCTAGACCTAGGCCAAAAAGTTTTCATCCCTCTTCGGCAAGAAGGGGAAGTTTGGGTACCAAAAAAAGGTTTTCAAACGGAAAAACCTGAGGGTGAAGTTTTTGTGACGGCCAAGGTTAGTTGTTGGACCTCTTCTACCAAAGATTGTCGGCACGGTGAAAAATTTATTTTTGATTTTGAGAACTATTTCGTCCCAGATTGGGCCATAAAAGAGTGGTTCAGTCTTGAAAGTAGAGATGTTAAGGCGAAGTTGTTGGTCGACAAGTCAGGACATGCAGCTTTAGTTAAGCTAATCGTTAATGGATCTCCTTGGCCTTAAGTAGCTAATGCTTTCCATAGGCTTTTTTCGAGCTGCAACTAAACGAGATCCCAAAGATTCTTCTTGAGCAGCTCAATGTCCTCTCTGTAGTCAATGCTCAAAAACCAAGCAAGAACCCTACTTACTTAATCTAAATCCCTTTAAACGTACAACTCTCTGAGGAGAAAACTACCAACAAATTAGAGTAATTTTAGGTTTGCAAACGTTTAAGCTCTTAAAAGCCTTAGTTTTTAGTAAACCGGATTGCTCTTGTGGATAACTGTGTAAACTTACTTAATTAATGGCTTCTCTTAAGCAGGTTAAGCCCGCTTAAATGAAATCAGCAGTCTCCTCGCCAAAAAACCAAGTGCTTAATAACCCCCTTTAGATTCTTAAAATCTAACCACCATCCCAAGACGTTGAAAAAGTTCAAATTAGTGGACCTGGAGAGATTTGAACTCTCGACCCCATGCGTGCAAAGCATGTGCTCTCCCACTGAGCTACAGGCCCAATTTCTTCCAAGCTTAAAATTTTAAAAAACATTGTTGTAAAATTCAAAAATCTCTAAAATCAAAAAAGCTTTTACTTTTAAGGTCTGCGCTGTGGCTAGATTTTAAGTGGAGTAACATTAACCCCCTACACACTACTAAGTTTGCAAAACCTAGGCTTTCAACATTAAATCTTGAAAAAATTAGCCATTTTAAATCGAGGGTCTAGTTCGAACGTTAATTTTACAGACTATTAATCATAAAACTCGTTACTTATCTCTCTATTTTTCGATTAATTCTTGTGAGCTCAGAAACGGGGGATATTTTAAGTATTTTAACAGACCTTTTTGACCCAAATGTTTTACAAAAAATACCGAAATCTGATTGTTTAGCTTTTAAAATTCTTCCTGTATTTTGGGTATCCGATGGCAGCTTAGCTGTCATTACACCTCACTCCACCGCAGAGCTAAGAGACTTGTCCAAAATCGTAGGTTTCAATCTTCTCAAAATAAAAACGTGTTCTTCTGAGGATTTGCCTAGTTTGATAGATGAATTTTTTTCAAAACTTCATCCAGAAATACCCTGTTCATTATTTGCGAATGTTAGCGATTCTGCCGAGCTTGCAGGCTCTGGCGACTCAACAGAGGTACGAGCATTAAAAGAATTGCTACATTTTCAGATAAAAAACAAAGCTTCAGACCTTATCTTCAGCTCTATGCCATCTGGTGTGGGAGTAAGTTTAAAATTAGGCGCCAAAAAATTAATAAAATCCAACCAACTTTTATCCGTGAGCGCTTTTAATAAAATGTTAAACGTTTTAAAGAACTGGTCAGGCTTGGATTTTTCTAGCTGCAGTCCGGTGCAGGAAGGCTCTTTTAAGTTTCAATTTGAAAATAAACTGTACAACTTTAGGGTAACAATCATCAGAACACTTTTTGGTTTTTCGGCCACGCTTAGATGTTTGAATGTTTTACACAGTCTTAAGTTGTCTGATCTAACTTTGTTTAAAAGCCAAATTTCTTTACTTTTAGAACTATCGGAAAATAAGTCCTGTATTAAATTCATATGCGGCCCCATGGGCTCAGGGAAAACGACTTTAATGGCTGCAATCTTGAGGGAGCTGGCTCAAAATTCTTTTGTAATCTCGATCGAAGATCCGCCAGAGCTCCAATCTGAAAACATTATGCAAATTCCTGTTAAAAAAGATTTAAGTATGCAAGATGCCTTCAAAACAGCTTTAAGATTAAATCCAGATCATATTGCCCTTGGAGAATTAAGGGATTTTGAAAGTTTGAACCCAGCAATACAAGCAAGCTCTACAGGGCACTCTATTTTTACCACAATCCATTGTTACGATGTTAAAAGTTTTGTAAGTAGAGTGGAATCTTTTGGCTTAAATTTAAACAATATAACACACAATATTGGTTTTCTTTGTTTTCCTCGGTTAACTGATATGCTTTGCCCAAAATGTAAAATAATATTGACAAAACAAGAAGTCAGCGGCTGGAACTCTACTGGTTGTTTTCATTGCAATTACACAGGATATAGTGCTAAACTTCTAACTTTTGAGTTATATACTGTTGATGAAAGTAACAATTTTCAACTTGTAGGTTTATCATTTAAAAAGCAGTGGTCAGTGTTAATAAAAAAAGGCAAGGTAAGCACCCATCCCTCAACTACAGACCCAACGTGGCTTTAGTAATATTGAACGATAAAGCTGAAGTTTTGCTCGGTAGAAGAGCAGGTACTCAAGTTTGGCAGCTTCCTCAAGGGGGAATAGAGGGTGACACCTTGATAGAAGCGGCTTTTAAAGAAGCCAAAGAGGAGTTAGGCATCGACAGACGTTCGTTAATTCCAATAGATGTGTTAGATTTTGTAAACACTTACAATTTTAAAAGCCCCAAAAATTATGGTGACAGTTATTACAAAGGCCAAACTCAAAGGTTTGTAGTGTTTAAATATGTGGGTAGCGGGATCTCACTTGCTGATGCCTCTTCTAACGAGCTTGACGCTGTTAAATGGGTGAAGCTAGAGGAGTTCCCCAAACACTCTGACATAATTAGACAAAAATCTTATGAGCATGTTCTTCTCGAGCTACAACAAAAAGATATAATCAACCGAGTTAGAGAGAAGGCGTGAAACTTTCCGTAATAATACCCTGTTACAACGAAAAGAACACAATAGAAGGAGTTTTAAAAAAAGTAAGATCTGCCTGGCCAGAAGATAAGGAAATCATAGTAGTCGATGATTGCTCTAACGATGGAACTCGTGAGCTGCTTCAAAACCAGCTATCAGATTTCATTGATAAACTCATTTTGCATAATTCAAATCAGGGGAAAGGCAAAACCTTGCGAACGGGATTCAGCGCTGCATCAGGAGACATTCTTTTGGTACAGGATGCGGATTTTGAGTATGAGCCTGATGATTATCGTGTTATGCTAGCGCCCATATTAGAGGGAAAAGCTGATGTTGTATTCGGATCCCGTTTTTTATTCACTCATCCACGGCATGTGTTGCAGTTTCACCACTACATGGCAAACAAGCTTTTAACTTTTCTTACATGCTTGGTCACAAACTTGCACCTAACAGATATGGAAACTTGTTACAAAGCTTTTAAGCGCTCCATTTTAGACAAGATTACTCTAAGAGAGGATCGGTTTGGATTCGAGCCGGAGTTCACTTGCAAAGTGGCTAATCTTAATGTTCCTATTTACGAAGTGCCAATTAGATACAATCCCAGAACTTACGCTGAAGGAAAAAAAATTGGGCTTAAAGACGGCCTCCGCGCTATCTACTGTATCTTAAAGTATGGCTTACTTAAGTTTCACTAAACCTGCGTGCAAAGTAAGAAAACTTGCGAAACTTATTGCGCTAAACCAGGAAGAGAAAATCTCTTCTCCTAAACTAACCTTCGAAATGCCCTTGCTTTGAAAATAATCAAGCTCTAGGTTGGAAAATCCGCCCTCTGGCCCAACGATAAAGCAACAATTTTCATGAAAATTTATCTCGCTTATTGAAACCCCCGATTTATCCAAAAGAAAAATAGTTTCGAAATCGATTGTGTTAAAAAATTGCTCCCAGCTATCAAGATATTTCAAACGAAGAGGCAAAAGTCTTCCCTTTATAGCGCTATGTTCAATGGCGAAGGCGTTTAATCTCCTTAGCAAGCTTGAGTTCAACCTGCCAACAGAGTGGGCTGCCTTAACAATCAAAACTTCGTCAACAACGCTTTCACTCAAGCCTCTAATTGTAAGTTCCATATAAAATGGCTTTAAAAACCCTAACCCGCAGCTAAAACGGATAGTCTGCTTAATTTCTTCATTCCAATCCAAAAAAGCTTGCCAGCTTTTTTTACCCCTAGTTAGATGCGCCGAACAATTGAACCAGTTGTTTGAAACCTTCACCGACGCTGGGATGGATACCTTTTTTCCGGCGAACACATTTAGCCATTTTGACCAAAACTCTCCTACTTCAACTACTTCTTCCTGGTTGCTTAGTTCAAGATAAATTCTTCTCAAAAATTGTAACTAAATCTTTTACCCTTGATTGGCTATAACATCGATAGCCCTTTTGATATTCCAATATCCGTAAAATCGCTGCTCCTTAAAGGTGATTGTTGGTGTGCGGAACACCCCTTGTTTTTTTGCTCGTTGCACCACTCCTCTTGCTCTTTCCCTTGTATCTACCAAACTTACTTTTGTTAAAAACTCTGCTAAATCTAAATCTAAATCTTCGGCAACTTGAATCAAAAAGCTGTCTTTGGCAGGGTCTTCTCCAAGACCCCAAATTCTGTAACTAACTCTGTAGTTAAATTCTTTTCCCACACCCAAGTCCAAAGCTACAAAGGCAGCTCTTGTTGCCCTAGAAACATCAAATTCCTCTTTCGGCCAATCAGGCGAAAAAACAATCTCAAGATTTCTCTCTTTTGCTAATCTGCCAACTTCTTCTTTTATGTATGACACCTCTTCTTCCGAAAAACTAGTGCCCGACTCTATAATTCCACCTGACGCTTTTAAATTATAAGGTTGCCAAATTACTTCAATATCTTTCAATGACTCAATTTCGTATAAGTCGTCTAAAAAAACATAACAGTAAGGATCCGCGAAATCATAATAAATCTCTACAATTTCTTTTGTCATGAGATTTTAAGTCTAAATAATTTGTATTTTAAAATCTATACTTTAGTATTTGATTGATCTGCCCTTGAAGCTGGTTTACTTAGGTTTGATTATCTGGGCTGGGACGTTTTTTTTAAGTTGCGCAAAAAAAATTAGCTACCCTGTGCCCTCACCTTCTCCCTGGATTCATCTTTATTCTATAAACGGCAATCACGAGATTTTGGAAATGCATAAAGGGCAAGAGTTGGTTATGATTTTTTGGACTACGAAATGTAGCCACTCAGTGTCAAAGCTGTTGGATTTAAATTCAGTTGCAAGCAAAAACTCTAAGGCTAAACACTTTGCGGTAAACCTCGATGATCTTGACAATAAAGAGCAAGTTAAGAATTTAATCTCAAAAACACCCCACCTGAAACATTACTTCTCTGGAAACGGAAATTTTGATGCTGCCTGGGTAGCGTTAAGAGGCTTAGCCGTCCCCGCCATAGTTTATTTTGATGAAAATTTAATTATAAAAAAAGTAGAATGAACTACACTGTTTTAACTCGATACAGATTAACAAATGATTATCTTCACACGAATGCTATTTTGAAGCCCGTATTTTCAAATGTAATTTTGCCGAATGTCGGGGCGTATTTAGTTGAGCCTTGCTGCCGCAATACCTTTAAAGTTCTAAAACGATTAGCCATCAACCCAAATAATTCGACAGTGCTCGTAATTGCCGAGTGCAGGCCTCAGATTTTTAAAAAAATCCTTTTCTCTGTCGGGTGTTTCGGTGCGAAGGTATTATTTGTCTATAAGTCTTTTAGATCAAAAGAAGACTACTCTTTAAGCTCGGTGTACAAAGACTACCTAACTTACGTCTATCAAGGCATGGAGCAATCGGGAAACTTCAAGCAACCTGATATTTGTTTTGGAAGTTTCTCTGATCTCGAAACCTTTCTCAGAGATCAATTCTTTATTGTATTTAATCCGCCTCAACGCCAATCTAGCGCTTTAAATCAGGGAACTTTAAGTGAAATCTTAGACGATTTATCAAGATTTGACACATTTGTACTGGGCCCAGAAGCAGGTTTTCACCAAAGAGAAATTGATGCTTTCACGCGCCTTTGTTGCAAATTTTGTGCTTTGGGACCACTGCTTTTTAGAGTTCACCAAATTGTTGACGGCTTGCTATTCTTAAAAAACCTTCAATTGAACTTTAAAAAAACATAAAAATCACCGATTAATCCATCAAATCTCAAGTGCGCCTCTTTTGCAGAGCACCACAACTAGCTAAAGCTTTGATCGAGAAACCCGCTCCGTGTGGCTTCATTTTTAAGGTAATGCAATTCGTTTTGCTAAGTAATGCCATTCTCTTAAGCCTTCTGGTTTACATGTCCGTCTCTGTTCAAAGCGGCTTGTTTTGGGCAAGTATAATTTTGATAGGCCTAGTTTTTGCCCTATCTAAGGCTCTCTGCTTGTTTTTTAAAACAAATATCTCTTACCTTGAGAAGGAACTCCAGCGACTAAACGCTAAAAATAATGCATTCATTGAAAACTTACCTATTCCTGTGGCTTCTTTCGACTCAGAAATGCGGTATTTAGGGGCATCGCCAGCGTGGCGGGAAATTTTTGGTCTGCCAAAAAACTTTGTTGGACTAAATCACTACGAGTTGTTCGAGCCAACCGCGGACTGTAAAGCGATACATGAGACTGCCAAACGATCCAAATGCACTGTTGAGGGAGAAGGCTATTACGATATCAATAACAAAAAATATTACTTCCGATGGAAAGTAGCTCCTTATTTTATTCAAGAGGAAACCCCCGGACTTCTAGTTCTTCTAGAGGACCTAACATACCAGGTTCAAATTAGAGACGAACTTAAAGAAAGGCTTAAACAGCTAGAAACTCTCATAAAAAGTGTTGAGGAAAAAAACTTGCTTTACTCTCAAGCTTTAAATGTACATGCAACTACTAACGCTATTTTAGGTAAGGCTCTCCAAGCAACCTGCTGGGATGATATTTTAGGAGATTTTTCCAAGCTATTTCAGGAGCTTTACTTTGTAAATCAGCCCGTTGAAGTTCGAATTGTGGATCCTGATTTTAAATTGCCCCATACTGTTAGTAAGCTCTTGGACGGTGTTTACAAAAGTAAACTAAAAAACCAGTATAGAATTCTTATTTTCTCATCTCGTCCTTCAAAAACTAAAGCTTTGTTAGTTTCTTTTTCGGTTGCTAGTTTAAGTTTAAATCTTGACCATTTGGAGCTGTTAGCCAAAACTATGCAAATCATTGGGAATTATCTGTTAGCTTTAGAAAATTTAATTCAAACTAATCAGAAGTTGGCAAAAACTTTGGAGTCTAAAACTGAATTTATCTCAACAGTAAGCCATGAGATTAGGAACCCTTTAGGCGCCATAGAAGGTTTATGCGCACTGCTGTCAGAGACCAATTTACAACCAGATCAGCGAGAGTACACTGAGGCGCTTAAAGCTTGTTCGGATTCTCTTCTGACTCTTGTAAATGACCTTTTAGATTGCGCCAGACTGGAGTTAGGTAAACTTAGTTTGGACCCCATTCCTAGTTCACTGTTTGAGCTTGGAGAAAAGTTAGAAAAACAATTTTCTCAATTAGCCAGAAAAGCAGGTATACAGTTTAACTACAATATCGACCTATATTTTATTCACAAGGCACACATTTTCGACCCAGTAAGGCTTAGGCAAATATTAGTTAACTTGCTAAGTAACGCTATAAAGTTTACCCCAGCTGGAGGCTCTGTTAGTTTTGAAATCAATTGTTTGAACTCTGAAGACAATTTAGACTCAGTTTTGATCAAAGTTAAAGACTCGGGCATAGGAATTCCACAAGAACAAATAGAAAAAATATTCGAGCCTTATTACCAGCTTGACACGACGGCAAAACACAAAGGGACAGGCTTGGGCTTAAAAATTGTTAAGCAGTTAGTTGACTTATTTGGAGGAAAAATCGAAGTTAACTCTCAAATTAACAAAGGTACTGAGTTTGCAATCTATTTGAAACTTAGGTCAACTCAACCCGCAGTGGCTAAGAGTACATCCTGTAAACCCACTAACTTGAAAATATTGGTAGCTGAAGATGATGAGATCAACAGATTAGTTATTCAAAAATTGCTTGGGCATCAAAATTATGTAAAAACTGTTTCAAATGGAGTAGAAGCCCTTCAATTAGTAAACCAAGAAACATTTGACCTCATAATTCTAGATTTTGAAATGCCTATCATGGGAGGAGTTGATTGCTGTGCAAAAATCAAGACCAAGTTATCCCCAAAAACGCCTGTTCTAGGGCTAACAGCTCATTCGAAAGATCGCATTGATCAATTTGAAAATTTTGATTTAGTGCTAACAAAACCATTGAAGCCTGATGAGCTTTACAACGCAATTAGCCAGTTAATTCCAGCCGGCTAACTTGCCATTTTTTTAACTATCATTTAATATGTTTTCATCAGAGGACCGGTAGTTCAGTCGGTTAGAACGCTGGCCTGTCACGCCAGAGGCCGCGGGTTCGAGTCCCGTCCGGTCCGCACACAGCAACTCAAATGAGTAGCGATTTTAACCCCTTAGAGTACGAGCCTCAGATTCAAAAATTATGGGAAGAAGCTAAATGCTTTGAAGTACCTTTCAGTAAAAACTTAGACAAAACAAAGTGTCTCTATATTTTGGATATGTTTCCTTACCCCAGCGGAGCCGGGCTTCATGTCGGACACCCTTTAGGTTACTCAGCAACTGATATTTACGCCAGGTTTAAAAAAATGCAAGGTTTCACCGTTCTGCACCCTATGGGATTTGACTCCTTCGGACTTCCAGCTGAGCAACATGCAATAGCAACAGGAGAACACCCTGCAGTCGAAACCAGCCGAAACTGTGAAAAGTTTAAATTTCAGTTAAAACGGCTTGGCTTTGCCTACGATTGGCGAAGGGAGATTCGCACCTCTGATCCTAGTTATTATAAGTGGACTCAGTATATCTTTACACTTTTTTATAACAGCTATTATGATGAAAAGCAAAAAAGAGCTCGGCCAATAAGCGAGCTTGCTATACCAGCAGAAGTTCAAAACACAGGACCTCTTGCAGTACAGGAGTATCAAGATCAGTTTCGCTTAGGGTATCAGGACATTTCATATGTTAACTATTGCCCAGAACTTGGGACTGTTTTGGCAAATGAGGAGGTTATAGACGGAAAAAGCGAGAGAGGGGGCTTCGATGTAATTAGGATCCCGTTAAAACAGTGGGTCTTAAGAATCACAGCTTATGCAGATAGATTGCTTGAAGATCTAGAGCTTTTAGACTGGCCGGAATCGATAATTGAGCAACAGAAAAACTGGATTGGAAGAAGTTACGGCCATACAGTCACTTTTGTTGTTCATGAAACTTTTAGCATAGATTGTTTTACAACCAGGTTAGATACTCTGCCAGGGGTTACTTTTTTATCGCTGTCGCCAGAGTTTGCGCACAAAAACTTTTTCCTGCTCAGAAATCAAAAGGCGAAAGAGTTCACAGAAGCGGCTTTGGCTAAAACAGAACTTCAAAGAGCAACCGAAAAATCTAAAGCGGGAGTTTTTACAGGATCATATGCCTTAAACCCGCTAACAGGCGAGAGAGTGCCAATTTACGTCGCGGAATACGTTGTAGGCTCATATGGAACAGGAGCAGTAATGGGAGTTCCAGCTCACGATCAGAGAGATTACGATTTTGCGCAAGAAAACAATCTGCCTATAAGGAAAGTGGTTTGGCCTTTGGATGGGGAAAGCCCAGATCCATTTTGTGAGTTGGGAGTAGTAAAAAAGTTAGTTTTAGGTTCTGAGGAATTGCACAATGTGCCTTCTGAGGAGGCAAAAAAAATTATAAATGATTACCTATCCCAAAGAGGTTTTTGCAAAGAGTCAAAATCATTCAAACTTAGAGATTGGATTTTTAGTAGGCAAAGGTATTGGGGAGAACCAATACCAATAATACATTGGGAGAACGGATTAAGAACTTGCTTAACTTTAGAAGAGCTTCCTTTAACTTTGCCAGAGCTGGAAAGTTTTAAACCAATAGGCGGAGGTAAAAGTCCGTTAGAATCAGCCGAAAACTGGGTTATTGTGAAAGACCCAAAAACTGGGCTCATCGGAAGAAGAGACACAAATACTATGCCTCAATGGGCAGGAAGTTGTTGGTATTATTTAAGGTTTATAGATCCTGAAAATCCTCGGGAACTGGTAGATAAAGACTTAGAGAAATTATGGATGCCGGTCAAACTATACTTGGGAGGTGCAGAGCATGCAGTACTTCATCTATTGTATGCCAGATTTTGGCACAAGTTTCTATTCGATTGGGGTTTTGTATCGACCAAAGAACCATTTGCCAAGTTGTACAATCAGGGAATGGTTTTAAGTTACGCGTACCAAGATCCAACAGGTAGGCTAGTTCCTGCAGATCAGGTAGAGGAAAAAAATGGACGGTTTTTTGACAAAAGAAGCGGTACAGAACTAACTCAAATAACTGCTAAGATGTCCAAAAGTTTAAAAAACGTAGTAGATCCGATTGAAGTTGTACAAAAGTACGGTGCAGATACTCTTAGGCTGTACCTGATGTTTATGGGCCCTTTATCTGACAAAAGAATTTGGGATGATAAAGCCATTCAGGGAGTTTACAGGTTCTTAAAAAAAGTTTACTCTTGGGTGCTAGGTTCATCTGGCGAAGAGGATGACTCTGTAAGGTTAAACTTTAACAAGTTAATCATAAAAGTAACTGAGGATACTGAAAAATTAAGATTTAACACTGCGATAGCTAGCATGATGGAATTCTTGAACTTTGTAGCCCGAAAAAGTTGTAGTGTTGAAACTAAAAAAAATTTTCTGAAACTTTTAAGCCCATACGCGCCTCATTTGAGTGAGTTCTTGTGGCAAAAGCTTGGCGAGCACGGGTTATTAGTGAACCAACAGTGGCCCCAAATAGAGACCAGTGCTGAAACGGAAAGCCTGGAAATAGTAATCCAGGTGAACGGCAAAAAAAAGCGAGTGCTAAAACTCAACTCCAGTATTTCAGGGGAAGAGCTCAAGCAATTAGCTCTTCAAGCTTTACAATTAAAAGAGTGCAATAATTTTATATTAGTAAGTGACAGACACGGTCAACCAAAATTGATAAATTTACTAGTCAACCAAACCTCAAATTAACTTGAACCCTACTAACTAAGTTCGCACTACTCAACCAAATTAAATTTAATGCGTAGTTGAATTAGATGAGTGGTGAGAAACTTTAAATGCTCTAATGTTAAAACTCTTTGAGCACTCAACCTGTCATTACAACAATTGAAACTAAGAGTTACTTGGAGCTGCTGTTTCTACAATCTTTTCAATACAATTAGACCAATTAATCACACCAAGACCTCTGCTCGCTAAAAAATCATTGCACTTTGAAAAATGCTTACAGCCAAAAAAACCTTTGTTACAAGATAAGGGACTCGGGTGAGGTGCTTTGAGAATTAGATGCTTGGTTTTATCAATTAGTGATTCTTTCTTACAAGCAAAACTCCCCCAAAGCATGAACACTACTGCCTCTTTGTAGTGCGAGATCAACTGAATAACTTTATCTGTGAAAATTTCCCAACCTAAATGTTTATGACTCCCTGGGGCGCCTTTTCTAACTGTTAAGATAGAGTTCAACAAAAAAACTCCTTGATCTGCCAGGTAACTTAAATCCCCGTTAGAAAAATCCATCTTGCATCCTAAATCTGTTTCTATTTCCTTAAAAATGTTTATTAAAGAGGGGGGCAGAGGCACTCCTTTGGGCACAGAAAAACATAGACCATGTGCCTGTTTTGGATTTACGTATGGGTCTTGACCTAAAATAACGCATTTTAAAGACTCAAAAGGGGTTCTCCTGAATGCTTCGAATCTCTGATTTTTTGGCGGATAGATTACAATACCCTGGTTCTCTTCTTCCTCTATCGATTTTAAAATATTTTGAAAATACGTGGCTGATTTTTCTTTTTCCAGAAGGGTTGCCCACGTCAAGTATTGTGCCATGCTGAATTCGTTTAAATTGTTGTTTATTGTTTTGCTTTTTGTCAATTTTTATTTGCCAGCTCAGCGATTTGATGGTAATAACCTCTCTTTGGAAATCTTCAAGGATATTAAAAAGTCATCCGAGGCCACAAAGTTATCTTTGATTTTTGATTTTAAAACACAACCTGGCTGGTACTTGTACTGGTGGAACCCGGGCGATTCCGGTGAAGCTATCAAATTTTTAATTAGATTCGACTCTAAAGCCAAAAAAAGCTATCCTATCCTACTTTCTCCACCAAAACGGAAAAACCAAGGCGGGATAACAAATTATGTTTTAGAAAACCCATCGGCTCTGTTAAGATTTGACTTCGGGAAGTTACCCAGAAAGGTTGAGTTTTCTATCGATTACTTAATCTGTGAGGAAATTTGTATCCCGGGTAGCATAAACGCCACCCTGCCCTTAGATAAAATTCCGGTAAGACCAACCGATGATTTAGAAGTCGCGCTGGACTTTCCTAACAGTCTACCTTCCTCGGTTGTTGTACTTGAAGGGAATTATACCAAGTTTGAAGCTGAAGCTCAGTTAGATTTTTTCCCATTCAACAATCAAGAAGTTGAGATTGCTCAAAATAAAGTTACTCTTAAGGAGGATTTAAAAAACATTCAAGGATTATTAAAAGTAAACGACTCCTTTTACAAAGTCGGGAATTGGGATGTATACCCTGTAGTGGGCAATCTGGAAGGCTATCTCTACTCTCTGCTAACGGGTTTGGTGTTAGGAATTGCTGCAGGGGTTATCTTGAATTTTATGCCGTGCATTCTCCCTGTGATTGCTTTAAAAGCCCTACAAATCTCGGATAAAAAACCTGCTCTACGAGTGGCATTCATTTTAGGGACTTCTCTTTCCACTCTAGCCGTAGGTTCTATCAGTTACTTCTCAAAGGAGTTTCTTTCAGAAGGGTTTGGATGGGGCTTTCAATTCCAGAACCCTATTTTCGTCGCTGTTATCAACTTTTTGCTAATAACAACCACTCTCAACCTCCTTGGTTGGCTACCCCTTAAAATTAGTTTTTATCACAGGGGAAGTTTTCCTCAAACAGCTAGCGGACAGTTTTTATTTGGGAGTTTTCTTTGTCTGCTGGCTATGCCTTGTGGAGCCCCTGTTTTAGTCGTTTTGCTTTCTAAAACCCTTACCGAGTCGTTTTTATTCTCTTTTTTAAGCTTTCTATCTCTGGGCTTTTCTTTTGGCTTTTTTTTTGTGTTGATAGAAAAGCTAATTTTAAGCTCAAAATCGTTAAAAGCCTTAAGCTCAAAAGGAGACATCTTTAAAGGTGTATTGGCGATCCCTTTACTGTTAACAAGCTTTTGGTTTTTAGGTATTAATCAGTCTCAAGGCGCATCAATTTTCGGAGTGCTATGCTTCTATCTATTATGGGTTATTCTGCTTGTATCGATTAAAAAAATAGGATTAGCTTTGGTTCTGGTTCTGATATCACTGTATTGGTTTCCAGTTGCGTTTGGCAAATCAAGTTCCCTTTGCTCTGAAGATGACATGTTTGAATATGGAGTCAGGTGGAAAAACTTTAGTCCTGAGCTCGTTGAGGATCTTCGAAAAAACTCGATACCATTTTATTTAGATGTAACAGCCTCATGGTGTGTTACCTGTAAGCTGAATAAGTTGTTAGTGTTTTCCGACGAAGAGCTTAAAATTAAACTTCAGAATAAAGGTTTTGTTTTTGTCAGGGCAGACTGGACTTCTGGAGATCCACAAATTACTCTTTTTTTGAAGAAATACGGGGCTAATTACGTGCCTTTCAATTTGGTATACCACCCTAAAATCGGCGAGAAAATTCTCCCTACGCTTCTGAGCGCCCAAAAAGTAAGACTCGAACTCAGTGAAATACTCAATGAAGATTGAACCCCGCGTGTTCGGGAAGCTTAAAAGTTTTACTCCTATCTAGAGGCTTTAAAAATTTTTTACTCCTGTCACAAACCCCCTTCCCTTTGTTAC
>Ga0308398_1000923_pt1 | contig 17168 bp, 17 predicted proteins | sample Hotspr20SampleT9_FD_202360 | JGI IMG/M metagenome (GOLD analysis project Ga0308398, IMG submission 202360) | Hot spring phototrophic mat microbial communities from Mushroom Spring, Yellowstone National Park, Wyoming, United States - 20051001_T9 ...
ATGAAGCTTGGAGAGATTCAGTAAATATACCCGAGACAAATTCTTATCAGACTTTTAAAAAATATGGGAATATAGCTTCGGCGTCTATACCTGTTAATCTTTTTGAAGCATTACAAAAAGGAATGATTAAAGACGGGCATAATTTGTTAATTGCATCATCCGGAGCCGGTGAGAACCACATAGCTGCTCTTCTTAAATGGTATTGCCCTTGATCATGAATATATTGAGGAGAGAGTTTATGTATATAGCTTGGTATGATAAAACGAAAAACCATATACATATCTGCATTAAAGGCGAAATATGTGGCAATCAGTTTAAAAGGTATGTTTGCGATATTAAAGAATTGATTGATGTTGCAAGTGAAGGATTTACCGTGTGTGCGGATATTTCGCATGCGGAACGTTGGGTATTAGAGAATAGTGATGCTTTTCAATCTATAAGGGATTACGCAAAAATAAAAGGAATGAGAGAAGCTGTAACTATTATAGATACTGATAAATTAAATTTTTATATGAACAAGAGTAACCTAAATTTATTTTTCACTATAAAAGATGCTTACAAATATTTATATGGCTTATGGGATAGTTAAGAGCATGCAAAGCTGTTAAAAACAGCTTTCAAAAATAAACAAAAAGGGAAGGGAGAATGTATAATGTACAAAATAACTTTTGACAATGCAAAGAACAGGGTATATGTTACTGTTCAAGGGAGTTTGACTATTGAGGAAGTTCCTCAGTATCTAAAAGACTTTAAAGCTGCTGTCGACAAAACAAAACCGGGTTTTACAGTTTGCGTGGACAATACAAAAGCTAAGCTTAATACCCCGGAGGTGGCAGAAAGGCTTATTGAAGCAAGAGATTATTCAATTTCCAAGGGATTAAAGAATTCAGCTATGGTGGTGGATGGCGTTACTTTTAAAATGCAAATGAAAAGGCTTTTTAAAGATTTAGGCAATGTTTTTGAAACTATGGAAGAGGCGGATAAATTTTTAGATGCCGCACCTGATTTTAGGGAGCAAATGAAATAAGAATTATTTATTTTAAAATATTTTTATAAGCAGATTAATTAGTTCTACCTTATAAACGAATTGTTTTTACACCAAATGTATTCATAAATTTGCCATGTTTGGTATCATAAAGTATGGCATGAATATATAGAATTTGATATAATACCAAATATAAATTAATATACTAAACCATGAATTGATGTAAATAAATTCTTCGGGGATGGGTGAAATTCCCTACCGGCGGTAGGCACTTATATGGTGCGAGCCCGCGAGAGGATGAAAAGACTAAGCGTTTTGTTTTCATCCTTTGATCCGGTCAGAGTCCGGAGCCGACAGTAAAGTCTGGATGGGAGAAGAATGGTTTTTATGTTTCTATTAGAACATAAAAATTGTTTATATATATAAATCCCTAGAGAATTTCTCCAAGGGATTTTATTTTTGCAAAAAGGGGGGTTTGATATGGATTTAGATGAAGTATATATGGAAAGAGTTTTAGAACTGGCAAAGAAAGGATGGGGCACAACAAATCCTAATCCACTTGTTGCTGCAATAATTGTAAAGGATGGCAAAATAATTTCTGAAGGATTTCATCAAAGAGCTGGTTGGCCTCATGCGGAGGTTGTGGCTATAAATAATGCATGCCAAAGTGTAAAAGGAGCTGCAATGTACGTTAATCTTGAACCTTGTTCGCATTATGGAAGAACTCCTCCTTGTGTAAATTCAATAGTAGAAGCCGGTATTAAGAAGGTCGTAATAGGCATGCAAGACCCTAATCCAAAAATTTCAGGCAGAGGCATTCAAATGCTTAAGGAAGCAGGGATTGAAGTTAAAACAGATGTATTGTTAAAAGAAGCATGCAAGCTTAACGAGATTTTCGTGAAGTATATTACTCAAAAAAAGCCATTTGTGATTGTTAAATGGGCTATGACTTTAGATGGGAAAATAGCTTCCTATACAGGAGATTCAAAATGGATATCCTCCGAAGAGGCACGAGAATATGTACACAAAATAAGGAAAAGATGTGCAGCGGTTTTGGTAGGTATAAATACTGTTATTAAAGATAATCCTTACCTTAATGTAAGACTGAAAGATGAAGAACATGTTGAAAAAATAAAAATAATAATTGACAGCAAAGGAAGAATTCCTGAAAGCAGCAATGTTATATGTTCTTGTGATAAATGTAAGGTAATATACGCAACTACATCAATGATTAGTAAAGAAAAAGAAGAATTTTTGATTCAAAGAGGTGCTAATGTACTAAAAATTGAAGATAAAACAGGGAAAGTTGATTTGAATAGGTTAATGGATATACTTTATGAAATGGGAATAGACAGTGTTCTTATAGAAGGAGGAAGCGAAATTAACTGGTGTGCTTTTGAGAGCGGCATAGTTGATAAAGTTTTAGTTTTTATTTCACCAAAAATATTAGGAGGTAAAGAAGCTGTCACTGCTGTGGGAGGAGCAGGTAAAAGTTTGATAAAAGAATCATTTAAATTAAAAGAAATATCTTATGCTAATTTCGCAGAAGATATTTTGATTGAAGGATATTTGAGAAAGTAGTTAATATTTATTTCCCCATCAAAAGATTATTATAAAAAATGAGAAAGGATGCAAATATGTTTACAGGGATTATAGAAGATATAGGAAGAATTAAGGCTATAAATAAGAATTTTAATAATTTTTCTTTGGATATATCATGTGAACGTATAGCCAAAAGTATTAAAAAAGGTGACAGTATTGCCGTAAACGGGGTTTGCCTTACAACAGTTTGTACCGGAGATGATTTTATTAGAGCTGATGTAATGCCTGAAACATTAAGGAAGACCAACCTTAGGGAAATAAAAATAGGAAATTATGTTAATCTTGAAAGAGCTTTGAAATATGGTGAACGATTAGGTGGTCATATTGTAACAGGTCATATTGACTGCATTGGAACGATTATAAAAATTGAATCTGAAAAAAATGCAAGATGGGTAGAGATTAAACCTGAAACTAATTTGGCAATGAAATATTTAGTGCAAAAAGGTTCTGTTGCAATTGACGGTGCTAGCTTAACTGTTGCTGATTTACGGCGTGAGATTTTTAAGGTATGCCTTGTTCCTTTTACAATAGCTTCTACTGTTTTGGGGCATAAAAAAAGGGGTGATATGGTAAATATAGAATGCGATATTTTAGCCAAATATATTGATAGGCATATTGGCTTTTATTCTGCTGTCAACAAATCGTTAGAAGACAGTATTACCAAGGATTATCTTAAAAAACATGGATTTATGTAATTGAATGTTCTTAAAATATTAAGATTAATATATAAAGACTATCAAGGAGGGATTTTTATGTATTTCAATACCATACAAGAAGCTGTGGAAGATATTAAACAGGGTAAAATGATAGTTGTAGTAGATGATGAAAACAGGGAAAACGAAGGTGACCTTCTGATGGCTGCACAAAAGGTAACACCAGAGGCTGTTAATTTTATGGCTTCAAATGGAAGAGGTATGATCTGTGTGCCTATTGAAAAAGATCATGCTTTGAGACTAGGACTTTTTGAGATGGTTCAAAAAAATATGGAAAGTATGAAGACTGCTTTTACGGTCACAGTAGACCATAAAAACTGCAGAACTGGTATTTCAGCATTTGAAAGATCAATGACTATTAGAGAGATTGCAAACCCTTGTGCAAAAGCAGAGGATTTTTTAAGACCTGGTCATGTATTTCCAATAATATCAAAGGAAGGAGGAGTGCTTAGGAGGGCTGGACATACAGAGGCTGCTATTGATATTGCAAAGTTAGCAGGGCTATTTCCCGCGGGAGTTATTTGTGAAATAATGAATGATGACGGTACTATGGCTAGAGGACCTCAGCTTTTTGAATACGTTAAAAGGCATGGATTAAAAATTATTACTATTGCTGATCTCATAAAATATAGAAGAAATAATGAAAAAATGGTTGAAAGAGTAGCAACTGCTAAAATGCCAACAATATTTGGCAATTTCTTAATGGCGGTTTATCAAGATTTAATAACTAAAGAACATCATATAGCACTTATAAAAGGAGATATAAATAAAGAGGACAAACCTGTCCTTGTTCGTGTTCATTCAGAATGCTTGACAGGAGACGTATTGCATTCCCTTCGTTGCGATTGCGGTGCTCAGCTTCACACGGCTTTGAAGATAATTAATGATGAAGGAAAAGGAGTTCTGCTTTATATGAGGCAGGAAGGAAGGGGTATAGGCTTAGTAAATAAAATTCGTGCATATGAACTTCAAGATCAAGACAAAGATACTGTAGAAGCTAACGAAGCATTGGGATTTCCTGCCGATCTCAGAGATTATGGTATAGGGGCTCAAATTCTAGCAGACATAGGTGCAAAGAGGATAAGACTTTTAACGAATAATCCTAAGAAAATAGCAGGATTGGAAGGATATGAAATTCAAATTGTTGAAAGGATACCATTGCAAACAGGCGTAAATGAAGTTAACAAAAATTATTTACGAACAAAAAAGTTGAAGTTAGGCCATATGCTGGATGTATAGAAATTATGACTAATTAATTGTTTGCAAAAAATCAAGGAGGAGTTTGACAATGAAAATAATTCAAGGAAATCTGATAGCTCAAAATTTGAAGTTTGCTATAGTAGCATCTCGTTTTAATGATTTTATTACAGGGAAACTTTTGGATGGAGTTGTTGATGCAATATTAAGACATGGTGGGAATAAAGAATCAATTGATGTGATATGGGTTCCTGGGGCATTCGAGATACCTCTTGCTGCTAAAAAAATAGCTAAATCTAATCGCTTTGATGCAATAATATGTATTGGAGCGGTAATAAGAGGCTCTACACCACATTTTGATTATGTATCAAGCGAAGTGTCGAAAGGTATAGCAAAAGTTTCCTTGGAAAGTGAAGTACCAGTAATATTTGGAGTCCTTACAACTGACAGTATAGAACAAGCAATAGAAAGAGCAGGAACAAAGTCAGGGAATAAAGGATATTATGCAGCTGTCTCAGCTATAGAAATGGCAAATCTTATTAAGCAGATATAATTGATATTGGTTAAAAACTTATTGCGCCACAATATCCCTGTAATTGACATATGGGTGTATTGATAAAATATTCTAAAGAATCAAGATATTTTATAAGACTATTTACAATAAGTAAATTTCATGCTATAATGAACACGTGTACATAAGCGATAAACGTTAAATTATATAATATTAAACATGGAGCGGCAGCAAAATGGCAAACAGAAATGATGTAGCAAAAAAAGCCGGTGTGTCAGGAGCTACGGTTTCAAGGGTTTTTAACAATCCTGATTCTGTTGCCGCCGAAACACGTCAAAAAGTTTTGAAAGCAGCTGAAGAACTGAATTATCATCCAAATATCATTGCCAGCAATTTCGTTAAACGAAGGAGCGGCAATATCGGAGTGATTATGCCTCATTTTCCGCGGGTGCATATTTTTTCGGTATATTATTTTTCAGAATTGCTCAGTGGTATTGGAGAAACAATACAGAAACAAGGCTATAATTTAATGCTTTTTTTTCATCAAATGCAAATCGGTAAGGACAACGATTATCTTCCATATTTCAGAGCAGGAAACGTAGACGGATGCATCCTCCTGGGAACGCTAAACAATGACCGGGGATTATTGAGACTTCAAGACAAAGGGTATAAATTTTGCCTTATTAATAACTATATTAAGAACTCCGGTATCAGTTTTGCCGATGTAGACAATGTTTCAGGAAGTTGTGAAGCGGTCAGGCATCTAATAAATCTGGGGCATCAGCATATTGCTTTTTTAAATGGGCCTTCTTTTTATACAAACAGCATGGATAGGCTTGAAGGATACAAAAAGGCATTGGAAGAAGCAGATATTCCATTTAAAAAGCAAAATGTCATAGAAGGCAATTACGGAAGAAAAAGTGGATATGAGGCAACTGAAATAATTTTGGGGCTAAAAGAGAAACCAACAGCAGTATTTGCTGCCAATGACAGGATGGCTGCCGGTTTAATGCAAGGGTTAAAGCAGAAGGGGGTGAAAATTCCTGAAGACATCTCAATTGCAGGGTATGATGACTCAGATACAGCTGTACTTGTTGAGCCAAGGCTGACGACGGTGAGGATCCCTTTTTTTGAACTGGGGAAACAATGTGCGCAAGAGTTTATATCAATTTTGAGAGAAGAAAGAAAAACTGCTTTTAATTTATTTTTAACACCAGAGCTGGTTGTGCGTGAATCTACGCAGAGACAGAAAAAGTAACTGAATATAAAAGTCGCGCAGCGCATTAAGGCGAGCTCAAAATGGGCTGGCAAAACCGAAATATTTTGTCAGCCTGAAACGCCATGAATGGTGTGGAAAGCAGCTGTCTAGCCGGTATAGCGATTCGCCTCCTGACTTATAAAATGCAAGGTGTGCAGATGCCAATTGCGTGAGACTTTACTACAAAGAGTTTTTGAGCGAAAACTGTATATGTATAAATGAAAGGAAGGTTTGTCATGAAAAGAAGAGTATTGATAGTGCAAGGCGGATGGGATGGACATGAACCTGTTCTTGTTTCCGAGAGGTTTAAGAAGGTTCTTGAACAGCATGATTTTGAAGTAGAAATATCTGATACATTAGATTCATTTTTAGATGCGGAGAAGCTTAAATCCTTGCATTTGATTATTCCTGTATGGACTATGGGCAAAATTACGCAGCAGCAGGTATATCCCGTTTTGGAAGCAGTAGCTTCAGGTGTTGGAATTGCAGGTTGCCACGGGGGAATGTGCGATGCATTTCGTGAATGTGTTGAATGGCAGTTTATGACGGGTGGACAGTGGGTAAGCCATCCCGGAGGAGACAGTGTTGAGTACATGGTTAATATTAAAACAAGTTCCAGCCCTATTACAGAGGGGATACAAGATTTTCCGGTAAAAAGTGAACAATATTACGTGCATGTAGATCTGGCTATAGAAGTACTTGCCACCACTCGCTTTCCTATAGTCAATTGGTATCATGCTTCTAATGGTTGTGTTGATGTACCTGTTGTTTGGACAAAGCGATGGGGCCATGGGAGGGTATTTTACTCTTCTTTAGGACATCATAATGATGTTTTTGATATACCGCCTGCGCTGGAAATCATGAGAAGAGGGTTTTTATGGGCTGCTGAAGGTAAAGACATAGCGGTAAGAGAAAATTTGTCTGTGGATGTTTTCAAAAGTGACAAGAAAATGTTTTGAGGGGGTTGATAAATATGCAAAAAGTTAAAGTAGGAATTATAGGATGCGGGAATATTAGTGGGATTTATTTGCAAAACTGCACAAGATTGTTTGAGATAATCGAAGTGGCTGCAGTGTCTGATCTTGTAATGGAAAGAGCTTGTGAAAAAGCAAAGGAGTATGGTATTCCAAAGGCTTGCAGCGTGGAAGAACTGCTTTCGGATCCGGAAATAAAGATTGTTATTAATCTTACTATTCCGAAAGCGCATGCCGATGTTTGCATGGCTGCAATAGAAGCCGGCAAAAGCGTTTATGTAGAAAAGCCCCTTGCGGTTACTCTGGAGGATGGGAAAAAAATACTTGAAGCTGCAAAGCAAAAAGGTGTTCTTGTCGGTTGTGCGCCTGATACTTTTATGGGAGGAGGCATCCAGACCTGCCGAAAGCTTATTGAAGATGGATGGATAGGCCAACCTGTTGCTGCAACTGCGTTCATGATGTGCCATGGCCATGAATCCTGGCATCCTGATCCTGAATTCTATTATAAAACAGGCGGAGGACCTATGTTTGATATGGGGCCGTATTATTTGACAGCGCTTATTAATCTTATTGGACCGGTAAAAAGGGTGACCGGCTCGGCTCGCATTACATTCCCTGAAAGAGTGATAACCAGTCAACCTAAATATGGAACGGCAATATCTGTTGACACACCTACTCATGTTGCGGGAGTGCTTGATTTTGAAAACGGAGCGGTGGGTACTATAATTACCAGCTTTGATGTTTGGGATGCTCAGTTGCCCAGGATAGAGATTTACGGCACAACAGGAACTATAAGTGTGCCTGATCCAAATACTTTTGGAGGGCCTGTTTATGTCCGCAGACAAGGAGCTTCACAGTGGAGCGAAGTACCGCTTACTCATGGCTATACACAGAACAGCAGAGGAATAGGAGTGGCAGACATGGCTTATGCATTGCTTTCAGGAAGACAGCATCGTGCTAATGGGGACATGGCCTATCATGTACTTGAAATTATGCATGCAGTCCATGAGTCTTCACAGAACGACAGGCACTATCATATGAAAAGCAGATGTGAAAAACCGGCATTGCTTCCTATGGATTTGATCTGGTAATATGAAATTAGATAGATCAAAAAGGAGAGGATTGAAATGCCGCAAAAGATTATAGGCATAACAGCAATAGCCAATCAAAATTATCAGTTGATTAAAGAAGCAGGTATTGAATGGCTTAGGACATGGTTTGCATTTCCTTTTAAGGACAAAGTACATGGGGAGTATAGTCCTGAGTTTCTTAGATGTCTTGAAAATGCCAGAGAACTCAGTGCAAAAGGATTTAAGCATCTTGGCACTACAATGGGCCCAGGTTCCTACAGATACGATGAAAATACAAAGGCTACAATTTGGAAATCTGGTCTTCCTGAATGGGCTGGCAATTTTGAGAGCAATGAGTACTATGAAGTGCTAGAGACTGCTTGTGCTGAGATGGCTGCAAAAACTGCAGATTTTGTTCATTTTTGGCAGATAGCAAACGAGCCGGATATAGACATTTTTAGAGGACCACTTTCTGACGACCAAATAGTACGTTTTCTTCTTTCCGCTGCCCGCGGAGTTAAAAAAGGAAACCCTTATGCCAAGCCAGGCATTAACATAGGTTTTATTACTGAATACAGCGAATGGCTTATGAAAGAAATTTACTGTATACCTGATAGCCCATTTGAATATATAGGTATTGATGGTTATTTTGGATCATGGCAGCCAGGAGGACCTGAGGACTGGAAGTGGTATATAGATAAAGTATATGAGATAACGGGCAAGCCGGTTATAATTAACGAATGGGGATACTCATCACTTCAAAGTTCTCCAAAAACAGATGATCCTGACAATAAAAAATATTACAATCAAGATGTATGCAGAAATAAGGCCTGGGGGATTGTGTGGAAAAAAGAGCACAGCCCAGAGGAGCAGGCAGAATATATATGGAAGTGCATGAAGATTTTTGCGGAGCATCCTCACGTAATAGGGCAGTTTTTCTTCCGGTGGACTGATACACCCACATGCTGGCAGTGTGGACAGCCAAATTGTCCAGCTGAATGTGCATGGGGCATTGTAGACGTTCACGGAAACCCAAAACCTGGTTATTATGCGTTAAAAGAGGCAATCCATAAGTATTTCAAATAGAAAATATTATTGAGTGAGGATTATTTTATCAATAAATAAAACTACAAGCAAAAATTATTGTTGTCAAAACAAATATGTTGGTATATTACTAACTGGAGATCTAATGAATGTACACATTGAAATCAGGATACAGAAAAACAAGCATCCAAGAAACAGAGGGGGAATGCATATGATAATAAAATGGAAAGATGAATATGCAATAGGTGTTGAACATATCGACCAACAGCACAAAGAACTGTTCAGAATGGCACAGGATATTTATAAGCTGTATAATGATGAGTTTTGTGTAGACAAGTATGACAGGATTGTAGATTTAATTGAAGAACTAAAGAAATATACAGTCTTTCACTTCAAAACAGAAGAAGAATATATGGCTGGCATAAATTATAAAAAGCTTCTGTCTCATAAAGTAGACCATGCGGATTTTATTGAAAAAGTAAACAATGTAGATTTTGCATTGATTGACAAGGATCATGATGCTTACCTGCTTGATATTCTTAAGTTTGTTGTTGACTGGATTGTAAATCATATACTTGAAAAAGACAAGCTTATTGTCCAATAAGGGTGCATTTTGTGTATATGACCCATATTATGGAAAGAACATTTGCGCAGAGGCTGTAGAGCCTGTTAATCCGACCGAGGATAAGGCAAATCACTGTTTGAGCAAAATAATTTCCCGATTCTTTTTTTAGAATTATTTTGCGAGTTTGATTTGCCCCGAGGTGAATTTACAGGCTCTAAGGCTCGTAGCAATCAGTTCTTGGAATAATATGGGTCATACAGAAAAAATGCACCCGTCCAATAATAAGCTTATAGAAAAAATATTGGCATATTTTGTTTTGCGTGATTTGTATTGTTAATTTATAATTAAAATAAATGTTGCAGATTCACGTATTGATTAGTTTGCAAAATATATGTATTTTGTAAGGTTATTAAGGGTTGCCAATATGACATGTATTAGTAATAAAAATAAATTTGATGAATCTTCATATAATAAATTTTTCAGTTATCTGCTTGAGGGCAATAGGAGACAATGCATTTCTTTTATTAACGATTGCATTGAAAATGGTCTTGGGATAAAAGAAATATACATTCTGCTGCTGCAAAGGGCTCTTCACGATATAGGCGATTTGTGGCAGAAGAATGTTGTGTCTGTTGCACAGGAACATCTTGCTACAGCTATAATACAGAGATTGATGATGTTTATTTATCAGAAACAAGCATTGCCTTCTCCTAACGGATTTAAAGTATTGATTGCCTGCCCGGGCAATGAGCTCCATGAGATTGGTGCCAGGATGGTTGCGGATTTTTTTGAAATTCATGGGTTTGATGTTAAGTTTGTAGGCTCCAATATACCTGTTCGTGATGTTGTAGGACAAATAAAAGCTTTTTCTCCTGATTTAATAGGAGTATCCTGTACGATGGCATTTAATCTGCATGAAATAAAAAATGTAATAGATGCCGTAAGGGAAACTAATGCAAACGTAAAGGTGTTTGTGGGAGGTTATGCTTTTAATAAGAATCCTGGCCTTTATAAAATAGTAGGTGCGGATTTCTATGCTGCGGATGCAGAGGATGCACTGGCTAAAGCAAAGAGTTTCCTTTTGGAGAGAGGGGCAGCAAATGAATTATCATGTTGATGAAAGATTTTATGACAGTTCGTTTTTGCGCTGCTTGATTGATTCTTTGAGGGCAGTCATATTTTATTGCGATAGCTCGGGACTTATTTTAGATGCAAATGAAGCATTGCAAAAATATTTAAGAGTAAAAAAAGAAGAAATTTGCGGCATGCATATAAGGGACCTTGTCATCCCGGAAGACAGACACAAGTTCGATTTGCTTTTTTCAGGCATTCAGCCGCAGGATTCTTATTCTGAAATAAACTTTTATGATCCGGATAATGGTATAACAATGTTTGGCTGCTACAGCATAAAAATAGAACAATATACCGTAATAATAGCAAGATATAATGATCCTTCATACTTCAGGCTTCAGGAAGAACTCGTCAAGATAAATAATGAAGTTGTAAATGTATACAGGGAGATAGAAAAAAAGAACAGGCAGCTCGAACAATTGAACAAGATTCTGGAAAAACAAAAAAATGAGATTCAGATTAAAAACTCGATAATAAACAATCAGCTTAAAATAGCAAGAAGAATACAAGAAAAACTGATAGACGTTAATAACAAGACGATATATAATCTTGAGTTTTCAATAAGATACAAACCTGCTTATGATATAGGGGGAGATTATTTTAATGTAATTGATGTTTGCGATGGAAAAGTGGGATTGTTTGTGTGTGATATGAGCGGTCATGGAATATCCGCAGCGCTTGTGATGGTAATAATGAAAATGCTTTTTTTAAACCAGAACGAGAATTATGAAAATCCTGATATATTGATGAGGGAATTGAATAAACAATTTTATTCACTGTTTGGAGAAGGGTTTGAGGAGATTTATTGTACGGCTTTTTATTGTGTGATAGATGCCAAAAACATGTCTATAAAATATTGCAATGCCGGACACCCCATGCCTCTTATATGCAATAATGGCGGTGGAGCAAATGAAGTAGAGGGAAAGAATCTTCCTTTGGGATTTTTTAAAGATGTGGAGTATTGCAGCAACGAAGTAAACCTGAGGAGCGAAGATAGATTCATATTATATACAGATGGCATGGACGATGTTATATTAAGATGCAACATTTCTTCTGTGGGTTCGCAGCAAAATGTTAATGAATATGATATATTCAAAATGCTTAAAGAAAAGGGTTTTGAACATTTCAACCACCAAGAAGAATTAAAAGATGATGCTACTTTTATTATTGTAGAGGTGAAAAAAGAATAATAATGAATGATGATTTAAATACCAACAAAGTTATTGCTGATATTCTTAAAAAGAATTATGAGTCAATAAAAAACGATCTTTTTTTCATTTCATCAGAAAAGGGGTATTTTTCGCCTTTCAGGTCAGGAGGCATGGTTCCTGAAAAAATAGTATCAGAGATATTTTTAAGAATGATTGTCTCATCTTTGGAAATAGGTGATAAGTCTATTCTCAAAGAACAATATATTTGGACAAAGGATATGCTTGTTTCCAGAGGGTATGGCTGTGAATTATTTTTAAATAACTACTTGTCATATTTGGAAGACTTAAAGCAAGTGATGATAAAATATGCAGATGAACAGAATCATCTTCTCATTTCACAATATATAGAGGAATGCAAGAAGCACTTTGTACAAAGCATTTAGTTCTCACTGAAAAACTATTTTGCTGTAACATTGGCAGCTTCTGAATCATATTATGTAAACATAAAGAAACTTAATATGATTTAAGGAGTGAGTTTTATATGGCAAGACCCGCACAACCCTGTGAATGCCTGCCTTATCAAGCAACATGCTGCTGCGGACCGATTAACGGCATATCCGTGGTACAGCCTGCTTGTCAGAATCTTCCTGATGGAAGTGTGGTTAATAATCCGGCTTATGTGCCGGGCATTAACAAATCTTTTTGGACGTATAAAGTAATAGTGGACTGCGGAAAAGAAACCAGAGCCGTGAGCAGTGTCGCCATACCGGTGTGCGAAGTGCTTGACGCGCAAAACACAATCGTAAGTGAAAAAGTTGATGGCTGTGGGCAATTCAAACCTGTTCCTTTTACACTTATAAAGGACGATCCGAATTACGGACCTGCCCCTGCAGGATTCAAATGGCTGAAGATAGAATCAGGAAACCGGTTCGATAAAGGGGTTAGCGTTGAATACCGTATTGAACTGGTGGGAGATTATCCTGTTGCAACTCAACCTATCAAAGTAAAAGCAGCAAACGTTATCAACACATTTTCATGCGGAAATTGCTATAGCGTGCCTGAATGCAACCCCCAAGGCAAGTTAACTTTAACAAAAAGATGTGTTCATTCAATTGTAAATAATCAGGCAGTCCTCAATTATACTCTTGTGGTATCAAATATTGGCAATGGGCCACTAGCAAATGTTCAGCTTGATGATGTGATTTTTATTCCGATACAACTGTCTTTAGGTGCAATAGTGGTAAATCCTCCAACTTTGTCAGTAAATACTCTTACACCAGGTGAGGTATATGTAAGCGGCAATCTGGGAACAATCCCGGCAGGAGGAAGCGTAACAGTAACCTATCAGATTTCTATTGCCACTGTAACCGTACCAGGGAAATATAAAGTAAATAACACTGCAACAGTCTCGGCAGAATCAACCAAGGATACGGCTTCCTGCATGACAAATCTGGATGTTGTAAAACTCAAAGCAGATAAATGTTGCAGAATAGAAGGCAACAAAGGTGTTTATACTCTCACCGTTTCAAGTGTGGATGCATCTCCTGATACAATAGTTGATTTGTTTGACAGGATGGAAGTGCCTGCGGGAATAACTGTTAAGTTTCTTGACCTTAGCGGATGTGAAGGATATTTTTCGGGTACTACAACGCCCGTGCCGACAAACACTGACATCCCAGGGCCTGCAAGTTTTGACTTTATTTGCAGAAATGCTTTTGTACCTGCGGGAGGTTCATATCAGAAAATAGGGACATTCTTGCTGGTATCAAGCTCTGTTGTTGGCATCAGCACAATTATGAATACTATCACAAAGGTTGACCCTGTAGTTCCTGACGGTCAGATATTCCTCGGTGTGGAAGGAATACCTGCAATAGCACCCATAGATGTTCAGCTTTCAATGATATGCGTTAAACCTTGCAAGTGATGTTTGGTTTTCTTCATTTTTCAAGGGGCATGGCAACATAGTTGCTTTTGCCCTTTACTACATATCAGGATAATTTTCAAGATTAATATTTTACAACCGTGGGCAATATGCTAGAATTATTTTATGAATGAAGTATATAAAACTATATTTGCTATATTTAGTTCTACCTTAAAAACCCAAGTTTTCGCTGAAAAGGCGAATTGCAGCGATATTTTTATATTATTATTGGCAGTATAGGAAGCAAATTTAATAGAGAAAGGATAGGTATTGAAAAATGAACGATTATATCCCGGAAATAGAAGGAAATCTTAGAAAACATATGATAAAATTGCCTCAAGTTATTTATAAAGCAAGCGGTATAAGAATCTTTGGCAAACTTATAAGATCGCTTGTTTTTACTACTGACGTTGCGATAATAAAAAATTGCAATGCCGATGCGGTTATTGCCGTATATCCTTTTACTCCGCAGCCTGTTATTACCCATTCTATAATAATGGCATCTGATGTGCCTGTTTTTTGTGGCGTCGGTGGAGGTACTACTACAGGCAAAAGAGTGGTTAATCTTGCTATGGACGCCGAGTTTCAAGGCGCAATCGGTGTTGTGGTGAATGCGCCTACATCCAATGAAACACTTATAAGAATAAAAGATAAAATAGATATACCTATTGTAGTGACAGTAGTATCTGATAAAACCGATATTAAGGCAAGACTTGAAGCAGGAGCTTCTATTTTGAATGTTTCAGGAGCAAGCAAAACGGCAGATATAGTAAAAAAAATAAGGGATAGTTTTCCTCATGTGCCCATAATAGCTACAGGAGGACCAGATGAGGAAACTATCCTAAGGACCATTGAGGCAGGAGCGAATGCTATTACATATACGCCCCCTACTACCGGTGAGATATTCAAAGCATTGATGAATAAGTACAGGTTGTCTGATGATATAATTTAGCTTTAATAAACAGCAATTTATGCTACGGAGCTGTCTTCCTGCTTTGCAGCGATAGGGGAAATATTATGGGCGTTTATTCTAATATCTATAAGACTTACAAAAGGTACTGCAACAAGTGATGCAAACATTGAAACAACGCCGAGATTTGGTGCCATGGAAGCATTTAAGCCGTATATCAATACTCCAACCACAGAACACCCCAACCCAGCGATAAATCCTGCCCATGCCCCTGCCTTTGTCGTTTTGCTCCAATACAGGCCGTAGATGAACGGAGCCAGAAAACAGCCTGAAACAGTTCCCCACGAGAAAGACATAAGAGTCAATATTGAATTAGGAGTAACTGCGATTACAAAGGATAAAAGCACGAAAACACAGCATAAAGTCCTCATTATAAACATTGTTTTCTTCTTGTTCAAATCAGGAATAAATACTCCTTTTATCAGGTCTATGGATATAGCCGAACTAGAAATAAGCACCAGTGCGGATAAGGTTGACATTGATGCTGATAAAATCAGTATTACAAGAATACCCATTAAAGATTCAGGCAAGGCTTTTTGGAACAAAAGAGGCATGACCATATCCAGATTGGGTTTTCCATTTGAACCTGACGGTATTGTATTGCCCAGGAAAAGCCTGCCGAAAGAACCCATAAAGTATGCCGAACATGCTACTATCAAAGCAAATATTGTTGAAACAACTGTTGCATATTTTATAGACTTTTCATCTTTGATCGCATAAAACTTATGAACCATCTGAGGCAGACCCCAGGTACCGAGACTAGTCAAAATAACCAGAGACAGAAGACTCAATGGAAGCACTCCAAAAAAGTCGGCAAGAGTTCTGCCGTTGCTTGAAATCTGTGAAAGCTTTTGTATTCCTTGCGACAGCCCGCCCACAGCTTCATTGGATACAACAAAATAAATCATAAGGAATACGCCTGCCAGCATTATTATACCCTGCACAAAATCGTTTATGGCAGTAGCGATGTAACCTCCAAGTGTGAGGTATAGGCCTGTAAGCACCGCCATCGCAAACATGCAGTATACAAAAGGTATGCCGAAAACTTTCTCAAACAGGTAACCTAATCCCTGATATACGGAAGCAGAGTATGGGAGAAGGAATATAAAAATTATAAACGCACTGAATACTTTCATTGATTTGCTTCCATAGCGTTTTTCAAAAAACTCAGGCATTGTTGATGCATTCAATTCATGCGTCATTTTTCTTGTGCGTTTTGCTAAAACAAGCCAGGCAAGCAAGCTTCCTACGACCGCGTTTCCTATTCCGATCCACATGGATGACAGCCCGAAATTCCAGCCTATTCTTCCTGCATATCCTACAAATATGACTGCAGAAAAATATGTGGTTCCGTAAGCAAAAGCCGTTATCCACGGTCCCATTTTTCTTCCTCCCAAAAGAAAATCCTGTACGCTGTTAATTTTTTTTCTGCTGTAAATGCCTATAGATATCATGATACAGACAAACATAGCAAGAAATACATACTTCATAATCCTACCATCCTCCAAATTAATAATGTTTTAAACTATCCTTCCATTCTGCGAAAAACTACTTTCATTTTACTACATTTTATTTAAAAAATAAATATACTGTGAAATTTTTTGCGGGATAATTCAAAAATAATGCAAAATATGCCGCTTATGGTATTAAATTGCCATGAAAGATGTGATAAAATTATATACGTTTATGTACTATAAATCGTTATCTTATGACTGCAATACATTTATTAGAAAATTGTTTTACAATAATTAATCAAGGGGTGCAAAAGCAGTGGAGACAAAGATGAAGAAAATCAAGGGATTTAATGTAAAAGGTCTAAAGAAAAATATTCGTGTTTCTTTGAAAGTCAAAATGGTATTGGCATATGCGTTGCTAATAGCATCGATAATTAGTGTCCTTTCTTACATAGTATATTCCAGTGCAGAGAGAACGATGGAGCTTCAAACATATGAAGCGCTTGAGTCAATTGCCGGGCAGGCGGTAAAAGTTATTGAAAGCAGATTGAATGCAAGGTTCGATGTTCTTGAATCACTTGCAAACAGGAACATAATAAGAGGTGTTTGGGGAGACGGAGCT
>Ga0308398_1000935_pt1 | contig 16995 bp, 13 predicted proteins | sample Hotspr20SampleT9_FD_202360 | JGI IMG/M metagenome (GOLD analysis project Ga0308398, IMG submission 202360) | Hot spring phototrophic mat microbial communities from Mushroom Spring, Yellowstone National Park, Wyoming, United States - 20051001_T9 ...
ATCCGTGCAAAGGTCGTCCCGCCAGAGGCACTGGCAGATGCCCCGCCATCCTTTAAGTCAGCCGACGCGCGCTGGAAGGAGCTGTCCGGCTACAAGTATGTCCTTCAAGTCTCTGTGGAGGACTGCACCGGCTGCACGTTGTGCGTGGAGGCGTGCCCGGCCAAGGACAAGCGCCAGGTTGGGCGGAGGGCGCTGAACATGGCGCCACAGTTGCCGCTGCGCGAGGTGGGGGCACAACACTGGGCGTTCTTTGAGCAGTTGCCCGATTACCCGCGCGCCAACGGTCTACACTTCAACAACGTCAAGAACGTCCAGCTCCTCCGCCCGCTGTTCGAGTTCAGCGGGGCCTGCGCCGGCTGCGGCGAAACGCCCTACCTCGCGCTGCTCACCCGCTTGTTCGGTGACCGGCTTTACGTCGCCAACGCCACTGGCTGCTCGAGCATCTACGGCGGCAACATGCCGACCACGCCTTGGTCGTTTGACCCGAAGACGGGTCGCGGGCCGGCCTGGAGCAACTCGCTGTTCGAGGACAATGCTGAGTTCGGCCTGGGCCTGCGGCTGGCCGTGGACAAACAAACAGCGCTAGCCAAGGAGCTGGTTCAGGCGCTGCGCAACCTGATCGGCGACGCGCTGGCCGATGCGCTGCTCAATGCCGATCAATCTACGGAGCAGGGTATCCTCGCTCAGCGCGAGCGAGTGGAGGCGCTGCGCCGCCGGCTGACCGAATGGCAAACCACGGCCAGCGACGCAAACGAGGCAAAGAAGGTGCAGGTGGCCAACCTGCTCGCCGTGAGCGACATGCTCGTCCGCAAGAGCGTGTGGATCGTCGGCGGCGACGGCTGGGCCTACGACATCGGTTACGGCGGTCTGGACCACGTGCTGGCCAGCGGCCAGAACGTCAAGCTGCTGGTGTTAGATACCGAGGTGTATTCCAATACCGGCGGACAGTCGTCCAAGGCCACGCCGCTGGGCGCAGTGGCCAAGTTCGCCGCTGCCGGCAAGCGCACTGCCAAGAAGGACCTGGGCATGATGGCGATGACCTACGGCAACGTCTATGTCGCGCAGGTAGCGATGGGCGCCAACGATGCGCAGACGATCAAGGCCTTTCTGGAGGCCGAGTCATACGACGGGCCGGCGCTCATCATCGCCTACAGCCACTGCATCGCGCATGGCATAGACATGGCCAAGGGGCTGAACCAGCAGAAGCTGGCCGTGGACTCCGGCTATTGGCCGCTCTATCGCTACGACCCGCGGCTGCGCGCTCAGGGCAAGAACCCGCTGCAACTGGACAGCGGCGCGCCGAAGATCCCCTTTAAGGACTATGCCTACAACGAGGCGCGCTATCGCATCCTGCAGCAGAGCCAGCCGGCGGAGGCCGAGGCGCTAATGGCAGCAGCGCAGGAAGCCATCCACGCGCGCTGGAAGCAGTATGAAGCGCTGGCGCTGGAGCACGCGAGCAACGGCAAACCCGCGCGAGAAGCAGTGCCTGCGTAACTCGCAGGCGGTTGAGCGACGTTCACAGTCGGAGGCATCCGCGCTCAGAATGCCGCGCTGCGGGACATGCCTTCACTATAATGCACGTCATGTATCCGGCCTCCATTGGCATCATCGGCGCCGGCAACATCAGCGGCATCTACCTGGAGGCCGATCGCAAGTTCCCTAACCTCCGCATTACCAAGATCGCCGATGTTGACTTATCGCGCGCCCGCGCGCAGGCCGAGAAGTTCGGCAAGCAAGCAGTCACGGTGGATGCGCTGCTCGCCGACCCAGAGATTCAACTGGTGGTGAACCTCACCCCGCCACAGGCGCACGCGCCGGTAGCGATGCAGATCCTGGAAGCTGGCAAGCACGTCTACAACGAGAAACCGCTGGCCATCTCGCTCGAAGACGCCCAGCGCATGATGGCGCTGGCCGCATCGAAAGGACTGCGCATTGGCTGCGCGCCGGACACGTTCCTCGGAGGCGGGCTGCAGACCTGCCGGGCGCTCCTCGACGATGGCGCGATCGGCCAGCCTGTGCTAGCCTTCGCCCGCATGCTCTCGGCCGGCGTGGAGTCGTGGCACCCGAACCCGGAGTTCTTCTATAAGCTCGGTGGCGGGCCGATGTTCGACATGGGACCGTATTACCTCACAGCGCTGGTCTCGCTCCTCGGCCCGGCACAGCGCGTCAGCGGCGTGGCCCGCATCACCTATCCTGAGCGCGTGATCACCAGCCAGCCGCTGCGCGGCGCGCGCATCGCGGTCGAAGTGCCGACGATGGTTGCTGGGCTGATCGAATTTGCCGATGGCGCTGTGGCTAACATAGTGACGACGTTCGATATCTGCGATGGCAGCAGCGGATATGAGTTAACGATATACGGCAGCGCAGGCGCCCTGCGCTGCCCAGACCCAAACACCTTCGGTGGTCCGGTGCTTACAAAGCGGCGCGGAGACGAAGACTGGCAGCCGGCTCCTATCCATCACAGATGGGTGGAGAATAGCCGCGGTATCGGCGTTGCCGAGATGGTCGAGGCGATCCGGTGCAACCGCCCGCACCGCGCCAATGCGCTGATGGCCTATCATGTCCTAGAGTTGATGCACGCCTTTCACGAGAGCGCCCGCCTTGGCCGGCATGTTTCTATAGAGAGCACCTGTCCACGCCCCGATTCACTGCCTGCCACGTGGCCAGAAACCACTGCCTGACGATGCCCCTACTCATTGACGGCCACAACCTGATTGGACAACTGCCCGACCTTTCGCTGAGCGATCCGCGGGACGAGGCCAAGCTGATCGCTCGCCTGGAAACCTACGCCGCGCTCAGTGGCAAGCAGATCACGGTAGTGTTCGATCCGGGGCCACAAGCTGCCTTCCCGCCCACGCTCCAGCGCCGCAGCCAGCACGGTCGGGTTGAGGTCATCTACGCTGAACCAGGCCAGAAAGCCGACGATGTGATCCGCCACCTCGTCGCCACGACGCGCGACCGCCAAGGGTTGCTGGTCGTCACATCCGACGGCGCGTTGGCCAACTTCACGCGCCAGTGTGGGGTTCGCGTGCTCCCTGCGCAGGCGTTTGCGAAGGCACTTGCTGGCAGCACAGCCCGCCAGCCACCCGAAGAGAAACCTGAAAGTAGCCAAGATGATGTGGCCGCTTGGTTACAAATTTTCAAAGAGCCAGCATCGCCCTCTAGGCCGTCTGCACCACAACTTGACCCACGCGCACTGAAGCGCAAGCGGCGCATGGCGCAACTCAATAAACAAGTGCGCGGCGGCGGACGATTGCGCTAGGGCTTTGCAAATTTGCGCATCTTGCGGTACAACCTAGCGCTGTGACAAAAAATCAGGCGCTGCTCACAGCAACTTATCAAGCTGCTGACTTGCTCGGCGTGCCGGCCCTGCTTCTGAAAGCGTTCATGGGCGTGGAGGGCGCAAAAGTAAACCACCCGGATGGCGTGTTGCAGGTCACCTCCCGCACGCGCGCCAGCCTGATCCCGCGCATCCCGCGCCGCTTGAAGTGCGCCGCGCTTGGCCTGAACGATGACCCATCGCTCAGCGACACCAGCTTAAACGCGCGCTTCGCCCAAGCCTTCGCGCAGCGCAACCTGCTCGTCCAGATCGTGACCGGCGGGCAATACATTAAAGAGCAGCTCGATCGCTTTCATGGCTTCGTTGCCCTGGCCGGACTGGCTTACAACGCCGGACCCATCCGCGCAGCCAGCGAGATCAATAACAAATGGAGCGGCAATCCGCTGCACGCAGCTTTCCAGTATCACAAGCGCATCGGCAGCGGGCCGGACGAGGTGACTGTGCGACCGGGCGTGCCAGCAGTGGACGCCGCAACCGGTGCGCAATGGACGCGGTATCCAGTGATCGCCAACGATAGCGGCAAGGAGATCTTTCAATACCTCTACCTGCGCCAGGTGCCAGGTCGCAACTTCGGCTTGCTTGACTTCCTCTTTCGCCCGCAGCTCCTGGCGCCGCTCGGACTCTTCGACGGCGATGCGCCACCCGGCGAGGACCGCAGCGACCGCGCCATCGCCGTCGTCAACGGTCAGTTTCACTTTATCTCACGAGAAGAGCACCCTGCTGCCATGTTCTACACACGTCCTCTTTCCCAGCGCGATCCTGAATGGAAGGATATCCTGCTCGGCTTTACGACGGAGGGCCGGACGATCGGCTCAGATGGTTGCACACTCACCTGCGTGACCATGATGGCCAATGGCTTTGGCTTCCAGGAGACACCCGCCACCCTCAACGACAAGCTGAAGGCGCTCGGCCCCAATCAAGGATTCTTCGGCGCATTGATCGCCTGGTATGGCGTCGCGCGCGCACTGCCCGGCCTGCGCGTGAGGGCGCTGGTGGAATGCCGACAGACGCCCGCTCCGATGGGGGAGATTGACGCTGCGCTAAAGGATGGCAGGCCGGTGATTGTTGAACTTGACATGTCGCCCAGCCTTGGCTTCCAAAATCACTGGGTGTTGATTTACAGCCGACAGGACAATGACTATCTGATCCATGACCCATGGCCATTCCCCACCGAACAACGCGCCCTGCTGACTGAGCGCTATGGCTTCGCTGGTCCGCCGGCCCAGATCATCACCTATTGCGCGTTCTACGACTACCCGACCTTTCAACCGCCCGCCGGCCTCGTCATCGTGGTAAATCACTCGCCGGATGTGCTCGCGGTCGGCGGGCTGGCGCTGCGCGATCAGCCGAGCACGGTGGGCACCAAAGTACTTCAACGTCTACCAGCCGGCACGATGCTGACGCTGCTGGAGCCGGCCAGCTCAGCCATCCAGAAGATCGGCGTGTTCAACCAGTGGCTAAACGTCGCCGCGCCCAACGGACAGCGCGGCTGGGTGGCAGCCTGGTATGTGCACGCTCGCGAGGTGAGTGGGCCGCGAACATCGGTCACCGACGCTGTGTTGGCCGAGGACGAACCAGCGACGCAGCCGGCGCTGCGCGCACGCGCCTTTGTCACAACCAAGAAGTCGCTCCAACGGGTCAAGATATACGGCAACCCGCGCCAGCGCACACCCCTAGCCGAGGTGCGCGGCGGCGTCAAGCTGCCGGTGTTGGATGATGCGCAAACGGTGACTCGCGCGCTGAAGGCCGGCAGCGCTGGGCGCAGCCGCTGGGTCAGGGTGCTCCTGGAGCAGCCACTGCGCCTCGGCTACGTTCGGACTGAAGCGCTGGACGCTGAGCTAAAAACGCCGCCGGCGCGCCGCAAGCAAAGCGCAGAACTGCGTAATCTGACCTCTGGCGCCATCGGGGAGCTAGACGCTCAACCACTGCTGCGCGTGATTGCCCAGGCAGGCCTTCGCTTGCGGGCAGCGCCGAGCCTGACAGCCGGCACAAAGATGGTCTTGCCATACGGCACGATCCTGCTGTTACAAGAGCCGCTCGAGTCGGCTCTACCAAAGATCGGCCGCCCCGGCCAGTGGTTGAGCGTCGCCACGACTTACATGGTGACCGGCTTCGTGGCCGCTGAGTGGGTGGCACTACAGGCCACGGCGCCGTCGCCGGAGGAGATCCATGCCCAAGGGGTAGCGCTGAGCAGCGTTGAAACGCCGCTGCTCGAAAGACCGACAGCCAACAGCAACAGCTACTGGCGGGTGACGCCGGGGGCACCACTGCGCCTGCTCAGCCCCAGCGACTGGAACAGGCTTGGCAACGAGCATGCATTTGTGGAGGTTGAGTCGTTCGCCTTCAAGCGCGGCTTCGTGCGCGGCTCGCACCTGCGCCGACCGGACTTTCCCGATCGGCGCGTCAAGGTGGAGGATGCACCGCTGCCATTCGGCATCTGTGCATGGACGTATGGCCTGCACGACCCTTATGACCAGAATCTGTTCGCCGGCAGCGGCAAGACCGGTTGGGTGCTTTTTACCCATCGGCTGAGCGATGGGAATGGCTTCAACTACGAAAGCTGGTCGCGCAGCGGCTATGGCGTGATCGTTCGCTTGAACAACGACTATGGCGGCAGCGGCACCATCCCTGTGCCGGCGCAGTACGATGCGTTCGCCGAGAAGTGCCGGCGCTGGGTGCTCAACTCGCGGGGCAACCTGATCTGGGTGATCGGCAACGAGATGAACAATCCGCGCGAGTGGCCCAACCAGGATCCTTCAAACCCTGGTAACAACCCCGCCGATGCGATCACGCCAGAGCTGTATGCAACCTGCTTTAACAAGGTGCGCGCCGCGATCAAGAGCGTTCAGCCGCGCGCCATCGTTGTCCCCGGCGCGATTGACCCCTTCCAAGGGCCGCGCCAGAGCTGCCTAGAATACTTCGAGCGCATGCTCGCTGCCATCACCGACCTGGACGGCATCGCCCTGCACTGCTACACGCACGGCTACACCCCGGACCTGGTGACGTCGCTGGAAACCTTTAAAGATGATCCGCTGCGCTGGCAGTACTATCACTTTCGGGCCTATACGACTTTTCTGGACGTCATCCCGCCGCGCCATCGCCTCAAGCCGATCTACATCACCGAGACCAATCCACACGGGACGCAGCCGTGGAGCGGCGGGCAAAATGGCTGGGTGCAGGCAGCATATGCTGAGATCGCGCGCTACAATGCACAACCACACGCCCAGCAGATTCAATGTCTGCTGCTCTACCGCTGGTCGCGCGATGATCACTACAGCATCGTGGACAAGCCCGGCGTGCAGAACGATATTCGCGCGACGATTCAATCAACCGATTACCGATGGAGAGGATGAACAATGGGAAAGAAGAATGGCGGTTCGTTCTTGTTGCCTAGCGAGGATCCTGTGCTGGCCGAGCTGCGCGCAATGGTGCTGCCCTCAGCGAGCCGAACGGCGATGGGCCTAGAGGCGGCAGCTAAAAACCTCAACGGCCCGACGGTGGGCGACGCGCTCAAGAGCTTCATTAGCCAGCTCGCGCTGGCGCTCGAGCGCCTGGCCCACGACGTGAGCAGCCTCGAAGTGTGCACCTATTCGTCCGAAGACCTCGACCAGGTTCGCTACGACCCAGCGACCGGCCGGTTCAGCGGGCCGGTCAGCGCGCGCGTCGTCACGCGCATCGCCTTCGATGGCGACGTTCAGGCCGTGGTGCCGCACAAGGAAGGCGAGCTGAACGAGGGACTGTGGGTGTTGCACCTGGCAATGGTGCGCGAAGCGCAGAATCACCGCGCGCAATTCCTCAGCTCAATGGCCGAGTTGGCGAACAAGATCATCGGCTTGTTTGGCCGGCGATAATCCCCTCGCATCGCCCCAGCGATAAATGAACATCGCTCAGGACCTGTTCGGCGTCTGGACGCTGAGCAGCGCTGCTGCGCAGCGCTCCAGCGACGATGCGCCGACCACGCACGCTCTCTGGCAATTAGAACTGCCCAACGACCACGATGCCGCAATGGATGCGCTGGACATACATGCTTTCGCATTGCTCCTTGACCGCGATGGCATCCTCGAATCCGCCGAGCGGCTATACCACTTCGTGGACACTTGGGTGTTCAACCAGCCAACCGAGGCACAAGCGCGCATCGAGACAGCCGGCAGTCCGGAGTATCTGCTGGCCGAAGCGATGGACAGCCTGCGCAACGCACAAGCCAGGGGCATCGTCCGCGATCTCCCGGACATCGTTGAGGAGTTCCAGGCGTTCCTTGGCCGCGTCCGCGCCTTTCTGAGCAACTATGCCGTGATCGAGACTAAGTCGAACGGCACGCTGCTCGCCCGCACCTGCGTAGGCTGGAGCGGGGATTTCACGAGCTGGTGCCGTGAGGACCTGACGGACGCTCAGGCGATCCAGCACGTATACAACATGCGGGTAGCTGTTCAGCGCCGTCGCCTGCTCATCCAGTTGCTCAGCATCGTCATCGCTGCCGCTGCGGACATCGGGATGCGCCTGGGGACGCCCGGCGGCGTGCTGCTCGCTCTGCCGGCTGTTTGGCGCTTCATCCGCATCGTGTCGGACGAGTATCGGCGCGCGCAAGTGCAGAACCTCGGACAATGAACCCTTATCTGATCGGCTTTCGCTGTTCGCAGTGCGATGCATACTACGCCCCCGATCAGATCAGCTATACCTGCCCGAAAGACAACGGCAATCTGGACGCGATATACGACTACGCACGCATGGCGCGCGACCTCGATCCCTGGCAGATCGCGCAGCGGGCTGACCGATCGCTCTGGCATTACGCCGAACTTCTGCCGGTTCACTTGGAGGCGCACTTGCCCACCCCGCTCAGCACGCTGGGCTGGTCGCCGCTATACCGCGCGCCGGCCCTGGAGCGCGCGCTGGGCCTGCGCGCCGTATGGCTGAAGGACGATTCACGCCTGCCGAGCGCGTCGTTCAAAGACCGCGCCAGCGCGATGGTGATCGCGCGCGCCAGGATGATGGGGATCAAGACGATCTGCGTGGCTTCCACCGGCAACGCCGCCGCAGCGCTGGCTGCGCTGTGCGCTGGCAGCGACCTGCGGGCCGTGATCTTCGTGCCCGAGCACACGCCGGAAGGCAAGCTGGCCGGCATGCTGATCCATGGCGCGCGCGTGTATCTGGTGCATGGCTCGTATAACGATGCTGTCGCGCTGGCGCGCGAAGCATGCCAGGCGTTCGGCTGGTACAACCGCAGCACCGGATATAACCCCTACACCCGCGAGGGCAAAAAGACCGCTGGCTTTGAGATTGCCGAGCAACTCGCCCAGGCTAATGGGTCGCGCGCTACCCCCTTTCGCGCACCTAACGTGGTGATTGTGCCGGTCGGCGACGGCAACATCATCAGCGGCGTATACAAGGGCTTCTACGAGCTGCATGCGCTGGGCTGGATTGATCACCTGCCCCGATTTATCGGCGTCACAGCGGCCCTCGCGCCTTCGCTCTATCGCGCCTGGCAGCGCGGGGATGAGACGCTTGAGACCATCCCCTCGCGCACGATCGCTGGCGGCATCGGCACCGACCACCCCTGCGATGGCGTGATGGCCCTACGCGCTGTGCGCAAGAGCGGCGGATGCCTGATCGAGGCCAGCGACGAGGAGATGCTCGATGGGGTGCGCGCCCTGGCCGAACAGGCCGGTGTCTTCGTCGAGCCATCCTGCGCCGCCGCCTACGTCGGGCTGGTCAAAGCGCGGCAAAGGAGCCTGATCGGGCCGGATGAAGAAGTGGTGCTCCAGCTCACCGGCAGCGGGTTCAAGGACGTTCGCTCGGCCCTGCGCGCCGCTGGCCAGCCCATCCCTGTTCGTGCGCTGGCCGACGTGCACCCTTGATGCTCGGCGACATCCTGCTCTGGTACCTCTGGGTTCAGGCCTTTGCCCTGGGCGGCTGGTTGATTGCCTCACGCTGGCTGGCCGGCCTGCCCGACCGAGGGTATGGGATCAGCAAGGTCGTCGGCCTCGTCGTTGGCGGGTTCGCCTACTGGGCTGGCGTCACCTCCGGGTTTTCGAGCAACCACGGCGGCGCTGCGCTCTTGGGGCTGGTTGCGGTCTGGCTCGCCGGATTCTGGCTGCGCGGAGCACCGGCACAGCACCTTCCGCTGCTGCCCTACATCGCCTGCGCCGAACTGCTATTCGGGTTGGCCTTCGTCGGCTGGAGCGCCGTGCGCGCCTATAGCCCGGAGATCACCAGCGCCGGCGGCGAGAAGTTCATGGAGGCGATGATGATCAACGCCATCCTGCGCAGCCCATCCTTCCCGCCGCACGACGCCTGGTTGGCTGGCTATTCGCTCAGCTACTACTACTTCGGCTATCTGATCTTCGCTATGCTGATCCTGCTCAGCGGTGTGCCCTCAGCCGTGGGCTTCAACCTGGGCGGGGCGCTAACCTTCGCGCTCACCGTTGTGAGCGCGTTCAGCCTGGGCTACAACCTGCGCGCTGGCCTCGGGCCAGACGGGCGCGCTTCCCGCGCCAGCATCGCTACTGGCCTGTTGACGGCTGCGATGCTCGCCCTGATGGGCAACCTGGGCGGCGCGCTGGGGCTGCTTAAGTGTGCCGACGCGCTGCCGACTGCGTTCTGGGCCTGGCTAGACGTGCGCGAGACGGCGGCGCGCAGCTACGCCTGCGATGGCCTGATCCCGCGCGAGTTCTACGGCTGGTGGTGGGACTGGTCGCGGGTGGTCAAAGACACAACTCCCGATGGCCGCTATCAGGAGACGATCACCGAGTTCCCCATCTTCAGCTTCGTGCTGGGAGATAACCACCCCCACGTGATGGGATTGCCGCTGGCGTTGCTGGCCTTGAGCCTGGCTTTCGCCGCGCTGCGCAGCAGAGGGAGTCAGTTAACCCCAGCGCAGTCGGCGGCGCGCCTTGTGCTCACTGCGATCACACTGGGCGCGCTGGGGTTCATGAATACCTGGGATTGGCCGATCTACAGCGCGATCTTCATCGTCGCCAGCCTGCTGGGCAGCGCGCAGCGCTGGCGCACCTTGGCGTGGATCGCTGGCGCGCTGGCGCTCGGCTACGCGCTCTACCTGCCCTGGCAGGTCACCTTCGCCTCGCAGGCCAGCGGGATTGGGGTCAACCTGCTCAACGGCACGCGCCTGACGCACTTTGGGCTGCTCTTCGCGCCGTTTCTCGTCGCCGGCCTGGGATTTCTGCTCTGGGCGACTAAGGCCGCGCGCACGCCGGCCCACGCGGTGATCGGGCACGCTGCTGGGCTAACTGGCCTGAAACTGGCTGCCTTGATCATTGGCGCGGCAGCGATCGGCCTGCTCTCACCCCAGGGCCGCGCGCTCGTCGCCGAATGGCAGACAACCGGAACGGCACTGGGGTACCCCAGCGAGCTGGTAGCGCAGCGGCTGATCGCGCGCGCGACGGCGCCGTGGACAAGCGTGCTATTGGCTGGCATCGCGGCGTGGTGCGCAGTGCTTTTGGTGAACTACCTGGCGCGCCGGTTAACAGGCGGCCTGCTATGCCTGAGCGATGCATTTGCGTTGATCCTGCTGGGCGCTGGCGCACTGCTGCCGCTGGCTGTGGAGTTCGTCTTCCTGCGCGACCTGTTCGGCACGCGCATGAACACCGTGTTCAAGTTCTACTACCAGGCATGGACGCTGTGGGCAATTGCCGGCGGATACGCCATCGCGCGCATCCTGATCGCGCCCGGCGTCATTGGGCGCGCATTTGGCACGGCGGCGTTGGTTTGCGTCATCCTTGGCATGTGCTATCCGCCAATGGTCATCTATGCTCGCAGCAACGGCTTTCGGAGCACGCCAACGCTAGACGGCACAGAATACCTGCGCACACAGCAGCCGGAGGATGCTGCGTTGATCGCCTGGCTCAACGCCAACATTCAGGGCGCGCCGCGCATCCTGGAAGCGCCGCCGGATGATGCATTCGGTGCATACGCCTACGAGGGCCGCATTGCGACTTTCACCGGCCTGCCGACGATCCTAGGCTGGGGCGGGCACCAGCACCAATGGCGCGGGCGCACCGACATTCAGGCCGAGCGATTCCCGTTGATCGAGCAGCTTTACAACACGCCAGATCCCACGGAGGCGCGCGCACTGCTGCACCAGCTCGAGGTCAGGCATGTCGTCGTCGGCCAGGTCGAGCGGGCGCGCTTTGCGCCGGACGGCCTGGATAAGTTCGAGGCGATTTGCAAATCTGCTTTTCGCACAGGTAAGAGCGCTGTGTATCACTGCCCGACGCCTTGAGCGATGGCCCTTTTCGACCTTCCTCTGGAACAGCTCAAAACGTATCTGCCAGCGCGCGAGGAGCCGCCGGACTTCGACGCTTTTTGGCAGCGCACGCTGGCGGAAACGCGCGCGCAGCCGCTGAACGCGCGCTTCGCGCTGGCCGACTTCGGCCTGCGCACTGTAGAGACCTATGACGTGACCTTCAACGGCTATGGCGGCCAGCCGATCAAAGGTTGGCTGATCCTGCCCCGACGGCGCACCAGCACGTTGCCATGCGTGGTGGAGTTCATCGGTTATGGCGGCGGGCGCAGCTACCCCACAAGCTGGCTACTGTGGAGCGCCGCCGGCTACGCCCATCTGGTGATGGACACGCGCGGCCAGGGCAGCGCCTGGAGCCACGGCGACACGCCCGATCCAGAGACAGAAGGCAGCAACCCGCACTATCCAGGTTTTATGACGCGCGGCATCCTGCGCCCAGAGACCTACTACTATCGGCGCGTGTTCACCGATGCTTGCCGCGCGGTCGAGGCGGCGCAGGCCTTCGAGGACGTTGACCCAGCCCGCATCGCTGTCACCGGCGCGAGCCAGGGCGGTGGCATTGCAATTGCCGTCGCCGCGCTCTCGCCGGCGGTCAAGGTCGCCATGCCCGATGTGCCGTTCCTCTGCCACTTCCGGCGCGCGGCGACGCTGACCGACGTCAACCCTTACCTAGAGCTGCAGCGTTACTTGATGGCCCACCGTGACCAGGTGGATCAGGTGTTTGCGACGCTCAGCTACTTCGACGGGATGAACTTCGCTGCCCGCGCGCAGGCCAAAGCGCTGTTCTCCGTCGCGCTGATGGACGACGTGTGTCCGCCCTCCACGGTGTTCGCAGCATACAACCACTGGGCTGGCGAGAAGGCGATCCGCGTGTATCCGTTCAACCGCCACGAAGGCGGCGGCGAACACCAGGCCGTGGAGAAGATCAGGTTCCTGAAGGCGATCTGGGACATGGATTAGCATAGCTGCGTTCACGGCCAGGGACTGGAGTAACCTCACGCAGAGGCGCGGAGGACGCAGCAAAACAAATATCAAGCGCAATATCCCTGGCGGCATTTTCTAGCCGCCTGGAAGGCGACACTCCCAGATTGCTGGTGAACGCACCCGCCACGACTCGTTAGAATATCCACATGCACCCCACGAGCATCACCGCGGATCGCGCGCGCGGCATCCTGACCGTCACCTGGGATGACGGCAAGGCGTCGGAGCTGTCGTTCAAGCTACTCAGCGACATGTGCCCGTGCGCGGTCTGCAACGCCGAGCGCAACAACCCAGATCCGCTCAAAGTGATCCACGCGCGATCCTATGAGTTAGAGGCAATCCATCCGGTCGGCGGGTATGCCATCAACATCGTGTGGAAGGGCGGCTGCCGGTATGGGATTTACTCGTGGGACTACCTGCGCCAGCTCGCCGGCCTGCCCCCTGGCTGATCACCCACCGCGCCGCTGGCGCAGAAAGATGTAGCTCAGCACGCCCAACAAGCCGCCTAGCTTCAGCGCTTGAAGCAGCCCGTTGAGCACGGCGAGCGCGCTGAGGAAGGCGATGAAGCCGCCCACGCCCATGAACAGGCGGGGCGCCAACCAGAGCACAGGCGAATCTACAAACGCCTCCTGCGGCGCATTTGGGTTGTAGAACACGCGCACGGTGTCACCGAGTTGGCTGACGACTTGGTTGCTCCCCTCGCCACTCTCAAAGCGCACCGTCTCCCCCTGCGCTGTTTGAAACTCGAAGACCAGGTAATAGAAGGTCTGCTGCTCGCCCCGTCGCGTCACCGTGCGCTGGGTCACGTCCACGACTTTGCCCTCCGCGACGAGGCTGTTCGCCATGCTTTCTTCGATCCTGGCGTTGAGCTGGGCGCCGAAGAAAAAGAAACCCAGGCTAAAGACCAGCGCAATGAGGGCAACTGGCAAACCCAAAACCGCCGGCAGGCGCACCCGCACATGTCGCTGTTGCATCGCTATTGACCTCCTTCTATGCGCGTGCGCCTGTTGCGCGGGCCAATCCTGCTAAGCAGATGCCCCGCCTTGCTCCCACAGGCGCACTAAGTCCCAGAACTCGCTCTCGAACTGGCTCTTGCCTGCCTCGCTCGGCAGCACCTGGAAGAAGGCGCGATAGACCAAGTAGAACGCGCCGGCGAACACCCCGAGCGAGACCACCGGGAAGAGCACGCGCGTGATGGCGTTCACCTGGGCCACCTGCGCGTTGAAGGACTCCGTGCCGAACGGCGCGAGCACGATGTTCAAGTTGAGCAGGAAGTTGACCATGCCGAGCATGACGTTCGCCGCGCCCACGATCAGCGTCGCAGTCATTAAGCCCTGGCGAACCGGCGGCCTGGCGCACAAAGCGCGGAGCGCGCGGTCCTTTTGGGGTGTATCGGGCTGAAAGACCTGGGCAGCAAAGAACTCGAACATCGGTCGGCCCAGCAAGAGTGAGCCAAAGAACAACCCCGCCGCGACGATCAGGCCGGCGGTGTCCTTCAGCGCGTACTGCCAGCCATCCACGAACCAGAAGGCCAGCACGCCGTTCATGATCGCGGCGCTCGCTACATAGGTCGTGATCGCGTTAAAGCGCCGGCTAAGAACAAAGGTATCAATGAGCACGTAGCTCACTGGCACCAGGGCAGCCAGCACGTAGGCCAGCGGCGCACCCAGCGGCTTGGTCAGATTGTTGAGTATGAGGATCGGCACGACCGCCCCCATTGCGATGTCCAGCAGCAGCTTCGTCCAGCCCTTCATAGGTGGGATTATCGCTGATGATTGCCTCGGGCGGATATGGCCAGCAAACGCGCAGCCAAAACATGACTTAGGGAAGCACCCTTATACTCGCGCGGATGAACCAGCCCGCCCGCACCATCCTAGCAGCAGTTAGCGCGCTCAGCCTGGCGAGCCTGGCAATAGTCAACCTCGCTCAGGCTGAATCCGGCCTGACACGGCAAGCGCTCGACGCCAACGGGGTGCCGATGACGCTCTTCCTGCCGGCCAACCCACCAGCGGCGCGCCTACCTGCTGTGCTGGTAGCGCATGGCTTCAGCGGCAACCGTCAACTGATGTATGGCTTCGGCTACACGCTGGCCAAAAACGGCTATATCGCAGCGCTGATAGATTTCGCCGGCCACGGCGCGAGCCTGGATCGGCTGCCCGATTCGTTCGCCGACGACGCACAGTACCAGAAGCTCGCTGCCAACATCAGCACAGCGCGCGATTACCTGCGCCGGCATGCGCTCGTGGATCCCGCGCGCGTCGCCATCCTGGGCCATTCGATGGGTGCCAGCGCGGTGACGCGCTACGGCAGCGCGCACGACGATGTGCCGGTCACAATCGCGATCTCGCTGGGCAGCTTTGGTCAGCAACTGCCGGCCGACCCACGCCGTCCACGCAACCTGCTGATCCTGGTCGGCGCGGCTGAGTTCGCCGGATTCATCCAAGGCAGCACCGCTGCACTAAGGGCCGCTTATCCTGAGGGCACCGCTGGCCAGACCTACGGCGACTTCGCTGCCGGCACTGCCCGCCGGCTGGTCTATGTGCCCGGCGTCGAGCACATCAGCGTGCTGTTCAGCCAGCATACCCATAGCGAGGTCGTGCGCTGGCTCGACCAGGCATTCGCCTTCGCGCCGTCCACCCGTCAGATCGACCTAGACGCGCGGATCGGCTGGGTACTAATGCTCTACATAGCGGCCGCACTTGGCTTTTACGCATCGGCGCGCCTACTGCTGCGGAAAGCAAACGCGCCGGACTGGCCCGCTGTGCGCAAACGATGGGTCATTGCGACCGCGCTCATCGCAGCAGTTACTGCGCCGGTCGCCCTGTGGCTCGGACTAGCGCCATACAAGTGGATGCCGCTGACAGTCGGGAATTACGTCGGGATGTACTTTTTGATCTACGGGTTGATCACTGGTGGGGCGTGGCTGACGCTCCGGCGGCGCAGCGCACCGATGAGCACCAAAGGAACGTCAACGCGACGTTGCGTGAATGGGCGCTTGATCGCTGTGACGCTCATTCTAGCCTCGTATGCCCTGGTCACGCTGGGCTTGACTGCGCACCTCACGTGGAACAACTTCGCGCTCGCCAGCGAACGCGGATGGGTGGCCGGAGTGTTGTTCCTCGGTTGCCTGGCCTTCTTCCTGGCCGACGAAGCGATGGTTGCGCGCACGTCGCTGCCGGCGCGCGCCGGCCTCTACGCGCTCACCAAGCTGATCGTCCTAGTCAGCCTGACTGTCGCGGTGATCGCACTCGGCGCGCCAGGGTTTATCCTTCTGCTCATCCCCGTAATGGTGATCCTGTTCGCCTGGCATGGTCTATACGCCCACTGGCTGTTCGGCCTCACTGGGCGACCTTGGCCGGCTGCAGTGATCAACGCCAGCGTGTTCGCCTGGCTCATCGCCGCAACGTTCGCAGTGGTGCAATACTGAGCGTGCCACTGGTTACCACAACTTCCGCCACGCACGCAATTGATCTCAACTGGCAGTGCTGGCCAGGCGTGACCTGCCCGCCTTAGGCCCAGCAGGACTAGCGTAGCCTCAATGACTGCTCAAAAAGAAGCGACGAAGTTCCTGAGCAAGTTCACAACTGCCTGCACCTCAGCCGGCAAGTCCCCCGCGTCCAACGCGCGCACTTGATGCACACGCTGCCCGTCGTTCATGGTAATCACGTAGACGAAACAATCGGCGCACGCCACGTCTTCGTACACTGGGCGCAGCGCGAAGAAACCCGCCGTCCGCAGCGCCTCCATCAGCCGGCTGGCCTCCTCTGGCTGGACCATGTAGCGCTCGACGCCAGCCTGATCCCGCCGGCTGACCTGGCCGTCGCTTCGGATCGTCCACAGCGCATACTGACCGCCGATGCCACCGCTTATCTCGAAGGTGATCTCAAAGGCTAGCGAGGTGAGGGTCGGGGTCGGCGGGCGCGGCGGGGGCGGCGCACAACTGGACAAGCCCAGCACTAACAAAACGGAGAGGATGGTGAGCGGTAGGCGCACGTTGCGCGGATTATAGACACTGGCAGGTATCATCGCATCATGCGCCCGCGCCTGGTGGACTGGACGCTCTACGCGCTGACGGCAGCAGCTGCGCTCACCGGCTTCGGCGCGTGGCTGGTCGTTGACCAGGACAGCCGGCCCATCCTCACCGCGCACGCCATCGCCGGCCTGGCGCTGCTCGTGCCGCTGGCTTGGAAGCTGCGCCGCGTCCGCCCCCGCCTTGCGCGTCCCAGAGCGTGGGACGCGAAGACGCCCATCTCAGTGCTCACTGCGATCGCTGCTGTTTGCGCAGTCGGCACCGGCATCTCCTGGACGCACACCCAATGGCCGACCGGCTACCCCAACGGGATGCACCTGCACATCGTCGCCGGCCTGGCGCTGTGCGCGCTGCTGGGCGCCCACGTCCTGCTGCGCTTCAAGCGCCCAA
>Ga0308398_1000959_pt1 | contig 16665 bp, 16 predicted proteins | sample Hotspr20SampleT9_FD_202360 | JGI IMG/M metagenome (GOLD analysis project Ga0308398, IMG submission 202360) | Hot spring phototrophic mat microbial communities from Mushroom Spring, Yellowstone National Park, Wyoming, United States - 20051001_T9 ...
GTTCGCCCTTGGTGGCGACACGCGTTTCGTTCGTCACGAGCCGCGCGGGCGGGGTCGAGTCCGCTGCCGTCCACCACTCGTAGGCCATCACCATCACGGCCTGGGCGAGGTTCATCGAGTTGAAGGCCGGATTGAGCGGCACCTGCACGAGCGTGTCGGCATGCGCGAGCTCGTCGGCGAGCAGGCCTGCGCGCTCGGGACCGAACAGGATGCCTGAACGGAGGCCACGTGCAGCGACGTCGCGAAGGGAGGCGGCCGCTCCGCGCGCCGTCATCGTTTCGATTATGACATGACGCGGCCGCGGGCAGGTGGCGAACACGCGGTGGAGATCGGCCACCGCATCGGCGAGGGTCGCGTGCACCGTCGCCGCTTCGAGGATGCGGTCCGCTCCGGAAGCCGTGCGCCAGGCCTTCTCCTGCGGCCAGCCGTCGCGCGGCGCGACCAGCCGGAGATGGAACAGCCCGCCATTGGCCATTGCCCGCGCTGCGGCGCCGATGTTCTCGGCAAGCTGCGGGCGCACCAGGATGACGACGGGGGTGTTCTCCCCCACCGGCCCGATCTCGGCCCCTCCCGCCCGCCCGGTCATGCGCGGGTGATAGGGCGGGGCTCAGCTCCGGGCAAGCTCAGCTCGGAATACGGTGCCCGGCATCGAGCGGGTGGATCGAGACCATCTCGGCCGCCGCCCAGAATACAAGGAGCGCCAACCCCCGCCTCGAGTCGGATCAAGCGCGCAAGGCGTTCGCCCGCACCACGCTCGCCGCGCGCGGCGGCAGGAACCAGAATGAAGGCATGGCGCGCCGCGAGCGCGAGCATCACGGCGACGAGCAGGATCTTGACCGTCAGCCCCCAGCCATAGGCGGTCGCGTAGAGCAGATCGAGCCGCCGCACCATCAGCACAGCGAGCGTAATGCCGGAGGCGACGAGCACGAGGACGATCGGCCGCGCGAGCCGGGACCAGGACGCGAGGATCGCCGGCGCCTCGAGATCACGCCCGCGGGCGAGCCGCGTGAGCGGCAAGAGCGAGCCGACCCAGAACGACACGCACGCGAGATGGAGAACGAGAAGGGCGGCGATCTCCTGCCGTGGCCGGTAGAGCATCGAGTGGCCCATCGCCGCGTACGATGCACAGACGGCGAAGGCGCCTGCGACCGCGAGATGCGGGGCGATCGGGAAAGATGTGGCACGCAGCGCGATCGCGGCGAGGCCGGCGAGCCCGATCCAGAACGCATCGCCGATCCGCGAGGCGAGAATCGCCTCCCAGAGCCGGGCGGCAAGGAGATCCCCCCGCCCGAGAGCACTCCGGCACGGACGACGAGCGCCACGAGCGAGAGGAGGATCGCCGCGATCGCGAGCCCGGCAGCGAGTCGACGGACCGCACGCGCATCCTCCTCGAGCAAGCGATGCGCAAACCCGGCGTGGAACAGTGCCACGCCGCCGGCCGCCGAGGCTCGCGGCGTAGGAGGAGGCGCGCACCAGAACGGTTGCCGCGTCCCAGGCCGAGGCATCAGGTGTCAGAAGTTCGATGATCATGGCATCGGCGCGATGGTGAAGCGGATCGTGCCGCGCACCGGGTGGCCGTCGGCCGAGATGGCGCGCCACTCGAGGCGCCAAGCGCCGGGGCCCAGCGCCGGTGCCGCGAGCTGCTCGATGGGACGCGGGGTGATGTCGCGGGAAAGCGGCAGCCGGATCGATCTGCCCGCCTCGTCGTGCAGCGTCACGGCGGTCAGCCGCACGCCCTCGTTGAACCGGAGCGTGAGCATCTCCGGCGGCGAAGTAAGGCGCGCCCCGTTTGCCGGCTCGGAGGAGCGCAACTCGGAATGCGCCCGCGCAGGTCCGGCGATCAGGAGCGGTGCGCCGAACATCGCGCGTCGGGGGATCATCCGCCCAGGCGCCGGAGGATCGCCCGCATCTGCTCGATCTCGGCTTCCTGCGCCTTGATGATCTCCTCGGCGAGCTTGCGCACCTCCGGGTCCGTGCCGTGCTGGAGCACGCTGCGCGCCATGTCGATCGCCCCATGATGGTGCGGGATCATGCCGGCCACGAAGTCGCGGTCTGCGTTCCCCGTGTAGCGGAGGTTCATGTCGCGGTGCATCCTGTCGTTGGCCTCGCGGAACGCACGCGTGCTCGGCGCCTCGCTTGTCCGGGCAGGCGCGCCCTGGCCGTGAGCGCCATGACCATGGTGCTGCATCTGGGCGAGCTCGAGACGAGGCTCGCTGTCAGGCAAGGCTGCGCCCGGCAGCGCCATCACCATGAGTGCGGCGACGAGAAGGGTTCGAATCGACATCGCGACTGGTTTCCCTCAGAGGTATCTTGCGATCAGGCGCATCTCGCCGAGCGCCTCCTCGGCACGCCCCTCCGCGACCGCGCGGTCGAGGCACTGGTCGATATGCGTCTGGATGAGTTCACGCTTCGCCTTCGCCACCGCCGCCTCGATCGCGGCGAGCTGCTGGGCGAGCTCTACACAGGGCCGCCCCGCCTCCAGCATGCCGATGACGCCGCGGAGATGGCCCTCCGCACGGCGAAGGCGGCACGCGACATCGGCATGAGCGGCGTGGCGTATCCCGTGACCCATCACCGCCACGCTATGCTCCCGGGGAGGATGCGTCCAGGGGGGAGGATCGACACCTCCTCCCCGGAAGCACCCGCGAGACTCACCCTGCCGTCGCGCCCTCGCGCATCAGGAAGTAGGTGACCGCATCGGCGAGCGCCCCGAACGAGGCCTCGATGACGTTCCCCGACACCCCGACCGTGGACCAGCGGTTGCCGGCCGCGTCCTCGCTCTCGATCATCACGCGCGTGACCGCTGCCGTCGCCCTGTCCGGCGCGAGGATGCGCACTTTGTAGTCGACGAGCTTAAGCCGCTCGACCTCCGGGTAGTGCGGCAGCAGCGCCTTCCGAAAGGCGGCATCGAGCGCGTTCACCGGGCCGTTGCCCTCGGCGACGGTCAGAACCCGTTCGCCGCGGACCACGATCTTCAGCGTCGCCTCCGAGAGCGCCTCCTCCCCCTCGCCGCGCCGCTCGACCAGCGTCCGGAACGATTCGAGATGGAAATACTCCGGAACAGTTCCGAGCATCCGCCGCGCGAGCAGCTCGAACGAGGCCTCGGCCCCGTCATAAGCATAGCCCTGGAACTCGCGCGCCTTCACCTCGTCGAGGATGCGACGCACGCGCCGATCCTCCGGGTCGATGTCGATGCCGACATCGCGCAGGCGCGCGAGGATGTTCGACCGCCCCGCCTGGTCGGACACCACGATGTGCCGGCGATTGCCGACACGCTCGGGCGCGACGTGCTCATAGGTCGCGGGGTCTCGCTCCACAGCGCTGACATGAAGCCCCCCCTTGTGGGCGAAGGCGCTTTCGCCGACGTAAGCCGCGCCGCGCGCAGGCGCGCGGTTGAGCCGTTCGTCGAGCAGGCGGGAGAGCCGCGTCAGCCCCCGCAGCCCCTCCTCCGTGACGCCGGTCTCATAGCCCATCTTGAGCATGAGGGTGGGGATGATAGAGATCAGGTTGGCGTTGCCGCAGCGCTCGCCAATGCCGTTGATCGTTCCCTGCACCTGACGCACGCCGGCGCGCACGGCCGCGAGCGTGTTGGCGACCCCGTTCTCGGTGTCGTTGTGGCCGTGGAAGCCAAGCTGGTCGCCTGGGATGTGGCGCGTGACCTCCGCCACGATCGCCTCGACCTCATCGGGCAGCGTGCCGCCGTTGGTGTCGCAGAGCACGATCCAGCGCGCGCCCGACGCATGCGCCGCCATGATGGCCTTCAGCGCGTAGTCGCGGTTGCGCTTGAACCCGTCGAAGAAGTGCTCGGCGTCGAACATCACGGTTTCGGCACGACGCACGGCCTCGGCCACGCTGTCGGCGATCATCGCGAGGTTCTCCTCGAGGCTGACGCCGAGCGCGACTTCGGCGTGATAGTCCCAAGTCTTGCCGACGAGGGTGATGATCGGTGTCTTGGCGCCGAACAGAGCGGCGAGGCCAGGGTCGTTCGCAGCACTTCGGCCGGCGCGGCGCGTCATGCCGAAGGCAGCGAGCCGGGCGCGCTTGAGCGGCGGCGGGCTCGCGAAGAAGGCATCATCAGTCGGGTTGGCGCCGGGCCAGCCGCCCTCGATCGTATCGACCCCGAAGGCGTCGAGAGCGCGGGCTATCGCCTGCTTGTCGGCCACGCTCCAGTCGACCCCCTGCATCTGCTGCCCGTCGCGCAGTGTGCAGTCATAGATGTGGATCCGGCGGCTCACGAGGCGCGCCTCCAGGTTGTTCCGTCCTTGGTGTCCTCGAGCACGATCCCTTCCGCGAGAAGCTCGGCGCGGATCCGGTCGGCTTCGGCGAAATCGCGTGCGCGCTTAGCGGCGAGCCGTGCGGCGATCGCCGCCTCGATCCGCGCCGCATCCGCCGCTCCACCCTGGCGCCATGCTTTCGGGTCGGTGCCGAGAAGGCCTAGCACGCCCGCCGCCCGGCGCAGGGCCGTCACCGCCTCGCCCGGGCCAGGGTCGAGCCGCGGCGTGATCCGCGCGAGCACTGCGGTCGCCGACCTGCCCGAGAGGTCGACATTGGCAAGCGTCCTGAGGTCGTGCAGCCGCGCGAGCGCAAGCGGCGTGTTGAGGTCATCAAGCAGCGGCGCGAGCGCCCATTCCGTGAGCGCCTCGACGGTTTCTCCCTCGCGGTCGGTCATGCCGGCGGCGGCGAACAGCGGCGTGTAGAAGTCATCGAGCTCGCTCTTGGCCTCGAGCAGACGCTCGCGGGAATAATCGAGCGGCATGCGGTAATGAGTCTTGAGGAGAACGAGCCGGAACGCCTCGCCCGCCCACGGCCCCTCGGCGAGGATGTCCTGAACCGTGAGGAAATTGCCCAGCGACTTCGACATCTTCTCCCCACCCACGAGGAGCATGCCGTTGTGCAGCCAATAGCGCGCGAAGCCCGAGCCGGGAAAGGCGCAGAGCGACTGCGCACGCTCGTTCTCATGGTGGGGAAAGATCAGGTCGAGCCCGCCGCCGTGGATGTCGAAATCCGCGCCGATATGTTTGAAGCTCATCGCCGAGCATTCGATGTGCCAGCCGGGGCGGCCGCGGCCCCAGGGGCTTGGCCAGCCGGGCTGGTCGTCGGAGGAGGGTTTCCACAGCACGAAGTCCGCCGGCGATCGCTTGTAGGGAGCGACCTCGACGCGGGCACCCGCCTCCATCTCCTCGGGCGACCGGTTCGAAAGCGCACCGTAGCCAGGGAAGGAGGGGACGTGGAACAGAACATGCCCCTCCGCCACATAGGCGTTGCCGTGGGCGATCAGCCGCTCGATCAGCGCCACCATCTCGGCGATCGTCGCTGTCGCGCGCGGCTCCACATCCGGCGGCAGGGCGCCAAGGGCGGCCATGTCTTCGTGGAACCAGCGCGTCGTTCGCTCCGTCACCGCCTCGATCGGCTCGCCCCGTTCGCGCGCCGCGGCGATGATCTTGTCATCGACATCGGTGATGTTGCGCACGTAGGTGACGCGCGGATAGAGCCGCCGCAAAAGCCGAACGAGCACGTCGAACACGACCACCGGCCGGGCGTTGCCAAGATGCGCCCGGTCATAGACCGTCGGGCCGCACACGTAGAGGCGAACGTGGCTCGGGTCGATCGGCTGGAAGCGTTCCTTCCGCCGCGTAGCGGAGTTGTAGAGGAGAAGGTCGGTCATCGGTCCGTCCGGCGGGGCGCCAAGCCCCCGAATGGGTCACGCGCGCGTCACGGTCGAATGTGGCGACAGAGGCGGGCGATCACGCTTTGTCTCCGGCGGCCAGGCTCAAGCGCAAGAGTGCACGATCGCGCCCCATCAGGGGAAGCAGGTCCTTGAGCTCCGGCCCGTGCTCCTCGCCCGTCAGCGCGAGGCGGAGCGGCCGGAACAGCGCCCTGCCCCTGCGGCCGGTGGCAGCGGTCAAAGCCCTCGTCCAGGCGGCGACGGTCTCCTCGTCCCACGCACCTTGGGGCAGCGCGGCGGCGGCGGCGGCGAGGAAAGCACGATCCTCCTCCGCCTCGAACGGCGGCGGCATGATGTTTCCCGCAACCACCTCCCACCACTGGCGTGCCTCGGAAAGCAGGTCGAGATTGCCGCGCACGGCGTTCCAGAAGTGCTCGGTCGCGCCTTCGGGAAGGCGGTCACGCACCGCCTCGAAGGGAAGCGCCTGCAGGACGCGGCGGTTCAGCGCAAGCAGCTGGGCGGGGTCAAAGCGCGCGGGGCTTCGGCTGAAGGCGGCGAGGTCGAAGCCGGCGACGAGCTCCTCCCAACCGGCCGGGGCGATGTCGGCTGCGGTGCCGAGCCGTGCGAGATAGGCCGCAAGGGCCGCGGCTTCGATCCCATCTCCCCGGAGCGCGCGCAGCGAGAGAGAGCCGAGCCGCTTCGACAGAGGCTCGCCATCGGCGCCGACGAGAAGCGGCAGGTGCGCGAAGCGAATCGCTTCGGGGTCGCCGCCAAGCGCGGCGAGGATGTCCCGTTGCACGCCCGTATTGGTCACGTGGTCCTCGCCGCGGATCACATGGGTGATGCCGAGCTCGAGGTCATCTACCACCGAGGCGAAGGTGTAGAGCGGCGTGCCGTCCTCGCGCACGAGAACCGGGTCGGAGAGGGCAGCGAGTTTCACGACGCGGCGACCCAGCACGAGGTCGTCCCAGGCCGAAACACCGTGGGAGAGGCGGAAGCGCCAGTGCGGCCGTCGGCCCGAGGCCATGGCGCGGGCGCGTTGCTCCTCCGTCAAGGCCAGGGCCGCGCGATCGTAGATCGGCGCGAGGCCGCGCCTGAGGCGCTCGCGCCGCTTGAAGGCGAGCTCCTCCTCCGTTTCCCAGCACGGATACAGACGGCCCGAGGCCTTCAGCCGTTCCGCGGCCTCGGCGTAACGCTCGAGCCGGTCGCGCTGGTGCAATGGGCCTTCCTGCCAAGAGATGCCGAGCCAGCGGAGGTCCTCGAGGATCGCCGCCTCGTACTCCGGCCGGCAGCGGGCGCGGTCGGTGTCGTCGAGGCGAAGCAGGAACGTTCCGCTGTGCTTCGATGCGAAGAGGGCATTCGCAAGCGCCACGCGCGCATTGCCGACGTGAAGGTAGCCGGTCGGCGAGGGAGCGAAGCGGACGCGGGGCGTCATGTCCCCGCCTCGTCCTCGTCGTCCTCGCCATCCTCGTCGCGGCACGGGTCGAGGCTGCGCCAGTCACGCTCCTCGTCGCCGGCGGGGAGAGGGTTCGCCGCGAAATGGGCGAGCTCGGTCGCGCTGGTCCAGCCCAACACGCCGGCATCCGCCACCTCGGCATCCTCGCCGAAGGCGTGCCAGTGCGCCGCGACCTCCTCAGCCGTCGCGCCGGGCACGCGGCAGCGCTCGACGCTGTCGCGCACGTAGCGTCGCGCGAAGGCGTTGGCATGCATCAGGGTAGCGAAGCCGGCCACCTCCTCGACGGCTTCCGGCGACGCAGGATCCTCCGCGGAGAGGTCGCGGATCCGCACCACCCAGCCCCCCTCCGGCGCAAACAGCCCTGCGATCATGCGATAAGCCCGGTGAAGCCGTTTGTGATGGGGTAGCGGCGGTCACGCCCGAAGGCGCGGCGGGTGATCTTCACGCCCGGAGGCGCCTGGCGGCGCTTGTACTCGGCACGGTCGAGCATGCGCCAGACGCGCAGCACGGTTGCACGGTCATGCCCGCGCGCGACCAGTGCCTCGACACTCTCCTCGTCCTCGACCAGCCCTTCCAGAATCGAATCGAGCACGTCGTAGGGCGGGAGGGTGTCCTGGTCCGTCTGGTTCGGCTTCAGCTCGGCGGACGGCGGTTTGGTGATCACGCGCTCCGGCATCACCGGCCCCTCCGGCCCCCGGCCGTCAGGCGGGCGGTGCGCGTTGCGCCAGCGGGCAAGCGCGAAGACGGTGGTCTTGTAGACGTCCTTGAGCACGGAGAAGCCGCCGCACATGTCGCCGTACAGCGTGGCGTAGCCGACCGACATCTCCGACTTGTTTCCCGTGGTCAGCAGCATGTCGCCGAACTTGTTCGACAGGGCCATCAGGATCAGCCCGCGCGAGCGCGACTGGATGTTCTCCTCCGCGATGTCGGGGGCGCGGTTGCCGAACAGCGGGGCGAGCGCCTCGTGGAAGGCCGCCATCGCCCCGGTGATCGGAACGACATCGTAGCGGATTCCGAGCAGCCTCGCCGTCTCGGCCGCGTCCTCGAGGCTGTGGCGGCTCGTGTAGGGAGAGGGCAGCATCACTGCCCGGACACGGCCGGGCCCGAGCGCATCGACCGCGACGGCAGCGCTGAGCGCGCTGTCGATGCCGCCCGAGAGGCCGAGCACCACCCCGGGGAAGCCGTTCTTGTTCACGTAGTCGGCAAGCCCGAGCATCATCGCCCGGTAGATGCTCTGTTCGCGGCTCTCCTCGGGCGGCAGGGGCTGTGGTGCGCAGACGAGACGGGCTCCGTCGCGCGTCCATTCCGTCACGGCAATGGCCTCGGTGAAGGACGGCAGGCGGACTGCAGGCGAACGGTCAGCGTTCAGAATGAAGCTCGCCCCCTCGAACACGAGCTCGTCCTGGCCGCACACCTGGTTGAGGAACACGAAGGGAAGCCCGGTCTCGACCACCCGGGCGACGGCGAGCGCCTCGCGCACGTGCTGCTTGCCCGCCTCGAACGGGCTGCCGTTGATCGAGAGCAGCATCTCCGCCCCGCTTTCCGCGAGAGTCTCGCACACGGCGGGAAACCACCAGTCCTCGCAGATCATCAGCCCGATGCGGAAGCCACGAAACACCATGGGCCCAGGGGCTGGACCTGGTGCGAAATGACGTTTGTCGTCAAACACCCCGTAGTTCGGAAGCTCGTGCTTGGCGCGCGCGGTCACGATCCGCCCCCCTTCGAGCAGAAACGCGGCGTTGTAGAGCCTGCCCTCGCTCCGCCACGGCCCGCCGACGATCAGGCCCGGGCCGCCATCGGCGGTCTCGGCAGCGAGCGCCGCGATCCGCGCGTCGCACGCATCGAGAAAGGCGGGCTTGAGGATCAGGTCCTCGGGCGGGTAGCCGGCGATCGAGAGCTCGGGCGTGACGACGAGATCGGCCCCTTTCGCCGCCGCCTCGGCGCGCGCGGCGCGGATGCGCGCGGCGTTCTTCTCCACCTCGCCTTCGTGCGGGTTGATCTGCGCTAGCGCGATGCGAAGCGTCTCTGGCATGGGCGGAAGCTAGGTTCGGCCTTGGGCAGCGTCAACGCGCCGGGGTGCGGCCCGAACCACGCAGCACCCCGAACAGCATCCCCGCCGTGACCAGGACGACGCCGACGGAGGCGAGAGGCCCGAGCGGCTCGCCGAGGATCGGCCAGGCGGCGACGGCCGCAAGCGCAGGAACCACGGAGGTGAAGAAGGCAAGCCGCGTGGGCCCGAGCGCGACGAGAGCGCGCGTGTAGAGCAGCGAGGCGACCACCATTGCAAGCCCGCCCTGGTAAGCCCCCTGGAACGCGATTTCGCCCCAGGCCGCATCGTCGAGCCGCGAGGGCAGGGCAAGCGCCCAGACGGGCAGATAGAGCGGGGCAGAGACGGTGCCAACGGCGACGGTCGCCTCAAGCGCGGTGACCCCCCCAGTGCCGAACGAGCAGGGTGAACACAGCCCAGGAGGTGGTGCCGGCGAGAAAGAGGAAATCGCCGCGCCAGGCTCCAGACGCGGCGAAGAAGTCGGCGCCTGCGATCAGCGCGATGCCAGCAAACACGATGGCAAGAGACAGCGCCCTCTCCCTCCCCACACGCTCGCCGAGCCAGAGCCTTGCGACCAGCGCGGTGGCGAAGGGGAGAGCCCCGGGAAGCAGAACCGCCCCGTGCGCCGCGGGCGCGAGCGCAAACCCGGCATAGGCGCAGAGCGGGAAGCCGAGCCCAGCGAAGCCGGCGAGCGCCACCGCCCGGCGCGAGGAGAGGCGACCGAGCACCCCGCCGCCTGCGAAGGGCGCGAGCACCGCGAACGAGACGACCTGTCGGAGAGCGGCGAGATCCCACGGCGTGAGCACCCCGGTCGCGCCGCCGCGGCTTGCCAGGATGAAGCCCGACCAGATGAACAGCACGAGAAAGGCGCAGGCGAAGCCGAGGCGCTGCTCGCGCGCGGCCTTCCCGCCCTGCACCGCTCACGCGCCCGGCCGGCGAAGCAGGAACTCCCGCCCGACCTTCACGCGGGGGATGCCGTCATAGGCGACGATGTCGGCGGTCGCGTAAGTCTCGCTCCACGCCTCGGGCAGGAAGGAGCCAGTGCCGACGACGTCGAGCGGCGCCCGTGCCTCGGCCATGATGCGGCACTTCGCCACCGAGAAGCCGGAGGAGCCGACGATCCTGGCACTGCTGAACCCCGCCTCGTCGAGCGCCTCGCGGAACCGCCACACCGCGGCCGCAGACACGCCGGTGCCGACGAGCCAGCGCAGCTCCTCCTCCGAGCGGTAGCGGCGTATCGCCTCGGGCGCATGCCGCTCGAGCACCGCGTAGGAGGCGGCCGGGTCGAGCGTCTCGAGGAACCGCCCGCCATGCGTGTCGAGCCGGAAGGCGAGCTTGCCTTCCGCCACCATCGACGGGAACCGGCGGCAGACGGCGAGCGCGTCCGTGATCTCCGCTCCGAAATAATCGACGAGAACGGTGAGCGGTTCGCCAGGGAAGGTCTCGACGAACATCTCGGCCGCGCGCAGCGTCGAGCCGGCATAGCCGATCAGCGCATGCGGCATCGTGCCGAGCCCAGTATCGCGCCCGAAATAATGGGCCGTCGCGGTGGTGGCGTTGCCGATGAAGCCCTTCGCCCCTTTCGCCTGAGCCGCCCGCGAGCCGACCGAGGCGGCGTAGGCCATCAGCTCGGCCATTTCGGTTCCGGCGCAGTGACGCGCGTCCATCGCGAGAAAGGCAACATCCGGCAGGGCGAGGCACATCTCGCGCGCGTTCCATGCCGCAACGCAGGGCGGCCCGAGCCGCTGCAGAAGCAGCGTCTCTGTCTCGGCGAGAGCGGCGAAGCTTCCCGTGAGATAGAGGAGCGGCTCGCCCGCGCCGACCTCCGCCCCCTCCTCGTACATCGGCTCGATCACCACCGACTCGCCGCGCACAGAGCGAAGCCACTCGATGGCAAGGCGCGCCGCCATCAGAACGGGGCGGCGGAGGAACACAGCGTAGGTGACGCGCGTGTCGCCGAAGCGCTCGACGATCCTGCGCGTGCGGCTGAAATACGAGTCCGTCCAGGCCGCGAGGTCCGGCGTGGGCGTGGCATCCATGGCGCCGCACCCCGGCGCGGCCGTGCCGCCTACTGCGCGGCGACGCGCTGGCGATCGGCCGGAGCGCGCCGCTCCTTCAGCTCGGCGGCGACCAGGAAGGCGAGCTCGAGGCTCTGCTCGGCATTGAGGCGCGGATCGCAGAAGGTGTGGTAGCGCGAGGCGAGCGACGCCTCAGTGACGGTGCGCGCTCCGCCGAGGCACTCCGTCACGTCCTGCCCGGTCATCTCCACGTGCACGCCGCCGGCCCAGGTTCCTTCAGCCTCGTGCACGTCGAAGAACTGCCGCACCTCGGAGAGGATCGCGTCGAAGCTGCGCGTCTTGTAGCCGTTCGCCGCCTTGACTGTGTTGCCGTGCATCGGGTCGGTCAGCCACACGACCTTTCGCCCCTCGCGCTTGATCGCGCGAACCAGGGGAGGAAGCTTCGCCTCGAGCGTATCGGCGCCCATCCGCGCGATGAGCGTCAGCCGCCCGGGCTCGTTCTGCGGGTTGAGCACATCGCAGAGGCGGAGGAGCTCATCCGCTTCGAGAGAGGGGCCGCATTTGAGCCCGATCGGGTTCTTCACCCCGCGCAGGAACTCGACATGCGCGCCGTCGACCTGGCGCGTGCGATCGCCGATCCAGAGCAGATGCGCCGAGCACGCGTACCAGTCGCCCGAGGTGGAGTCGATCCGTGTCAGGGCCTCCTCGTAAGGGAGGAGCAGGGCCTCATGGCTGATGTAGAAGTCGGTCTCGCGGATCTGCGGCGTCGTTTCGCTCGTCATGCCGCAGGCGGCCATGAAGGCGAGCGTCTCGTCGATGCGCGAGGCGAGGTCCTGGTAGCGTGCGGCGGCGGGGCTCTGGGCCACGAAGCTCAGGTTCCACCGGTGCACCTCGTGCAGGTCGGCGTAGCCGCCCTGGGCGAAGGCACGCAGCAGGTTGAGCGTCGAGGCAGAGTGGAAGTAGCCCTGCTCCATCCGTCTAGGGTCGGGCGTGCGGGCTTCCGGAGTGAATTCGGGGCCGTTGATGATGTCGCCGCGGTAGGAGGGAAGCGTCACCCCGTCGATCGTTTCGGTGTCGGAGGATCGCGGCTTGGCGAATTGCCCGGCCATCCGGCCCATCTTCACCACCGGCACCGCGCCGCCGTAAGTCAGCACCACGGCCATCTGCAGGAGCACGCGGAAGGTGTCGCGGATCGTGTTGGCCGACATGTCGGAGAAGGCCTCGGCGCAGTCGCCGCCCTGTAGGACGAAGGCGCGCCCCTCGGCCGCGGCGGCGAGCGCCGCCTTGAGCCGGCGTGCCTCGCCGGCGAAGACGAGCGGCGGGAAGCGCCGCACCCGCTCCTCGACGGCGGCAAGCGCAGCCGGATCCGGATAGGACGGAAGCTGCCTCGCCGGCTTGCTCCTCCAGGACGCTGGGCTCCAGGGAGCGGTCATGTGGCGGTTCCTCTGGCGTCTCGTTGCGTTGCTGCGCGGAGTTATGCACAAACGCGTGCCTCGCGCCACTCCGCGCGGCGCAGGGCGGGCGGTTACGCCGCGGCCTCCGCCACACGCTCAGGGCGCTTCGTGCGCATCGTCACGAACTCCTCCGCCGCAGAGGGGTGGATGCCGATCGTGCGGTCGAGATCCGCCTTGGTCGCCCCCATCACCACGGCCACGGCGAAGCCCTGGAGGATCTCCGGCGCATCCTCGCCGAGCATGTGGATGCCAAGCACGCGCTGCGTGGCGCGGTCGACCACGAGCTTCATCAGGGTCTGCCGGTCGCGGCCGGTGAGCGCGTGCCGAAGCGGCCGGAAGCGGCTGAGGTAGACGTCGATCTCGCCGCGCTTGGCCGCCTCCGCCTCCGTCAGCCCCACGGTCGCGATGGGCGGGGCGGTGAACACAGCGGTGGGAACGTTATCGAGGCTGATGGTGCGCGGGGTGCCGCCGAACAGCGTATCAGCCAGCGCGTGGCCCTGGCCGGTCGCAACCGGCGTGAGGTTGACCTGGTCGGTCACGTCGCCGAGGGCGAAGATGTGCGGCACCGAGGCCCGGCCCGAGGCATCGACGATCACCGCCCCGTCCGGGCGCGTCGCCACCCCGGCACGGTCGAGGCCGAGGCCGGCCGTTGCCGGCCTGCGGCCGATCGTCGCGAACACTGCGTCCGCCTCGATCACCTCGCCATCGGTGCAGTGGACGAGGAACGCCTCGCCCGTGCGATCCACACGCGCGATCGAGGTCTCGAGCCGGAGCGCGACACCGCCCGCGCGAAGTTCGGCGGCGAGCGCCTCGCGGAGGTCGTCGTCGAAACCGCGCAGGATCAGCCGGCCGCGATAGAGCAGCGTGGTCGCCACACCGAGGCCGGCGAGCAGCGAGGCGAACTCGCAGGCGATGTAGCCGCCACCCAACACGACGGCGCGGCGCGGGCGGCGGGGCATCGCGAACAGGGAGTCGCTCACAAGGCAGTGTTCCGCGCCCGGGAAGTCGGGCAGAACCGGCTCGCCGCCGGTCGCGATGACGATGTGCCGTGCCCTGACCCGCTCGCCTCCGACCGCTACGGTATGGGCATCGACGAGTGTTGCTTCGGCATCGAACAGGCGTGCGCCAGCCCCCTCGAGAAGGCGGCGGTAGATGGCCGACAGCCGCGCCGTCTCCGCCCGCACCGCCGCCTGGAGCCTGCCCCAGTCATGGCCGCGCACCTCGATCTCCCAGCCGAAGCCGCGCGCGTCCTCGGCCCAGGCGCCGTACTCGGCAGCCTGGACCATCAGCTTCTTCGGCACGCAGCCCACGTTCACGCAGGTGCCGCCCCAGAAGCGTCGCTCGGCGATCGCGACCGTGGCCCCGTGCCCGGCGGCGACACGCGCACAGCGCACGCCGGCCGAGCCGCCGCCGATAACGAAAAGATCGACCTCCATCGGAACGGTCAGGTGCCGATGCCGCCGACGGCGACGTATTTCACCTCGAGATACTCATCGAGACCGTATTTGGAGCCCTCGCGGCCGAGCCCGCTCTCCTTGAAGCCGCCGAAGGGGGCGACCTCGGTCGAGATGATGCCCTCGTTGACGCCGACGATGCCATATTCGAGCGCCTCCGCCACGCGGAACATCCGGCCGACATCGCGGGTGTAGAAGTAGGCCGCGAGCCCGAAGGGCGTGTCGTTGGCGAGCCAAATCGCTTCCTCTTCGGTGCGGAATCGGAACAGAGGTGCCACCGGCCCGAACGTCTCCTCCGAGAAGATCTTCGCCTCGCGCGGAACGTCGGCAAGCACCGTCGGCTCGAAGAAGTTGCCGCCGCGGGGGTGCCGCTTGCCGCCGGTGACCACGCGCGCGCCGCGCGCGAGCGCGTCACCGATATGCTCCTCGACCTTGGCCACCGCATCGGCGTTGATCAGCGGCCCCTGCGTCACCCCTGGCTCCACGCCCGGCCCCACCTTCATCGCCGCGGCAGCCTCGGCGAGCTTCGTCGCGAAGGCCTCGAAGATGCCGTCCTGGACCAGGATCCGGTTGGCGCAGACGCAAGTCTGGCCGGTGTTGCGGAACTTCGACGCCATCGCCCCGGCCACCGCCGCGTCGAGATCGGCATCGTCGAACACGATGAAGGGCGCGTTGCCGCCGAGCTCCATCGACACGCGCTTCACCGTGCGTGCGCACTGCTCGAGAAGCACCTTCCCCACCTCCGTCGAGCCGGTGAAGGAGAGCTTCCGCACCATCGGGTTCTCCGTGAGCTCTGCTCCCGTCTCGGCCGAGGGGCCGGTGATGATGTTCATCACACCCGGGGGCAGGCCGGCGCGCTCGGCGAGCACGCCGATCGCGAGAGCGGTGAAGGGGGTCTGCGAGGCGGGGCGGACGACGCCGGTGCAGCCGACCGCGAGCCCGGGCGCGACCTTGCGCGTGATCATGGCAGCGGGGAAGTTCCAGGGCGTGATCGCCGCGAACACGCCGACCGGCTCCTTCATCACGAGAATGCGCCGCCCTTTCTGGTTCTGCGGGATCATGTCGCCATAGGCGCGCTTGCCCTCTTCGGCGAACCACTCGACGAAGGAGGCGGCATAGGCCACCTCGCCCTTCGCCTCGGCGAGCGGCTTGCCCTGCTCGCTGGTCATAATCAGGGCGAGGTCGTCGGCGTTGGCGAGCATCAGTTCGTAGAGCCTGCGCAGGATCGCGCTGCGTTCCTTGGCGAGCATCGCCCGCCAAGCCGGATAGGCGGCAGAAGCGGCCTCGATGGCGGCGCGTGTCTCGGCGCGGCCGAACGCCGGTACGGAGCCGATCACCTCCCCGGTTGCCGGGTTTCGCACGGGCATGGTCCTGCCGCTCTCCGCCTCGATCCACCGCCCCCCGACGAGGCAGGCCTGGCGGAACAGGGAGGGGTCCTTGAGCGGCAGCGGCGCGGCAGGGTTCAGCATGGCATCTCTCTCCCAAAGTCCTGGCTCCGGGCCGACCATACACAAGGCGGCCGCGGCGGTCGAACGCAGGTCAAGGCAAGCCCCCTTCGCCTCGCGCAGCGTGATTCCCATATCGAGGGGGCATTGACACGGTGTGCGGATGGTCGCGAGCCATGGTGACGACGGAATTCGAGGGGAAGTCGGCGACGACCGCAGCGGCGGCCCAACGGCGCCCGGGCGCCCTCCCCCGCTGGGATGACCGGGCGGCGTCCGATCTGCGTCGCTTTGATCTCGCTCTGGGGGTCGATCTCGCGGCAGCGGTCGCGCTCACCGTCATCCTCTCCGTCCGCGTCCTCGCCGGCGCGCCCCCCTCGGGACGCGACCTTGCCGCCTGGTCGGCGCTGCTCGGGCTCGTGTGGGGCGTCGTCGCCGGAGGGATCGCGCTGCACCGCGCTGCGCGCACGGCGGCCGCGACCCGGCTGCTCACCCTTCTCGCCGGCCCCGTTGCCGTGATCGGCCTCGCGCTCGCTCCGGTCGCAGTGTTCGCGCTGTCAGCGGCAGCGTCCTCGCCGTCCGCCTTCCGTGACTGGGTCGGGGCCGAGCTGCCGGAGCGGCTGCGGAGCTGGGCCGCGATCCTCTCCTTCCTCCTCGCTCTCCTGCCCGCGAGCCTGCTAACACGCCGCTTCGGGCGGCACGTGCTCGGCTATGGCATCGCCCTCGGCGCGGTGGCGATGATCTCGCTCGTGCTGTTCGGGATCGCGGGGGGCTTCCTGTTCCGCTCCGCTCCGTAGGGAAGGTTCCGGACAGCACCTGCCGCCCCACCGGAGAGCGCCCGCCTTCTGCCGTGCCGCCAGTCAGTCATGGGCTTTGGCGAGCTGCAGCCGGGCGAGATGGGCGAACAAGAACGCGAGCGCCTCGTCGACGGTCTCCTCCCACACGCGCATCGTGTGGCCACCGTCCACGACGCGGAACTCGATCAGGTCCTCCTGGTGCGGGGCGAGGGTCTTGGCGAGGAAAGCGCCCTCGAAGGCGGTGTCGAGCCGGTCATCGTCGCCCGCGGCGATGAAGATCGGAACGCGCAGCGGCTGAGCGAGATAGGCGGGCAGCAGGCTCGGCCAGGCCT
>Ga0308398_1000965_pt1 | contig 16633 bp, 17 predicted proteins | sample Hotspr20SampleT9_FD_202360 | JGI IMG/M metagenome (GOLD analysis project Ga0308398, IMG submission 202360) | Hot spring phototrophic mat microbial communities from Mushroom Spring, Yellowstone National Park, Wyoming, United States - 20051001_T9 ...
TGATCCAAACGCGAGTGAAGTACTGGCGGTCATCGCTTTTGAAGATAGGACCGGATCAAGTCTTCGGTGGGTGGTACAATTAAGTGTGAACCAACTCAGGTTGAAATCCAAGGGAGCTCTTTCATGTTGAGAACCCATTTCAGGAGTTATCAACACAATGGGTGGGTCAGTTTGATCGTGAACAGTTGCGGCGCCCACACGAGGGGGCATGTGTACTACGAAGGTCGTTTGTACTCTGCCATGGACCTGTGCCGACTAATCGCTAGCATGACACTGTCCGAGATAGAGACCGAGATAAAGAAGTTCAATGGATTGTTCTCGTTCGTCAAGATGAATGACAACGAAATTGTTTTGGCTGTAGATCACATTAGAAGTATGCCTTTGTTTTACGCCTTTGAAGATGGCAACGTATATGTCAGCGACGATGCTTTCTGGATACTCAAACAACTATCTGTTGTGACCTTGGATGAAGATGCAGCAGAAGAATTCTTGATGACGGGTCATGTGGCGGGAAACGAAACACTGTACAGACAAATAAAGCAAGTTCAACCGGGTGAGATGGTCAGGATACGTACGCGGGTAGACAAAGGCGGTGAGATCAACGCTTTCAGATACTTTCTGTATCGCTGAGACAAGGAAAAAGAATTGAACATCGACAGAGAAACACTTCTGACAATGCTGGATAATGTGCTGCAGAAAGTATTCGAGCGTGCGATAAAAGTTTTGAACGGTAGGACAGCAGTGATTCCGTTGTCTGGTGGGTACGATTCCAGACTGGTCGCAATGATGCTCAAGAGATCAGGATACGAGAACGTTGTGTGCTTCAGTTACGGTGCTCCAGGAAACATGGATTCAGAGGTTTCACGAATCATTGCTGAGAGTCTCGGTTACAAGTGGTTTTTTGTGGAATACAGTAAAAAAGCGTGGAAAAAGTGGTATGAAAGCGACAAGATGAGGAAGTATGAAGTGTTTTCGAGTGGTTTAGCATCGCTTCCGCACTTTCAGGACTGGTCAGCGGTGATGGAACTTCGAAATAAAGGCTGTATCCCACCAGATTCTGTTTTCATGCCTGGGCACAGTGCGGCTTTCGCACTCTACATTCCTGTGAAGCTTGCGGGTGAGAAAAATGTCCTAAAGGCGATACTTTTGCGGTTCTATATATTGAACCCGTACAGCTTTGAGCAAAGAAACGTCTTTGAGGAAAGAATACGAAGCTTTCTCAACGCGTTCGCCACATCGTACGACACCTTCGAGAAATTGGCATCTTTCTACCAATGCTGGCTTTGGCATGAGAGGGAAGCAAAGTTCATTGGTAATTCTGGGGTATACGAGTTTTGGGGTTACGATTGGCTGATGCCTCTCTGGGATTTGGAGTTGACAAGCTTTCTGTCGAGACTTCCACTTGAGCACTACCTCAACAGGAGGCTTTACAAAGAGTGCGTCAGAAGGCTGTGCAACATTCTGGGTGTTTCGCTCAAAACTTCGGAATCACCAAAATCGTCTTTGAAAACTTTCCTGAAAAATGCTGAGAAATTTGGCAACAGTTTTCTGCCTCACTTTGCCTTGCAGTGGGTTTGGAAGCTAAAATGCAAGACGATTTGCAAAAGGCGGAACGAGAAAAGTGACCTGGCGTTCTTCGGCATGGTTGATGAAAAGTATCGTAAAGAATACTGCTTCGATATCAATTCCTTTCTTTCCAAACGCTTCATTGAACGGTTGAAAGCCGGAGTGTACGAGAACGTGAAACTTGAAACTGCCGAGAGAGTCTAAAACAACAAATTTAACGAGGACGAGCAGGGTCGATACGCCGATCCCAAAGACAAAATCATATGCACCCTACAGATGCATAAGATACAAAAACTTCGGCCAAGCGCGAGACACTAAAAAATGAGCCGTTCGCTTATTGGTCGAACAACGAGCGATCGTGCAACAAGCAAAACTTGAACTGAAGGTCTTCTGCTGTCACTGTGTGGCTACAACGTACGTTTGTTTCACTTCAGCTTCTCGAGCTCTTCCTGTGCTGTCTTGACTGCGTTGAAGTGCGTTTGGACCAACAATGGATGCGGCTCCATCTCGACCACTTTCTGGAACATCTCTTTGGCCTTCTGCTTGTTGTTCGTCTTCACATAAAGATAACCCAGTTCAAGGTAGATGTTCGAATAGTTGGGCGTCAGGCTCGCCGCTTCGAAGAGCAGTTGCTCAGACTTTTTGTAGTCGTACAGTGGCCATGGGACATCTCTGTATCTCATGCCTGAGGCTATCAAAGCAAAGGTCTTGTAGAGTCTTTCTTTTTCATCGTTTTCGTTCAACAGCGATATCGCCTTGTTTATGTACTTGTCGAAATCACCGAGCATGAAAAGACTTTGAATGATCCCCTTGTACTGTGCGAGCCTTCCTATCGCTGCACCGGCGATGTAGTTTGCCCTACCGTTCTCGCTGTTCAACTTCAGAGCAGCTTCGGCGTACTTTCTTGCTTGTTCCAACGTTTTCTCCTTCTGCTCCTTCGCAACTCCCCAATCGCCGTATTCGAGATAACAATCTGCCAGGATAGTGAGCAAATCGCTGCTTTGGTTGAGATCGCTCCGTGATTCGAGCGTTTGAATGATCTGTAACATCTTCTGTGGGTTTCGTTCCGAACAAGCTTGGAAGAAAAGTGCGTCGATCTCTTCAAAGGCTAAGATCAACGAGCCGAGGCAGACGAACACGAACAAGAAGAGCCGTTTCATCCTCACCCCTCCTCTTCATGGTTGTTTACAGCATTACTATACAACATCTATCGAGTGATTTTTTCACCGCAGGTTGTGAGAAATCGAAGGTCTGAAGGCCACGAATCAATGGTGTAAAATCAGTTTGGCCTGTGACTATCAACGTTAGCGATGGTTGCAAAACGTGGGGGTGAACTGGTGAAAGTCCTTTCTTTGGTTGGTGCAAGGCCACAGATCATAAAGGAAGCCGTGTTGCACGAGGCGTTCAAGGTTCGAAGAGTACAAGAGGTCTTGGTTCACTCGGGTCAACACTACGATTACAACATGTCGGATGTGTTCTTCAAAGTTTTGAACATAAGAGAGCCGGATCATAATTTGAACGTTGGTTCAGGTAAGCACGGAGAGATGACGGGAAAGATCATGATGGAGTTTGAAAAGATCGTTGAGAAAGAAAGACCAGACATAATCGTCGTCTACGGAGACACGAACACCACCTTGGCCGGTGCGATAGTCGGAGCGAAGCTCAAAATACCCGTTGCACACGTCGAAGCAGGTGTGAGACAGCATCCCAAAGACATGCCGGAGGAGATAAATAGAGTCTTGACGGACCACGTTTCGAAGCTCTTGTTCTGTCCGAGTCAGTTGGCTGTGGAGAATCTCAAAAAAGAGGGAATAACGGATGGTGTGCACTTCGTTGGAGATGTCATGTTCGATCTGTACAAGAAGATGGAGAAACATTTCAAGTACGATTGTCTGGAGAGTCTAAATCTTGAGGAGAATAACTACTTGGTGCTGACGCTTCATAGGGATTTCAACGTGGATCGAAAAGAAGTCTTGGAGAAGATTCTGAGCGCGTTGGCGAAGGTGGCGGAGAAGTTCAAGGTGGTCTTCCCCATCCATCCCAGAACGAGGAACAGGGTGAAGGAGTTCGGCGTGCAAGATTATTTGAAGAATGTGATCGTGGTGGAGCCGTTGGATTATCTTAATCTGATGGGTCTCGTAAAGAAGTGTTGGAAGGTGATAACGGACAGTGGAGGATTACAAAAGGAAGCGTACTTCGCCGGTAAACGTGCCATCGTCTTGATGCCCGACACTGGTTGGAGAGAACTCGTCGAGGTGGGGTGGAACAAACTCGCGAGTGCGGACGAACTGTTGGAATTGATCTTGGAGGACGAAGAAGTGCCGTACCCGGTGAACCTCTACGGAGATGGCCATTCGGCGGAAAGGATCGTGGAGATAATTGCTTCGTTCAGGAGTTGAAATTCGAGCAAGATTTGAGTCTTTCTATTTCCGTTCTGATTGCGGGTTATGCAATTTCTTTTCGCCTTTTTCGCCGCTGGAGAACACGGTGAACACCTTTTGTGGGACTCTGGTGCTTGCTTGTAAGACAGTGGTTCCACTGCCAAGGAACGGGTCCAGAACGATGTCTTCGACGAAGCTGAACATCTTTATGAGCCTGCGTGGTAGTTCTTCCGGGAACATCGCCTCGTGACCAACCTGCTTTTCGCCGTTGAACGTCCAATGTCCTTGAAAATACTCTTTCCGTTCTTCTTTGCTCAATTTCGACATTTCTTTGACTTCGTCAGGGACTTTTTCCTCCTTTCCAGGCTTTTTGAAAATGAGTGTGTATTCGTAGTCTCTCGATCATACCGTTGGGAGGATATGGATAAGATCCCATGATTGTGGCACCGCCAGAGGAGTTCATCGTGGTTTTCTTCTGCCAGGTTATGGCTCCCATGTAGTCAAAGCCTATCAGTTCGCACTGAAAGATCCCCTGGCATGCAGCGGAATGATCTTGTAGCAGATATTCGTGTAAGCTCTGCCCATAGCCTATCTGTCCCTCGATACCGTAGTCCTTCAAGTGCCAGTACGGCGAGGTGACTATCAAGCCTATCGTCTCGTCCGCTATTTCGGGCATCTTTCTGCTGTCGGCGATTATAATCTTCGCCCAACAGGCCATGTGATGTCCCCGTCCTGACCACTGAGTTTAGCTAAGAATTCCCCCAATTTCGAATGTGTAGTCACTGAGCCCGACTCAACGCCTTTATCCTCTCCTCGGGTGCAGGGTGGCTGTAGTACCAAACTTTGTAGAGTGGGTGTGGATTGGGATTGGAAAGATTTTCCTTCACCAACCTCTTCAGTGCTGAGATCATACCTGCAGGGTTTTTCAAGAGTTCTATGGAAAAGCGGTCAGCCTCGTATTCCATCTTCCTCGAAAGGTAGTTCACGAGAGGCTCCAAGAAGTAGGATATGGTCGAAACGAAGAGAAAAGAATACACGAAGATCGTGTGAGGTCTTTGAACGTCGAAGGTGTGAATCTTCAAGATGTGTTGGTAGACAAAGTTCGTCAGATAGAGCAAGAACGTTGCGTAGATCGAGAACAGGATCACGTCCTTTTGAATGTGTTTCTTCACGTGGTGTCCGAGCTCGTGCGCGACCACGGCGAGCAGTTCGTCGGAAGGATAGTTCATGATCGTGTCGTAGAGCACGAGCCTTCGAGATCTTCCGATGCCAGTCACGTAGGCGTTCTGCTTCTTTGTCCTCTTGGAGGCGTTCATCACGTAGATCTTTGGAATTTTCGCAGAAGATCTTTGGATGAGCTCTGTTATTCTTTTTTTCAAACCTTCGTCCTCGAGCTCTGTGAACTTGTAGAACAAAGGTGCGATGAGCGTTGGTTGAATGAACCAGAAGAACAGGATGAAAACAAAAGTCAAGATCGACGCCTGCCACCACCAAATTTGGTGTTTCAGCAACCAAAGTAGGACAGGGATCAAGAGCGCCGAGAAAGCAACGATGAGCGAAACTGCTATAGTTTGGTCCATAAGGAATGTTCTTTTCGTCGCCGTGTTGAAGCCGTATTTGTTTTCGATCACAAAGATCGAATAGAGTCTGAACGGGAAGTTCACGAGGTAGAAGATCAAACCGAGCGCACCAAAGAAGAGAAAGGCTTGAAGAAGTGGAGAATACGCAAGGAACAGTCGTTCCAACCGAGGTAAGCCTTGCAAGACGAGATAGATCGTGACGACGAGTCGTGTTGTTTCAGAGAGTATTGTCAGCTTCGTTCTGTCTTTGAGATATTGCTTGGATTTTTCGAGCAGTTCTGGTGTGAACTTGTCTTTCAGTACCTCTGGGATGTCAACCTTCGGGCTGGTCGAATGGAGCAAGTTCAGAACTTCTAAAAAGATTCGCCAGGTCGTTCTGGCGATGAGCACGGTCAAGAGGATCGTTTCGATCATGGAGTCACCCTCCTTAAATCTTCAACGTTGACAGAATGATTGTACACCGGTTCAGAGATTTTCTCAGAAAGATGGCTAAAAGCCAACGGAAGTGAGGATCACTCATCGGTCGTGTTGTTTGATCGAATTAACATGGTCGTGCTATAATGTCTTACTATAATATATAATAAGGTCAAACGGAGATTCATCCGTGGGAGGTGAGGTTGTGAAGAGATTGGCTGGTGTCGTGATCTTGGCGCTTTTGGTTGCGGTAACGTCTTTCGCCAGTGAACTATCCATGGTCATCGCAGTGACGGGACCTTTCCAGAGAAACTTCAACCCTTACTTTGCCGGAGCCACAGGTTACATCGCGGCGGGCTTCATCTACGAGACTCTCATCTACTCTAACACGAAGACTGGGGAATTGATACCCTGGCTCGCCTCCGAATTTGAATGGAGCTCGGACCTGAAGGAAATCACACTCAAACTTAGAAAGAACGTCAAATGGTCCGACGGCACACCGTTCAGTGCAGACGATGTCGTCTTCACGTTTGAAATGTTGCGCAAGTTCCCTGCTCTGGACTCACCCGGCGTTTGGAGGGGTGGAGTCATTGAAGTGGTCAAGCTCGAAGATCATACAGTCAAGATAAGACTCGACAGGGTCAACACCTTCATCATCTACAGCATCGCCGGTGTGTACGTCCTTCCGAAACATCTGTGGGAGAAGGTCGAAGATCCGTCGAAGTTCACCAACGAAAATCCGATCGGCACGGGCGCGTACCAGCTCGAATCGTTCTCCGACCAAGTCGTGGTCTTGAAGAAGAACCCAAGCTATTGGAACGCCGAAAAGATCAAGGTCGAAAGGATAAGGATTCCCGCCTTCAGTGGGAACGAGAGTGCGCAGCTGGCGGTGGCCAAAGGAGAACTCGACTGGGCAGGTATCAACTATCCGCAGATCGAGAAGCTAGCCCAGCAGAACAAAGACATAAAGTACTGGTTCGCCGAAGGTAACCCGGTCTTTCTCTTCTTCAACCTGAGCAAAAAGCCGTTCGACGACGTTTTGCTCAGAAAAGCTTTTGCGCACGCGATCGATACCGATCAGCTTGTGAAGATCGGAATGACGGGCTACGCTGCACCGGTGAATCCAGTGGTGATCAAAAGCGGTTACGAGTATCTGATCGACGAGAGCCTCAAGAAGGAATGGTGGAGACACGATCCGAAGACCGACGAGAAGTTGTTCTCGCAGGCTGGCTTCAAGAAGGGCAGGGACGGTGTTTTGACGAAGGAGAACATCAGACTCTCCTACGATCTTCTCGTTCCGGCAGGTTGGACCGACTGGATCGCCGTCTGTGAACTGCTTTCTCAACAACTGAGAGATTACGGGGTCGAACTGAAGGTCACACCCATTGACTTTGGTCAGTATTTGCAGAAGATTCGCAACAAAGACTTCGATGTCGTTCTCAGCTGGGCCAACTACGGCGCCACGGTGTACCACTTCTACGATAACTTCATGAACTCCGCCAACGCCTTCGTTGGTAGCAACAGAGGTGGTTGGATAGACCAAAGAACAGACGAACTGCTGTCGAAGATGAAGCAAACGTCTAATTTGAGCGAACTGAAATCGATCGTCGCAGAACTTCAAAAGATCATGCTTGAGAACGTGCCAGCTGTACCACTTTACTACAACCCTGTTTGGTTCATTTACTCGACGAAGAACTTCACCGGCTGGCCGAGTGAGAAGAACCCGTACGTGGAACCAAGGATAACTGGAATGGACAAGATCTATCTGGTGATGAACTTGCAACCTGTCAAGTGAGTTTTTGAAGTTCTTCGCGGCGCATCCTTGGAGGGTGCGTCGCCTTTTTGAACCTCTCTCGAGGAATGGTGGTGAAGGTTTTGAAGTACGTTGTGAACAGACTGTTTTTCTTCGCGATCACTCTTTTCTTCGCTTTGACTTTGAACTTCGTGATACCGAGGTTCATGCCGGGTGATCCAGCCGAGAGGATCCTCATGAGGTTCGGACCAAACATAGACGAGCAAGCAATAGAGGCGATGAGAATAGCGCTTGGTTTAGACAAAGAAAAGGGTCTCCTGAGACAGTACTTCGAATACCTCAAGAACACTTTCAGCGGGAATTTCGGCATTTCCTATCTGCATTACCCCGTCCCGGTCAAGCAAGTCCTCGCAAGTTCCTTGCCTTGGACGCTCGGATTGGTGGGAACTTCAACGGTGATCAGCTTCATCCTCGGAACGTTGTTGGGAGTCTACGCAGGCTGGCACAGAGACAGGAGAGCAGGATCTGGTATACTGATCTTTTCTCTCTGTCTGAGGTCCATCGCTTACTTTTGGTTGGCAATGCTGTTTCTGTACGTGTTTGGATACAGGCTCGGTTGGTTTCCACTCTCGAACGCGTACTCGACAAAAGAGACGCTCCATGGGTTCAGATTCGTTCTCAGCGTCATCTACCACGCCGTTCTGCCCTCGATGACGTTGATAGTCGCATCACTCGGAAACTGGATCTTGACCATGAGGAACAACATGATCTCCGTTTTGGCCGAAGACTACATCACCTTGGCCGAAGCGAAGGGGTTGGGCGAGGGTTACATAATGTTGCATTATGCCGCCAGGAACGCTATCCTGCCGAGCATAACGGCGTTTGGGATATCTCTTGGATTCGTTGTGAGCGGAGCTCTGTTGACTGAGATAGTCTATTCTTATCCAGGGGTCGGATATCAACTGTACAGGGCCGTGTTGAGCCAAGATTTTCCCCTGATCCAAGCCATATTTTTCTTCGTCTCGCTCTCAGTTCTACTCGCCAACCTTATAATGGACTTTCTGTACGCCTTCTTGGATCCACGCGTGAGGGGTTGAAAACGATGTGGAAGATAGGTTTGGGAATAATTTTGTTCTTCGTTTTCATAGCCGTCTTCGCGCCCTACCTTGCGAAGTATCCGCCGAACCGTACGGTCAGTCTACCCTACCAACCCCCATCGAGACAGCATTGGCTGGGCACGGACAGGTTGGGCAGGGATATAATGTCTCAAGTGATACACGGTTCGAGGCTCTCGTTGATCATAGGTGTTTCGACCGGTCTGCTCATGACCTTGATCGCGGCCACTATGGGCATGACCGCAGGTTACTTCGGGGGTGTTCTGGACCGGATTCTCTCCACGTTGATGGACATCTTTCTCGTCATCCCTGGTATACCCTTGATGATCGTCATCAGCTCTTACGTTCGTGTCAAAGGACCGTTGGTGGTGATACTGGTGATCGCACTGACGAGCTGGGGCTCGGGTGCGAGGGTCATACGTTCGCAAGTGTTGTCGCTCAAGAATCGAGAGTTCGTGATGGCATCGAAGGTGGCCGGAGAGAGTGATCTGCACATAATCTTCTTTGAAATACTACCGAACATGCTCTCTCTCGTTGCATCTATCTTCTTCAGTTCCGTGCTCTTCGCTATCATAGGCGAGGCGTCGCTTTCTTTTCTGGGCTTGAGCGACGTGAGCAGAATCACGTGGGGTACGATGCTCTACTGGGCGCAGAACGCGAACGCCCTCTTGAACGGCATGTGGTACTGGGTGTTTGCACCGGGGCTGTGCATCGTTTTGTTGGGCACTTCTTTCGCCTTGCTGAGTTTCTCCATAGATGAAATAACCAACCCGCGCTTGAGGATGAGGTGATCGTGTGTTCGAAGTGCTGGAGCTCAACGCAGGATACCAGTTCAGAAACAGGTTCGTTCATGCCGTGAGGAACGTCTCGTTCAAAGTCGAGCAGGACGATTTCTTCGGTATTGCTGGAGAATCGGGGTGCGGTAAGACGACGCTCATGCTCGCATCGCTCGGATTGCTCAAGAAACCAGGAAAGGTGATCTCTGGCCGGGTGCTCGTGGAAGGTCTGAACCTGCTGGCCCTATCCAACGACGAGTTGAAGAAGGTGCGTTGGAAGAAGGTATCCCTCGTCACACAGAGTTCGATGAACTCTTTGAACCCAGTGATGAAGGTTAAAGATCAAATGGCCGACGTGCTGATAAGAAACCACGGCTTTTCCAAGAGCGATGCCTACGAGTTGGTGAAAGAGAAACTCAGATTAGTGGGGATCACAGCCGATCGAATGGAAAGTTATCCACACCAGCTTTCAGGCGGGATGCGTCAGAGGGTGGTCATCGCGATGGCACTCTTGCTCTCGCCGAGGGTCATCTTCATGGACGAACCCACCACCGCACTCGACGTCGTCGTTCAACGATCGATCTTGCAGCAGATAGAGGAGCTTAAGAAGAAAGAGCATTTCTCGATTGTCTTCATAACCCACGATATATCATTGCTGTTTGAACTTGCGACCAAGATCGCGATCATGTACGCGGGAGAGTTCGTCGAGGTCGGCGAGGCGACGTTGGTCTACTCTAGGCCGCTTCACCCCTACACGAAAGGTTTAATCGAGGCTTTGCCGAGCATCTCGAAGGACCTGGAGAAGTACAAGAGCATCCCAGGAAGACCGCCGGATCTGACTTTGAAGATCGAAGGCTGTCCTTTCAGAGAGAGATGTTCGTTCGCCTTCGAAAGGTGTCGCGTAGAAAAGCCAGAACTCAGGTTTGTTAACGGCAGGTGGGTGGCTTGTCATCTGTACTGAAGGTCATAGGCTTGAAAAAAGAGTTTACCATCCGCAAAGGTTTTAAGACCTTGACGCTCAAAGCCTTACGCGGCGTCGATCTGGAACTGAACGAGAACGAGATCGTATCGGTGGTCGGCGAGAGTGGCTGTGGCAAGACGACACTGTTGAGAGTCTTGGCGAGGCTGTACGAACCGACGGCGGGAAAGATTTCGCTCTTTGGCGAGGAATTGCCAAGACGACTCAATCGGAAAGAAGAACTCAAGTTCAGAAAACTTGTGCAGATGGTGTTCCAAGATCCGTTCGCATCGCTGAACCCGACGAAGAGGGTATCATACTTGCTGAAGAGACCTCTGAAGATTCACAGAATAGAGAACGAGGATCAGATCATGAAGAATGTTCTTGAAGACGTCGAACTCACCCCACCTGAGAGCTTCTTGGAGAAGTTTCCACACGAACTTTCTGGCGGTCAGAGACAGCGCGTCGTCTTCGCGAGAGCGATCATAACGAAACCAAAGATAATTTTGGCGGACGAACCCACATCCATGCTCGATGTTTCGATAAAGTCTGGTATTTTGAATTTGATGCTCAAACTGAAAGAGGAACACGGAATATCCTTCCTGCACGTCACACACGATTTGGCGGCGGCGAAGTACATCTCAAACAGAATTGTCGTCATGTACGCCGGATTGATCGTCGAAGAGGGAGAAGCTAAAGAGATCGTCAACAGACCCATGCACCCCTACACGATGTTGCTCAGAGAGGCCGCGCCGGATCCAGAGAAAAGCTCGTCCACGACTTTGGTAGACGTTGGTGAACCTCCAAGCTTGATCGATCCCCCTTTGGGTTGTCCATTCGAGCCGAGGTGTAAGTACGCAAAAGCAGAGTGCAAAGAGCCAGTCCAGATGAGAGAAGTGGATGGAAGAAAGGTTAGGTGTGTCTTGTATTGAGTGTGGCGAACTCGCACGTTCTTGACTTACCTACAGTGTCAGAGCAACCAGGGGAAGAAGAAATGCACAAAGAACCACGCGACGACGAAGAAATCTGTGAACCTGTGAAGGATCAACCATCTTCGCTTGAGTTGTTTTCTGAGAAGATAATAGATAAACAACAAAAGCACACCGGACCAGAGCAGCGATCCGGTGTGCAGTGCTATCGCTCCGAGTGCGAGATAACCGTGGATGGCACCTGTGATGAGAAGTAGAACGCCAGTGAATCGGTGTAATTTGGATCCAAAGGCAAGAAACTTCTGTGCGCCTTTGTAACGTCTCAAGATCCTGCGCAACGGAAATAGAGAGAAATTGTAGAAAAGCAAAACAACACTTATCCAAGCGAAAACCTTGTACATCATTTCACCAACTCAAAGCCAACGACCTTGAACTGTTTGAGGACGTCTGATTCGGGATGATCGTGCGTGCAAGTTTCTTCCAACTCACACTCGAACTGGGAAGTGTAATCCTTGCCAGCGACTGCATCCGGTTCAAGGTGCAGCTTTTCCCTCCAGTCTGGAACGCCTGTGACGTCGTAGACGATGCTGGCCACATTTATGAACTCCTTCGAGCTCTGTTTGCCGTCAAAGACACCAAGACTCTTTTCATCGAAGACTAAAAGTCCTATCGCGTAGGACTTCGAGAGTGTGTCAGCATAGTTTGGGATTTTCAGAAGTTCAGAAGTCGCCTCGGTCCCGAATGGATAGTTTGGAACAGGTCTTAGGTGGCTCAGATCGTAAACGACACCTTGGAAGGCAATGTAAGACTTTGCACGATTCTTCCCGTTGAACTTGGCAAGTTGCTCAACTGTGAAGACCAACACGCCGAAGGGCTTGACGTTGGCGATCTTCCCAACACCGTGTGGAGAATTTCTCACTAGCTCGTGCGTCAGTTCCTCACCAGCTTTGTGCCTGTTCTTGTGTTGTCCGCCGGACCAATGTCTGGATGGGGTGACATCGTACACTATCCCGTTCGCTGCAACGAGCGCCTGTTTTCCCTTTCCAGTGAACGTGCCGAGTTCGTCGATGTTTATCGCCAGGATGCCAACCAAGTTCGACTCGTCCAGAAACTTTGCATCAACCTCGGCTCTGGTCAAGAACTTTTTGGGAGCATTTATTCTGTACACGACGCCTTCCACGGACACGAACTCGTCCGTTTGCAAAAGTCTACTCAGGCCGATCAAAGGATACTGACCTTTGAACTCTTTGACGTTGAATTGAGCGAGGTTCATTGGAAAGACTATCGCCACCAGCAGGGACAACGAAAGAAGAACTAAGATGTTTTTCATAGTCAAACCTCCTTTCGGTTTTTATTCTAAATTATGTCTCGTGCCGTTAGAGAAACAAGGTGTAACGCTTGCGTAAAATATGCGACTTGGACCTCACAAGTTTCGATCGGCGTTTTGAGCAAGTTTGGTGGGTTCACTTGCGAGGGAGACAGCTTGTGAAATAAGCTGTTTGATCTCGTTGTTCGCGTTAGTGATCTGTTTCAACGCCCTGTCCACTGAATTGGTTTTCTGATCCACCTGTTCAAGAAGGCTCAAAAGACTCTGGATCAACTGTTTGTATCTTCCGGCCTCATCTTGGTTCATCATCACGTGTCTCGCTTCCAGATAGTGTGCGACGGCGAAGATGTCTCTGTAGGTGCAGAGGAAAACGTTTTGCTTCTTTCCTTCTGCAATCAGCTCTGGCGCTATATCTATCACGGCGGAGGGTACAACCATGATGGAACAGTCGACTGTGTTGGGTTGATTCTGATACTTCCTGACGTTGTCTATTTCTCGTTTTATCTTTTGCACTATCTCTTTCTTTATCTCCTCTTGAACTTTCTGATCTTGCGCGTCCTCGAATTCAACTATCAGGTTCGATAGATCCGGCAACTTAGAATCTATTGGGATGTATTTCCCACCGCCGAGGTTCCAAGCGAACTCGACAACCATCGAACCGACAGAAAGGTTCTTCACAACGGTACCAACCTTGATTGACTCACTTAGAGCCTCACTCAGGAGCATCTCACCGATTTGACCTCTCGTCTTGGTCCCAGAGACGGTTTTCACGAATTCTTCTACGATCCTCCTCATATCCTTGAGTTCTGCGTCTCTTTTCTTTTCGATCTCTTCCCGCGATTGACCCTGTTGCAAAAGAAATCTTTCGATAGTGGCTCGTTGTTCATCCGAAAAACGCTTCATTTGCTCGAGCAGTTCGGTGATTCGCTTCTCTTTCTCCTCGTCGAGTTTTATGGTTCTGTTGGAAACCTCTTCGAACATTCTCTTCATATTCTCTGTGAACTCTTCGAGCCTTTTATCTCTCTCTGCACTCAATCTCTTCTCTGCTTCCTTGGTCTCCTCGTACCTCGCTTTGAGTTCACTCACCAAGCTCGACAGTCCACTCAGAGATCCAAGTGAAGAGGACAAAGCCCCTTGTTGGGAAACGAGATAATTGATCTGTTCCTTCAAATTCTTGATCGATTCCTCAAAGCCCTTCCGCTCACCGCGTAACTTTAAAACCCCCATGTAATAACCAATGAAAACACCGATGAGGGTTCCAAGAAGGAACATGGCTAACACCTAAATCCCCCCTGTCTAAAATTTCAGTTCTTGTAGAAACTCTGGTTCTCCAACAGTTGCTCTGCTGGCACATCTTTCAACTCTTTCGCAGGTATTCCCACGTAGATCTTTCTTGGAGGAACATTTCTCGTGACCACCGCACCTGCACCTATCAACGCGTCTTCACCGATTTCTATGCCTGGTAAGATGGTCGCGTTCGCACCTATCCTGGCGCCTTTTCTGATCGTGGGACCTTTGAAGTACCTCTTCCTTTCCTCGGTCCTACCCAAAAAATTGTCGTTGGTGAAGGTGACCTCCGGTGCGATGAAGCAATAATCTTCTATTGTGGAAAGCGCAGTTATGTAAGCTTCGGTTTCTATCTTTACGTATTTGCCTATGGTCGTTTTGTTCTCCACGGTGACGCCCCTGCCTATAACTGTGTACTCGCCAATTGTCACGTCCTCTCTTATACTCGCCAGATCGCCAACAAAGATGTGATCCTTCAAAACCGCACCGCGGTATATGACACAGTTGGCACCTATCGTCACGTATTTTCCAAGAACAAGAGCTGGTAAATCCTTCTTTTCAGTCGTTGCGGACGTACTCGCTTTGAATGGTTCTTTGCCCAAGACACTGTTGTCAGCTATCACACACCCTTCACCTATGATCGTCTCTTTCCTTATGACCACGTTGTGACCTATCGTCACATTGTCACCTATCACCACGTTGTCTTCAACAACTACGTTGTGACCGAGTGTAACGTTCGAACCGATCTTGGCTTTGTGAGAAATGTACATTCGCTCACCCCCAAGGAGATCTTAACATCTTCGAACTCAAGGTCGGAGTTCGAGGTCGCAGGTTGTCGGTACGATCAACGAAAAGTTACCGAAAAGTGTAACAGCGAAGATCGAGATTCATTCGTGAAGAACTTTCGGAAAGAGTTGCTCTTGGTGTTAGGAGGGGAGTTTCAAAACTTTCTGTTCTTTCCTGTCCGTATATTACCTATTGGACAGCAGCGCCTGGGTGGTCCGTGTGCACACGGGAAGTGTATGTTGGGATAGGTCTAATTCGAGGGCTTGGCGGACAAGATCATGGAGTTGGTTCAGTCGGGTGAATAGCCAACTTACCAGGAACTACGCGAGATCATCTATGTACCAAACGAAGATACTTCGAATCTCGACGTAGAGGGATTGGTTCTCCAAGCAACTGATTTTATCGTCTTCAGTTTGTGTGAACCATCCACACCGACGTCGATCAGCGTGGCTGGGGTGAGTAAGATCGAAACGAAGCTGATAGCTTGGATCATCGATGAAAAACCAACCTTCGTCAAGGATGTCTATTCGGTCACGTACATATGCACAAGAAACGCTTCAACGACGGTGGTCGAACTCCCTATGATGATCGTGCAAGAAAATGCATACTATTTCGCAGTCTGGATCCAAGAGACATATGGAGCAACTGAGCTAAAGTATTATCCCACATTAGTATCATTCCTGTAGTGAGCAAAACGGTTCAGATTGATGTTCAAAGAAAGCGGTCCCGTGTGGGACCGCTTTCTGTTTGCTTGTCTCTCTTTGTTCGACCTCGGTGTGTTGAAGAAAAAACCTCTAAGGATTTTCTAATTAGTTTGTGCGATAATCGTTCATCCCACAAAAGGAGGGGTCTCTGTGACCCGAAGGATCGTATTCGTACTGATCTTGGTTTTTTCCATCATCGTTGGTGCAGTTGAGTACAGAAGGACGATCGAAGAGAGAATCGAGGTTCAGCAGGATGGTTCAGCCTTGATAACACGAAAAAAGTACGTGCCAGCCTCGGAACTTTCGAAGATCTACGTCACACACTATTGTGAGATGAGTGCACCGAGCAGCTTGGCAGCAAGGATTTCACAACTTCAACAAGAATACATCGATGAGATCGCCAAAGGTTATTACTTTCTGTACAACACCGCTCCCACGCTCGTCCAAAACGGTATGAATGTCACCATCGACGGTGCGGGCAACTACACCTGCGTTCTTCAGCTGAAGGCGAACGGCTTAGTGACGTCCAAGGGTGGAAACTTCGCGATCTCGAGGAAGATGTTTGGGGATGAAACGCTGGCGGAAAAACTCATACCGAAGTACTTCGAGTACGAGATAGATGCCAGAATCTTCGAATCGGTCTTTCTGAGATCGGGTCGAGACACGATCGTCACAGAAAAAACGACGTCGTGGTTTTACCCACTGGTTCACAGATACAACAGATAAATCCCGTCTTTGAGAGCGCTTTCACTGGTAGTTGGTCTGTTGTTTTTGGAGGAGGGACTTCTTACAAAGCAACTTTCGAAAAACGTCCAGATGGTTTCGTTGTCAAAGAAACCATCGTGACCAGTGGGGCAGGTCCGTCGAACCTCGTGGACGAAAAACAGAGCGAGATTGTCCTCGAAAAGCTTAGAGATTACACCGCTTTCCAAGTCGTTTTTTCGAGCAACAGGATTACTTCACTAACCAAACCCAACCCACACCCTGTGAAGGACGACTTTTCCAAGAGCTGGAACTACGATGTGTGGAACCAAAGGGAGTTCTCAACCACCTTCAC
>Ga0308398_1000975_pt1 | contig 16543 bp, 11 predicted proteins | sample Hotspr20SampleT9_FD_202360 | JGI IMG/M metagenome (GOLD analysis project Ga0308398, IMG submission 202360) | Hot spring phototrophic mat microbial communities from Mushroom Spring, Yellowstone National Park, Wyoming, United States - 20051001_T9 ...
CAGTCCACTCTGCACGATGCTCCTCGGTGATATGGGTGCCGACGTGATCAAGATCGAGCCACCGCAAGGCGATCCCGCGCGCGGCTACGGTCCACCGTTCGTGGCTGGGGAAAGTCCCTATTTCTTGTCGGTCAACCGCAACAAGCGCAGTGTCGTGCTCGATCTCAAGCACCCTGAAGGAACACGCGTCGCGCAGTAACTGGCCTCGCGCGCCGATGTGCTGGTCACCAACTTCCGGCCGTCAGCCATGCAGCGGCTGGGATTGGACGAGTCGACGCTGCGCACCCGCAATCCGCGACTGATCTATTGCCAGGTCACGGGCTATGGCCCGCGCGGGCCATGGGCCGATCGACCCGCCTTCGACCAGGTCGCGCAGGGGATGTCCGGGTTGATGAGCGTGACTGGCAAACCGGAGAGTGGGCCCGTCCGCGTCGGGATCGCCATCGCCGATATTCTGGCCGCCTTGTTCGCGACCTATGGCGTGTTGGCAGCGCTCTACGAGCGCGAGCGCACGGGGATCGGTCAGCGCGTGGATACCTCGTTGCTCGGCGCGGTGATCGGTGTGCTGACCTTTCAGGCAGGACGGTACCTCGCCGGGGGTGGCGATCCGGGACTCGAGGGGAACGACCATCCGGTGGCCGCACCGTACGGTACCTTCCGGGCGCGGGACGGGTATCTCAACATCGCGATCGCCAACGAGCAGACGTGGCGAAGGTTGGCCGAAGAGGTCGGGCACCCCGAGTGGATCGACGATCCACGGTTCCGCAGCAATGCTGACCGTGTGGCCAATCGCTCGCTGATCAACGCGGCACTCGAGGAAGCGTTACAGGCGGACAGCGTGGCGAACTGGGTGGAGCGCCTGAGTCGCGCCGGTGTCGCGTGCGGACCGATCTGGAGCGTGGGGCAAGCGCTGGAGAGCGAGCCGGTCGAGCATCTCGGGATCGTCCGGACGGTCGAGCACGCGTTGGCTGGTCCCATTCGACTGGTCGGTCCGGCGGTGGAGCTGTCGCGCACACCGCCCGTGATCCGGCGGACGCCACCGCTCCTAGCTGAGCACACGGCTGAAGTGCTTCGGGAACTCGGCTACGATGATCAGGCGATCACTCGCTTGGCCGAGGAAGGGGCGATCGTGCTCGGCCCGAGGGAGCGAGCGGTCCGATGAGCGGCATCAGGCTCGAGCGAACGGGACCAGTGGCGCACATCGTGCTCGACCGCCCGGAGACCCTCAACGCGCTTAGTGTCGCGATGTGGCACGAACTGCGGGGAATCGTGCGCCGACTGGCCAGCGACCGCTCCGTGCGCGTGGTCGCGATTCGGGGAGCTGGCGAGCGAGCGTTCAGCGCCGGAGCGGATATCCGGGAGTTTCCGTCCCGGCGCAGTGGGTTGGCTCGAGCGCGGGCGTACGACCGGCTCGTCTCGGCAGCCCTCGCAGCAATCCAGCAGGCTCCGCAGCCGGTCATTGCGGTGATCAGGGGGCTGGCGGTCGGGGGTGGTCTCGAGCTGGCCGCAGCCTGTGACATCCGGCTCGCCGCGCAGGATGCGCGCTTCGGGCTCCCGTACGGTCGACTCGGAGTGATGCCCGGTCTCGGCGAGACGCGCGCGTTGTTGCGTCTGCTGCCTCCCGGTAAGCTGATCGAGTTGGTTTTCCGCGGTGAGCTGATCGATGCCGAGGAGGCCTGGCGACTGGGTCTCGTCAGCGAGGTCGTTCCGGTCGAGGAACTCGAGCTCGCGACACAGCGGTGGATCGACCGCCTCCTGAGCATGTCCGCCGAGACGTTGCAGGCCATGAAGGCAGTGGTTCAGCTCGCGGTTCGCGGTGCCACGGAAAATGACGTCAGCTATCGCGATCTCCTCGCGACGGTCTACGAGGGCGTGGCGTTCCACGAGGGCGTGCGGGCCTTCCTCGAAAAGCGTGCTCCCAACTTTCCACAGTACCGGGCATGACCGGTCAGAAGTGGACTGGCTTCATCGGGACCGTACGGGGACGTGACCCGCGGGGGACACTGGTAGAGGCTCGCTCATCGACAGGGCAGCGATCCACCGGGCGAGGAACCTCCCCCGCGGGTCGCACCGACGACGGCCCGCCCGTGTGGAAGAACGGACAGCCGTGTTCTCGGACGGGCGCTGGCAGCGCGGAACCGTTCGCGGCATGGCGATGGCGAAGGAGCCGCCTCGGTGCGCTCGGCGCGCTCCCCCGTCGGCGAGCGGCGGGCTGAACGCGCCGCGTGGAGACGCGCTAGAAGCTGGGGTACAGCGCAGGTGCCGAGCTGACCGCTCAGCGCTGGATGAGCACGACGGTGTAGTAATGCATCCCATCCCGACTGGTCGCCGAAGCGACCCCGAAGTGGGTAAAGCGCGGATCGAGCAGAATGGCACGATGGGACGCACTGGCGAAAAGCGAGCGAGCTGCCTCAGCGACCGTGCGGTCGGCGGGGTAGTTGTTGCGCTGCAGCGTTTCACCAGCATAGCGCCAGTCGACCCGGTAGGCGTCGAGCAGGTCGAAGACCGTACGACCCTCTGGCGTCGTGTGCGAGAAGTAGCCGCGGCGCGCCATATCATCGCACCGCTCTTGGGCGATCCGGGTGAGCACGGGGTCGAGCGTCAGTGGAGCCAGCCCGCTCTGTTGTCGCGTGCGGTTGATCCGGTTGGCGAGTTCTTGAGCGCGCGGATCGGGTAACGAGCCCGCGAATCCAGCCGTGTCGCCGGTATACACTTCAGCACCCAGGCGACCGAGCAAGATCTCCCACTGCGTGCCCGCATTGGCCGGGTGATACTCGAAGCGAGCTCGCTCAAAGTATTGGATGAGTAGTCCGTTTTCCCAGAACGGCTCCGTGATGGGGTAACCGAAGAGGCGCAGGGCTCCCCGGCGCTCCCAGTAGGTTACGAAGCCTGGCCACATGTTGTGGCCAGTTTCGGGGAAATAGCGGTGCCCAGGACGCGGATCGGACCGTCGCAGGTCACGCCCCTCACGTTGAGCGACTTCGCGTCCGAGGAGCCCGAGTAAGACCTCGTATTCTGTACCGGCATACTCGGGGTGGTGTTCGAATCGCTGCCGCTCGAAGTACTGGACGAGATACCCGTTTTCGTGGAAAGGCGGGCTGATGGGATACCCGAACGTCGGCAATCCACCGTAGCGATCATAAAAGGCTTTGAAGACCGGGGCGACCTCGAAGCCCGTCGGTGAAGAAGCCTGCACGACCCTCGGATCGAGGGGAGTGAAGAGGCCCAGAGCGAGAATAGTGAGAACGACGAGGCCTCGCATCGCTGCTCCTTTCGGACTCTCCAGCCTCAGAGCGATTGTGTAGGTAACACATGAAGCCCGACCATGCGCTTTTTTGACCAGGTAAGCAAGACGTTTTTGTCAGTTTTGGGGAGTACTGTGTTCCTAGATGGCCTGCGAGTCAACGCGGGGGCCGGCGTTCCGCGTGTGCGCCTGCCAGGCTCAAAGGGCGCTCCCGCTGTTTTTCCGTGTTGTCTCGCGGTGCACTGCGAGAAGAGTACGGATCGATTGGTACCGATGAACGAAGCGTACACTGGTTTCCTCGCTGCGCTTGCCTCGCCGTACTCCGCGTCTTCACCGACACGTCCTACGTCTCTGCAGCTCTTTCGACAACTGTGCTCCACCACCGCGGCTCTCAGTCGCTTTCACTCCTCAGCACGGTGTCACCCGCCGCCCATGCTATCTCGTTCAGCCCGTCCTCCCCACTTCCACCCAGCGACTGCCATGCTGCGCGCGCGCACTGCACCGCAGCGGGGGGCGCTGACCCTCGATCCCCTCAGCACCCCCCCACTCCCGGCACACCCGTATCGGTCTGCGCGTTACTGCCCGCGGTCGGACTCGTCACCCCGCTCCCGCGACTCCGCCCGCAACTGCCTGGATCTACCGCACCGGCTACCGCACCGGCGGGCGACCACCGCCACGAGCCGACCAGTGCCGCCCACCAAGCGGAGGACGCGCTCGATCACTGCCGCTCCGCCCCGCTCCGCCAGCCGCTCCTCGCTCGCCAGCACCACCGACCGCAGCCCGGTACCTTGCCCGACTACCCCACACCAGCGCCAGACCGGCAAGCAGTGTCGCCATCACCAGCAGACCCACCGCAGACGCCGGCAAGACCGCCTCCACTCCGCGCCCAGTCCGCGGCAAGAGTTGGATGACTTGGAGCTCCTCCGACTCGACCTTCTTCCGCTCCCGCAGCGCCTCGCTCAGCCGCTCATCCTCGATCGACCAGTTCTGGCCCTGATAGGTCGCCTCTGCACGCTCAGCCGATTGCTGGGCAGGCGGTTGCTGGCCAACTCCCTGATTCGGGCCTCCGCTCCCACCACCCTGCGTCGGATTCTCCGGTGTCCCCGGCGGGGGTGGCTCTTCTACGCCCGTACCGCCTCCGTCCCCGCCACCGGAGCCACCTGAGCCGCCGCCACCAGAACCACCTGAGCCGCCGCCCCCAGAACCACCTGAGCCGCCGCCACCGGAGCCACCCGTGTTACGCTCGTTCGTGAAGGTGACGACGCATGGGCCTGCCTCCGGGCAGTTGTCGACCGTCACCGTCTCGGCTACCGCCTCCCAGCCATCCGGCACCACCGGTTCCCGCACAACGACCCGATCCGGCCGCCCGGTCAACGTCACGACTCCACACGTCTGCGGCGACGGCTCGTCTGCGCGACACGCCAGCGCGAGCGTGACACGCCCTCCGCCCTGCTCGATCGTCACCTCGAGTGTAGTGCGCGGATGCTGACTCGCGTGCTCCCCGTCGTTCAGCCATTCCTTCCGGACATTGACCGCATACCGCTGCCCAGGCGGATCGCCACCGCCATTGCCGCCCGCCTGGTTATAGAGCCAAATGGAGCACCCTTGGCCAGCACACCAGCTGTAATCGCCGGCACCCCTCAAGAGCGTCCACCCCTCGGGGAGCCACGGCTCATCGACGCTGATGGATGTCGGTCGACCGGGTATCGTGAGCGACCCGCAGTCAGCCCATTCGCTGTCGGTCGCCGGACACATCAGCACCAGCTGAACTCCGTCGACCGTGACCTGCACGTAGGTCTCCGGACCGGGCACAGAATACCAGTTCGTATCAAACCAGACCTTCCAGACATGTAGCATCGTGCCCATCTGCCGGTTCACGACCCAGATTTCACAAGAGTTCCCCCACATCGCGCACCGCGACTGGTCACCGGTCCCGTACACAACTTCCCACCCGCTCGGCACGGACGGTTCGTCGACAACGATACGACGTGGCCACCGATCGAGATTGATCTCCCCGCAGTTATCGGGATTGCTCCTGCCAGCGCAGGTCAGATCGTACGCCTGGCCGTCGACCCACACTCTGATCGTGGTGGAGCCGATTTGGTCAGTGCTGACCAGGTTCCACATGGGGTCGACCCAACCCTTGCCAACGCGGATGGTGAACGGGCCGTTTCGCCAGTTCGTGATGTCGATCCGACACTCCTGAGCCCACCGCGACAAACACCGATCCACGTCCGGCACCACCGGGACCCAGTCGTTACCGACCGCGGGTTCGGTCACCGTGATGCTCGAGGGACGCGAGGGCAGTCCCACCTGGCCACACTCTACTGGGTTATCCACACCCGCCGGGCAGGTGAACGTATAGGTCGTCCCGTCGATCGTTACCTCGATGGTCGCCCCGGGCGTCTGGCCAGGACCGAGTAACGAGCCGTCATCACCTCTCCACTCCTTCGACACGAAGACACGGTACCGGCTGTCTCGGTTGGTGACCCAAACGATGCAGTCGTAATAGGCGCACCAAGACGTGTCGCTGACGCTCTCGAGTACCCACCCCTCGGGCAGATTCGGCTCGCTGACCGTGACCGACTGCACCTGCCCGGTTACGGCGACCGTCCCGCAGTTCGAGGGATTCTGCCCCTCCGGGCAGGTCAGCGTCTGCGTCACCTCTCCGCCACCCTGCAGCGTCACCGTCACCATCAGCTGTTGCTCCGGCACCTCGGCCGCAGGGATAGGATTCCACCCGCGCCCGCGCAGCCACCACTTCTCTACCCGAATCTGCCGGCGCATGTCCCGATTGGTCACCGTCACCGTGCAGTCTTCATACGCGCAATACCATGTGCCGCTGACACTCTCGAGTACCCACCCCTCAGGCAGATTCGGCTCGCTGACCGTGACCGACTGCACTTGCCCGATTACGGCGACCGTCCCGCAGTTCGAGGGATTCTGCCCCTCCGGGCAGGTCAGCGTCTGCGTCACCTCTCCGCCACCCTGCAGCGTCACCGTCACCGTCAGCTCTTGCTCCGGCACTTCGTCGGCAGGGACATCGCTCCACCCGCGCAGCCACTGCTTCTGTACCTGAATCCGCCGCCGCATGTCCCGATTGGTCACCGTCACCGTGCAGTCCCACGAGTTGCAACCGGACAGTTGCCACGAGGGTGGCGGCTCGAACGTCCACCCCTCGCCGAGGCCGGGCTCCTGGAAGTCAGCCGACGCGATCCTGTCGTCGAGCACGATCCGGCCGCACGGTGACGGATTCTCACCCTCTTGACACGTCAGCGTGTGCTGCGCCGTTTGGCCATTCTGGTAGGTCAGCGTCACCTCCAGCGTGACGGCTGGAATGTCAGAGGGTGACATCCAATTCCATCCACGATACCAGTACTTTTGGATAGTCATGACCCGATTACGACGGTTGGTGACCAGGAGGACGCATCCTTGCGCGCAGTCACCGACTACCGTGTAGCCGTCATACTGCCAGGGAGCTGGCGGTTCCAGCTCGCTCACGCTGATCGACCCCGGTGCACCCGTCGGGAACAGAACGCCGCACGTCACCGGACCATACCCCGACTGCTCGGGGCAGTTCACGTCCTCCGTCACCCCGTCGATCGTCACCGCGAGCGTCACCGCCGGGTACGGGGGATCCGCGTACGACCACGGACCGACCATCCAACGCTTCTGAACGACGACGTGTGGTCCGCGGTACTGGTTGACGATCTGGATCGGACACGTCTCCGTGTACCAGCGACAGGTATTTGTGTAGTCACCAGTGCCGCTGGGCTGCCAGCCAGCTGGCGGGTTCGGTTCCGTCACGACGAGTTGCCACGGCCGCCCCGGCAACACCAGTTCCGCACACAGCCCACTCGGCTGGTTCGCCGGACAGGTGATCGTCTGCTGTTGCCCATTGATCGTCACCACCAGTGTCGCACCGGGAACCATCGTCGCGGGGGCGAAGATCCAGCCTGCGAGGTACCAGCTCTTGTACACGCTTACCCGGTATTCCTGCGCGTTCACCACGTCCACCGTGCAGTACGGGTTGCAGACCTGGTTGAAGCTCCCTGTCCCGCTCTGCACCAACCACCCAGGGGGCAGCGTCGGCTCATTCACCGCCTCGAGCGTCGGCGGCGCGTCCGCATACTCGAGCGTCGCACAGTGGACCGGCGTCGATCCCGCCGGGCACAGCACATCGATCGTCTGGCCATCGACCACGAGCTGGATCGTCGTCGCCGGCCCACTCGTCGCTTGGCCATCCACCGTTCGCCACCACTTGCGGACGTAGATCCGGAAGGCGAGCGGTGCCTGGTTCGTCACCGTCAAGTCGCATTCCACGCGACCCTCCACCTGCTGACATTGCAGCGCCGGATCTGACCCCCCGGCCTGGACGATGCCGACCCCGGAGACCGGTCCCCAATCGCCACTGATCTGCTCCTGCACATCGAGGAGATCGTTCCAGGGGACATTGACCCGCCGGCTCCCGCAGAGCACCGCCGGCGCCGTGCTCGTGTCGTAATTAACCGGCGGCGTGCACGTCACCTGGAGCACCGCGCCGTTCGGCAGGGTCACCGTGATCGTCGCCGGTTGTGGCGCGATACCGCTCCCTTGCGGATCGCTCCACCGCTTGCGCACGCGGAGCACGTTGAGATACGGGGTGTTCTCGACATAGCGGTCGCAGCGAATCTCGGTCGGCACCGTGACCCAACGGCAGCGCGTGATCAGGTGGTCGCCCCAATGCGTGTAGCCCCAGTCAGGCAGCGGGGGCCGCTCGACGAGGCTCTGCAGCGTGTCGAGATACGTCACGTTATCGAAGGTGATGACGCCACAATAGATCCAAGAGTTGAGTGGGTACGACCCAGGCCAGGCCCGCGGGCACACGATCGAGCCGGTTTGGCTACCGACCGTCACCTCGACCGTCGCAGGCTGGAGCGGCCAGTAATCGTACGAATTCCACCTCTTGTAAATGTGTAGATGAAGCCGGTACGCTCGAGGGACGTCTTGTTGGTTGACCAAGATAAGCCCACAGTGGATAATCTGCGGCGGGGACCCGTGGCCGTGGCAGTCCAAGCCGTTTGCTAACTGACTCATTGCTTCGGGGATCGCGCTGTTCCAGGTCCAGGTGATGGTGCCGCCGCTCGGCTGCAGCGGCGTCCAACCAGCTGGCGCGACCTCGCTCACGGTCACCTGTTGCCCGTCAGCGATCGCGTCGATCGGGAGGCGCAGGCGGTAGCAGTCAAGGCGAGTCGGATCGAAGGGACCCCACGTCCCTCCCATCGGGCAGGTTGCGGTCCACGTGCGCCCATCGTCGATGGCGATCGTGACGGGGGCACCAGGAGCGTACGGGTCGAGACCCCAGGGATTGCGCCATTCCTTCAATATGCTAATAATAATGTAGGATTCTGACGACAATGAATCCGGCCAATTGGACACCCCGTGGTCGCGGGGCCCGTAAAAATCATCAAACCAGAGATACCGACCAGTCCCATAGACAGAATAGCCGCTGGGTGGATTGAGTTCTCGGACCTCGTACGTCGTCACGTTGTCCGGCAGCACGATCGGACCCGCGCACAGCCCGCCGTTCGTCGGCGGGCAGGTGTAGGTCGTCGGCCCACTGATGACCGTGCCCTGACTGTCATACGGCGTCACTTCGAGATCGATCGACGGTATCGGGTCGGGCGGAGGGTTCCAGTACTTGTAGAGATAGAGCAGGCGGTGCCGTGGCCGGTTGTAGACTTTGAGGCCGCAGAACTGCTCTGGATTGAGACAGTCCCACACCGTTCCCGTCGACCCCGCCCACCTGGGGACCGGCTGGTTGCCAGCGATCGGGTCGGTGCCGATCGGCACGTTCGCCCCGCGGAAGGTGTAGCTCCCCGGACCAGCATCCGTCACCCATTCGAACGGGTAGCCCGGGTTCCCGGTGATACTCTCGGTCACCTCGATCGGCGTGTTTGCGTCCATGACAACGTCGATCGTCCCGCAGATCGCCTGGCCAGTGTTGTGCGTGCAGGTCACCGTGTAGTCCTGGCCAGCGATCGTGAGCGTGATGGTCGCACCAGTCGCAGTCTGAGCATAGTTTCCGTACCAAATCTTCCAGACGGTGATGCGGATGCAGGTGATGTCGTTGGGATCCTTGTTGTCGAAGTCGCACGGATCTCCCGGGTCGCCTTGCCGCAGGTTGGAGAAGGTGCCCACGCCACCATCGGGTTCGCCCGTCTTCCCGGGACCACTGTTCTCCTTCGTCGGCTGCTCTCCACCCGGCGGACAATCGAGCTTCTGCCCGGGATCACAGGGCTCGTCCCCCTTCGGCGGCTCGCCTCCCGGCGGATTCGCGGGCGGACAATCGACCTCTTGCTCCGGATCACAGGTCGCGGTCCCCGCCGGCGGTGTCTCGTTCTCCGCCGAGCCCGCATCACCCGATCCCTCCTGGATAACCTCACGGGGACAGGCGACGGCGCCGCCTGGCGCGTCACCGATCTTCTCGCGCGCCTCAGCTATGCACTCGTCCTGCCCCGTCCCGGTTCCCCCGCCAGACGGCTCGGCCCCAGTCTCCGGCACCCCCGACTGGTCCTCGCCCAGGCCGCTTTCGCCAGCCTGCTCCTCTCCGCTCGCACCTGGCCCGCTCCCCTCGAGCGTGGCGTCGCTGTCGCGCGTTTGCTCTAGACTCGTCGCAGTCTCGTCGCCCGTCAGTGGATCGGCCGCCACGAACGGCGAGAGACTGCTGAGAACCATGCTCAGCGTCGTCAGCAGGATCACCGTGAGCCAGAGCCGCTGCAGCGGGCGGGGAACCATGGCGAGCCTCCTCGAGTGTGCGACCACCCCTCCGTAGGAGGCTACAGCGAATAACTGGTCGGCATAGAGGAATTATTGGCTAGCAAGGAGGGTATTTTGGGCTACCGTTCAGCAGTACGAAGGGACTGGTACCAGACTCCCCACGAGCACCCCCGCGCGCTCCCCGGGCGGGCTGGCGCGGCTGCCAGGTAGGTCATCTCGCCCGATCGTGACCCCCGCCCGCCCCGTCACCCGCACCGACCGACCGGTTGACGCCTCGTCACGCACCCTCGGGGTACGGGCAGCGCTCGGGCTGGTCGCGCTCCCAGGCTTGTGCGGTATTTAGTGGTTACCTCGGCAGCCGCGGAGGCGAGGGCTCCCCGCTGCCCACCGCCCCGCCACCGGCGCGGACTGCCCGCGTGGTCGCTCGCTTGCCCGATCGCCCGATGCGACCACGCTGCCAGGCAAAGCCGCATCGCGTCTCGAGCCGCACCGCTCGCCCGTCGCCGCCCCGTCTCGCTTGCCAGGCGCTGCCCGATTCCCACGAAGGCCAGCAAACCGGCAAGACTGCTGGCACCGCACCCGTCGCGGACAGTCGGTCGATCGACGCATCCAGGGGTCGGTCGAAGGTGACTTTCCCGGCGTGGGGGCGACCACAGCTGCCCGCACCCTTCAGGGGGGTGCGGGCAGCACGCGCCCCTTCAGTCCGCCTGATGGAGCATCATGGAGGACCGCTCGGACCGGGTCGCAGGAGGCGCTGGCGGCCGCGTATCCTCACTCGTCGATCGGCCGGTCCCGCGCCGACCGGCGTCGCCCGCCAGGTTCGGTCCGGCCGTCCGGCTGGGTTTTGCGCTCTTCGGTTTGGATGGTCGCGGCCGTCGCAGGAAGGAGCTGTGTGATGAACGACGGTGATCGCTTTCTGGTCGTCCGGCAGCGCTTCTTGCCCATGCTCCGCGCGGTGGCTGAGGAACTGGCTGATCGGACGGTTCCCGGGTACCCGATCGTCATCGACGACCCTGAGCAGGGGATCGTGGGGATCGCGCTCGCACCGGGGTTCAGTCTCGCTGTCGAGCGTCAGGGCGATCGCCTCCAGCTCGTGCGCCAGGTCGTGCAGCACCGCACCCTGGTCCACACCGCTGCCGGGCGCGAGTGGTTCGGTGGCCAGCCTTGCGAGGTGCGCGAGGACCTGGACGTCGATCTCACGGACGTCGCCCTCCGCGACGAGCTGGCGCGCCTCCTCGCCGCCTGGCACAAGCACCCGCTGATCATCCGCCAGAGCGATAGCTGAAAAGGGAGAGGGGCAGGAGAGCAATCCCCTGCCTCTCTCCGGTTGTTTCACGTGAAACACTCCTCAGCCCATGATCCAGCGATCGATCGCTCGCTCGTAGCTCACGAGCTCCTCCGCCCGGAAGAAGAGACCGATTTCGTACGACGCCTTCTCCGGGCTGTCCGACCCGTGGATCACGTTCTGCCCGATCGTCAGCGCCAGATCACCCCGAATGGTGCCGGGCTCCGCCTGCGCCGGATCGGTCTTTCCCATCGTCTTCCGCGTGATCTCGATCGCCCTCGGCCCCTCGACCACCCCGACCACCACCGGACCCGACGTGATGAACGCCAGCAGGTCCTCATAAAACGGCTTGCCCCGGTGCTCTGCGTAGTGCCGTTCAGCTAGCTCACGATCGACCTTCATCAACTTCAAACCGACGAAGCGCAGGCCACGCTCCTCCAACCGCCGCAGCACCTCCCCAACCAGTCCCCGCTGGACCGCATCCGGCTTGACGATGATCAGCGTCCGCTCCACGCCACTACCCTCCGACAACGAACGCGGGCGATCCCCTCGCCCGCCATCGCCACGTCCTTTCTCCCCGGTTCAGCCTACTCGTTCCGCAACCGCAGCGCCAGCTCGTAGTATCGGGACGCCACCACGCGATCACCGCGCCGACGATAGATCGCTCCCAGCGTCATCGCCGCTTCGCGCGCACCCGACCCCTCACCACTCACGACCCGCTCCAACAAGGGAACCAGCGCTGCGATGTCACTGTGACGCTCGCGCACCAGCCGCTGGGCGACTCGTACCGCCTCCAGCACCGCACCGCTCTCCACCAGCATCCGAACCTGCGCGATCTCGTCACCAGCCAGCTCCGCAGCTGTCTCCACACTCTCGCGCTCTTCACGCGCGGCGCGTCCGAACTCCACCACCTGGAGCGGCTCACGGGCCTCTTCCCCACTCTCGCGCGTTTCCTCTCCTGTCGCGGCAACCGACTCCTCCTGCCCCGCGACGACCGCACCCTCCCCCTCCGCGGGTCCGCCACTGACAGACTCTTCGTCGCACGAGAACGGTTCGACACCGCTCGCGGCCAACTCCTCCAGCAGCCCGGTCCAGCCAGGCTCGAGTTCCTCGCGCGGTCGCGCCGCTTCGATCTCCTCATCGCTCGGCAACGTCCACCCCTGGCTGGTCGACTCCACTCCAACTCTGTCGCCTATTTCGAGGCCACTCACCACGGCGACTTCATCGGCTCGTCCTGTTTCCTCCACACCCGTCCCAACCTCAACCGAACCGGGTCGCGCCTCCTCGAGCTCCTCGTCAGTCGGCAACTCCCACAAGAGTTCCAGCTTGCCGGACGCTTCAGCGAATGCTGGCTCCTCCACGAGCACGGGCCCAGTCGCCCTCAACCACTCCCGCCCCTCACGCCCCTCCGGACCCCAATACCGCTCGATCCCCTCACCGACCGGATCGAGCGCCCACAAGCGTTCGCGGTGCGCCTGCGCTGCCTCCTCGTCTCCCCGACTCCTCGCCACCAGCGCGGCTACCACCAGTGCCCCGACCGTCTCACCGCGCTCACCGAGCAAGGTCTCCGCTGCGCGGCAAGCTTCCTCCTGCTCACCAGCACGCCACAAACAGCGGATCAACCGCTGCCGCACGTCGACTCGCTCACCCCACCCCGTTAGCAGCGCACGACATTCTTCGGCAGCACGTGTCCACCACCCCTGCCTCTCGTACCATGCGGAGAGAGCAGCTCGTGTCGGCCACAGTCGACCCTCTCGTCTCTCCTCGTTCGCCCACTCGCCCAGTCGCTCTGCCAATTCCCGACGCCATGGTGCGCATTCCCAGGCGACTTGCAACAGGCGCAGAGCTGCTTCTTTGTCGCCCCTCGCCCGGCGTAGCTCGGCCAGCGCGCACCACGCCTCCGCATCTTCCGGATCGCGCTCCAACACGACTGCAAGCAGTCGCTCGGCTGTCTCCGCATCGCCTTCCTGTCGGCTCACCTCGCTCCACAGCCGCAACCCCACCAGCGCTTCCGGCACCGCTCGCCGGATCGCCTGGCAGAGCTCCTTCGCTTCATCCACACGCCCCTCCGCGAGCGCTCGCCTCGCTCGCCCGATCGCTTCCTCGAGCGGGATCGTGCTCATCGCACCCCCGGTTCGCTCGCCGAACGTTGTCGTGCTGCGAGTATACTCCAACCGGTTCGGCCGCCCCCTAGCCAGTCTCTCCCAATTCGCGGCCATCGACTCTCACGGAAGACGAGGAATGCTGTTCCATGGATCCTTTCCTCACCACCCTTGCTGACCCCCTCAGTATTCGCACGGCTTGTCGTGCCGTCATCCAGCGCGCAAACTGGGTATCGCTCGATTTCTCCGCACTCCCCACCCTCGCCGAGCGTCTTCCTCACCCCTTACCAAATCTCCCGGCCTGGGATCACCCGCTGCATTGGCGCGGCACTCCCGAGCAAACAGCCAATTACGTTCTGCTCCTCGATGCCCTCAATTTCTGTTTCTGGGGCGAACCGCGCTGGCAACTCGAGTACGACGGTCGGACCTACGACGGTTATTGGGCGCTCGCCGCCAGCCTGCGGCGGGCTCTCGACTGCGGTCTCCCTCTCTGGGATCCCCACTTTCTGTCCCAACTCACCGACGCCGAGATCACCGCGCTCTTCGCTGGCCAGGGGACGATTTCGCTCTTGGAATGGCGCATTCGGCACGTCCGCGAGATCGCCCGCGGACTCATCGAACACTGTCGCAGCTCCTTCGCCACGCTCATCGCTGCCGCCGGCGGCAGCAGCATCGAACTCGTCCGCCTCGTCGTCGGCACTTTCCCGTCCTTCGATGACGTCGCCACGGACGATAGACAGCGCGTTCCCTTCTACAAGCGAGCCCAACTCCTCTGTACCGATCTGGCCGGAGCCTTCCGTGGCACTGGACTCGGCTGCTTCCACGATCTCGATCTCCTCACCGCCTTCGCTGATTACAAGCTCCCCCAGGTCCTCCGTGCCTTCGGCGTCCTCCGCTATCATCCCGGACTCGCTGCCCGAATCGACGCTCGCCAAGAGATCCCAGCTGGCTCACCCGAGGAGGTCGAAATCCGCGCTGCTACCGTCCTCGCCGTCGACGCGCTCACCCTCTCCCTCCGCACCCGCGGTCTTCCCGCTGCTCCGTGGCGCGTCGACTGGGCACTGTGGCAACTCGGCCAAAACCTTCCGCCCGACGCTCCTCCCTATCACCGGACACGGTCTCGTTTTTACTGAGCCTTCGCCAATCGGCGGAAGCTCAAAAAGCCGATCGGTAACCGGCTGGCGCCTTCCAGTGCGAGATCAGCCAGTGCCTCCCCCATGATCGACGCGAACTTGAACCCGTGTCCGGAAAAACCAGCAGCGAAGACCACCTGTGGCCACTCGGGATGTCGGTCGATCACGAAATGCCTATCTGGGGTCATCGTATACAGGCAGGTCACCGTCATCAGGACCTGGCGAGCGGCTCCGGGAAGATACCGTTCGAGGACTCCAGTCATCCAGCGCACCTCATCGTCGGTCACCGTCCGCCGCACTGATTCCGGCGTGCACACCTCGCCGTCGTCGTGCCGACCGAACTTCACCCCCTGATCCGGCAAGAAGGGGAAACCATAATACTCACCTTCTGGAACGTCCATGATGAAAATCGGCAGCATCTCTGGTCGGAACCGAGTCGGATCGTCAGGCTGGACGTGGACGACGAGCACCCGCCGCACCTCGAGCGGCAATCCCAAATCAGCCAGCAATGTCGCTGACCACGGTCCGGCAGTCACCACCACGCGATCCGCGCGCAGTCGACCGCTCTCGGTCTCCACCGTCATCCCTTCCCCGTCCGGCGCAAACCCGTGCACACGCACACCGAAGCGCAGCTCCGCCCCATGCCGCACCGCATCCTCACAGAAGGCTCGCCAGCACTCTTCCGCGAAGAGAATCCCCGCTCGCCCTTCGATGAGCGCAACGAAGTCGTCCGGCAGCGCCAGCACGGGAAAGCGTTTTCGGGCTTCCTGCGCGTCCAGCAGTTCGTGCGCCAGCCCGTGCCGCTGCGCGCTCTCGCGCGCCCCGACGATGAACGGGCTATCCAGCCGCCCGATACTCACACCATTGGTCACCCGCAAAAGCCTCCGTCCCGTACGCTCGCCGAGCTCGTCCCACAGCTCATAGGCGCGCTGGACCAGCGGCACGTACTCCGGCGACTCGAAGTAGGCCTCGCGGATGATCCGCGTTTTCCCGTGCGACGAGCCCAGCGCGTGGAAGGGCGCATACTGTTCCAGCCCCACGACGCGCACGCCTCGCCGCGCGAGCGCCCAGGCCGTCGCCGACCCCATGATGCCCAGACCGACCACGATGACTGTCGCTCGCTCTTCTCGCATCGCTTCTCTTCCTCCATGCTCCGATCGCTCATCTCCGCCATTGTCGCACGTGTGTCTCCCGTGTTCCTCGCTCTTCCGGGATATCAGCCCGAGAGAGAAACCGTCATAGTCGTCGGGCCGAGGATAGCGTGGAAAAGTGGTAAATCGCCTTTGCAGCCGGCGAAAAACGAGGCACGTCGGTGTGGAAAGAAGCGGACGAGCGAGGGCCGACTGTGGGCGAAACCGGAGCGCCGCCGGCACAGGACCAGCGTCCTCCACCGATAGACCACAGGCTGCCGCTGACTCGCCCACACCACACGGCGGCTGTTGTGGACACGTGGCAGGAGTTATCCACAAGGTGGGCCGGCATTCTCCACAGCGGCTGGCTGTCCCATGCTGGCACTGTGCCTGGTCGGCACACTGAGACTCGGAAACACGCTCGGTACCGATCCCCCCTCGGTGCTTGACTGCGCCAGGTCAGCGCGCGGTGCTGTGTCCTGTTCGCCTCCGGCTGCGCCATACCCGGCACGCTGCTGCTCTCCACCCTGGACGAGACGCGGGCCAGCCTGGGGTGCTCCGGCTCCAACCTGACGAGCCAGGTGCCTGCCGCGCTGGTTCGGTCGACTTCCTCGCCCGATCGACCCGAAAAGACGCCGACGCGATGATGAAGGCGACTGCCGGTGCCGCTTCCCCAGCTGTCCGGGTCGACCGGATCCTTGCTGGCCAGCCGCGACCAGTGACCAGCGCTTGCACACGCCAGCGTCCTACGGTACACTCTGGCTCGTGCGAATAAGACTCATTCTCAATTTCGAAGGGAAAGTCGGTGAGATGAATCCTACTCAGTCGCTGAAACGCAGCGTGAAGATGCTTCGCGAATTGGCCGACGATGACGCGATCGCTCGCGCGGC